>LAZR01001507.1_pt1 | contig 14727 bp, 14 predicted proteins | sample 329461 | NCBI WGS metagenome assembly LAZR01 (sample SAMN03002196, study PRJNA259156) | marine sediment metagenome | biome: sea floor; feature: Hydrothermal impacted sediments; material: marine sediment; isolation source: Loki non-amplified sample from Loki's castle hydrothermal vent sediment ...
ACAAAATATAGCTTGAATAAATTGGAAAGAATTATTATTAATGACTTATCAGAAGTTGAAATTTTAGAAAATATAAAAACGATTAAGGATTCTGTTTTTGAACAAATAGAATCTCAATTATCACGTAAAAATTCTGAATTTAAAAGATTTTTAAAGAAATATATTGCTAATATTGTTTGGTTTTTAACAAAAATTAAATTACTAAGTGAAACAAATCAAAAAATAAATGTTAGCAATGTAGCTAAAGAAACTCATAATAAAAGTTTAACATCATTAAATCAATGGTATAAAATTGTAAAAGAAATTGTTAGATATTTAAGAGATACCCTTGGTTTTAGTATAAGAACTGCACATCAAGATCCTTTATCATTACCAGAATCTTCACAGAATAGTATTAGGTGTTTTAAGACTTATTATAAACTAATTAAAGGTATTGATAAAAAAGGCATAACAATTACATATTTAGATATAGATTATAAAACTGAAATCAGGATACATTATGATGGTAAATGTCTAGGTTTAGGGGAATATTGTCCGTTCAATATTGATCACAAATTCTTACCAAGTCTTAGTCATCATCATAGACTTGAAGGTTATAACAAAATTGTAACAGAAAAAGACTATAAATATATTCAACCTAATAAAATTATAAGCCATTCTTTTCATAGAGCTCTTGAATTGATGCAGACTCAAATAGGAGGATTGGATTTAACATGCTTGAACTGTCATTCTATTAAACATTCAGTAAGATATATTTTTCCTCCTATTTTTCATTTTCTTAAATCATTAACTTTAGAAAATATTAATGAAAATTCAGCAAATATTTTTAATGAAACAAAAAGATTAGCAAATGAATTTTATGAGCAAAATAAAGAAAGATATAGAATAACTAGAATTAACACTATTGCAAAAACAAATATTGATATAAAAAGATCAATTTTCGGATTCGTAAAAAAGAAATATGTAATTGAATATCTATTTGGAGCAAACTATACATGCCCAATTTGCCGAAAAGCTAATATAAATGACCATCTCGCTTGTTTTGAAGCACACCATACCAACTTAGAATTATTTGAAAAAATTGAAAAAATAGAGTTTGGTAGAGAATATGAGCGCAAACCCGTTCATTGGTTGATTAAAAACTTAACTATACAAGAATGCATCTATCTTTGTTCAAATTGTCATACAATGATTAATGCAACAATTTATAGGGATCATGTTCTCATTATTTTACAAAAACAAAAAGAGGCTACATTTGTTAAAACCTTTTATAAGCATTTATATAAACAAATTGAAATTCAAAAAAATATAATTTTACAATGGAAACATCAATTAAAAGATTACAATTTAACTATTCCGAATCCCCTTCAATTAATATTTAAAAAGGGAGAAGCTTTAGACCAAAAATTAGTGTGTATTTATAATATCTGCGAAGTATATTCAAAAGAAACAGGAAAACATTTCTTTACTGCTGATGTGTTTAATTATGTTCTTAATAAATTTCATACTCATTTTAATAATTATAAAAACCAATTAATCAATACTGGTTATATTCAATATATAAAAGGAAAACATCAATTTAATCAAAAATTTTTTGAACTCACTCCTAAAGGTATAAAAAGAGCTAAAGAAATAATTAAAAAAAAATCAACAGAATTTCCAGAAGAATTTAATAATTTGATTAGTGCTTGGAAAGAACGTTGGTTAGAATATCTAAAATAAAAAAAAATTATTTATTAAATTTTCATATTAATCTTTAAGTATTTCATACATTGGTGGCATTTTTGTTTTATGTTCTGCTGATTTCATCAATTTTTTAACTTTTATAACATTCTTCTCGTTTAAATTTCTAAGGTCTAAACTATTATCCAATCTAAATAGAATTTCGTCTAATTCATCATAAACTATGCCAATTTCACCCTCGTCAGTTTGCCCATGCCACAGTCCTGCACTTGGAATCCTCTTTAAGATTTTTTTTGGGATTTTTAAGACTTTAGCTATTTCTCTGACTTCACATTTGTATAGTGCGCCAATTGGTTCAATGTCTACTCCTCCTTAGTGTAGGAATTCGTCTATAATCCCTAAATCACCATACTTAGTAAAGTAACCAATAGCGAGCTCTGCCCGATTTCCAGTTCCACAAACTAAATAACCACCTAATGATTGGGCAAAAAAATATATCATCGTCATTCTTAGCCGCGGTTTAACATTAGCCATTGCAAGCTGATTTGAATCCATTCCAGAAGGTAAAATTTTTAAAAATTCTTTATAAGCTGAGGTTAGATCACAAATCAATAGTTTTATACCCAAATAATCTGCTACAAATTTTCCATCCTCAAGATCTTGAGGTAATGATTCTATAGGTAGCCCCATACTTATAACATTTTCTTTCCCTAAGGCTTTTACGCTTAAGGCAGCAGTAGTAGCACTGTCAATGCCCCCACTTAATCCTAAAATCACTCCATTTGCTCCTGCAGAAATAACATAATCTCTAATCCAATCGGTAATTTTTGAGGTTAATTTCTCATAATCTAATTCTCTCATAATACCATTCAAAATTTCTTTTTATTTAAAATTCATTTATAACTTATATAGTAAGTATAATTCACAATTAAAGTATTTTGAAAATTTTTTAAATAAATAACCTTATATTATTATAAGTAATAATATGAAAATTTTATAACAATCCATTTAAATGATTAATTATGAGCGAAGAATTTAAAACTATTGTAGATTCCTCATACGATAATGGCACCCCTTTATGGATGTATACAAAAGATTATATTTATGGGATGATTTCTGCAGGTGGTGACCGTTGGACTGAGGTATCTTATACTTTTGAAGATCCTGATGAACCTCTCTATACTACAGAAAGAGGAGCTGATTTATCATTTCAATTTCTAATGGAAGAACTTTCCAAAGGCGTTTCCTTTGAAGTAGATGATTTAAAAGTTCCAGCATTAAAGGAGTTTGCGAATGGCCTTGGTGAAGGTTCTGATAAAATTAATGGGTTAATTGCTGAATTAATTAATAATACGAGTAATTATACAGCAAATACAGACTTTCTAATTAAAAGTAAAGATGAATTGGGAAAGTTAAAAGAAAAAGTCTAACTTTTTTCACAAAATCTTCCATTTATTGATAAAAGTTCTTGTCTCTAAAAAGAACTTAGAAAGTTAGATAAATAAATTCTTTCTTTGAGGGTATTTTTTCGTAAATTCATCGTCGATTCTACGACGAAGCTGATAACTCAGATTCGCATCTTTTTCTTTTATTATTTTCTTCAGATGATCTCCGTGTTGTTGAGAATATTTTTCTATGCCCGAAGCTATTATATTTTTATTGTTCTTCAAGGGAACAACCATTCCAAAAAATCGAATCATATCATCAGGTGATAACTTTTTTCCTATTTTTTCATCAATATCTCTATCTAAATTTCTAACAACAGTACCCATACTTAGAGAAGAATAAGGACTTATTTGTTTTGACTTTAACCAATAAGAATTTGGATTTTTAGTTATGAAAGTATCTAAGTTGCCGTCTTTATCTTTTGATCCTATTACTCTCCAATCTTTAGGATCCCTATCGTATTCTTTCTTCATTCGCTTGATTATTGAACTGACGGGAGCGACTCCTTCTTTTTCTTCTTTATCACTTGTCATAATCTCTATTATAATAAGTTAATCTAACTATAAAAATATAGAGAAAAACTAGATAATTTATAAACGCTTTAATTTATCTCTAATTTTATATTTTTGATTGAAACCAAATAACTTTTATTAATACAGAAATCTTATTTATTTTTATGAATCATTTAAATAATAAGATGGAATCCTAAAATGAAATCTGATTCAATAGATTATAATATTACCAAATTACAAAAATGTTTATTTCTTAGCTCGAGGTGAAAACGCTAAAGTCTTAAGATCTGTAGGTTTGACTCTTTATCAAAAAGAGGGTAATCATCCGAAACCAATACCTGTAAATGTTATTGAGGATTTAAATGAATTACCCTCTGTAGATATAGTTATCCTTGCTGTTAAGAATTATAGTCTTGAAGAAGTAGCAGAAGATATTTTCTCGAAATTTGGGGATAAACCGGTAATTCTTGCTCTACAAAATGGTGTAGAAAACCAAAAAGTGTTACCTAAATATTTTTCTAAAGTTATTTACGGGGTTGTTATTATCTCAGCATGGAGGGATGATCCCGGTGTATTTGGATATATGGTAAAAGGTTATTTAGTAATAGGGACCCTTGATGATGATTTCCAATCTGAAATAAGAGAAATTAAAAATATTCTGAAATTAGGTATTACTATTAAAATCTTAAAAAATATTCAAGACGCTGTGCATACAAAATTGATTTTTAACCTTTCAAATGCAATATTAACTCTTATTGATTATAAAAATATCCATACTTCTTCAATTCCAAAATTAAGAAAAATTATATACAATTATATGTTGGAAGGAATTAAAATTGTACAAGCTAAGGGTTATAAAGAACATAGATTACCAGGACTACTCCCCTGGAAAAGTATAGAATCAGCAGCTAATGAAGATAACGAAGCTGCTAATAAAATGTTTATCACCCAAATTCATACACCCGGTCCTAACAGTATGGAACAAGATAAAATCATAAGACATAAGAGTGAATCTGAATTGGTGTATTTGAATGGATATATTATTGCCCTAACAGATTCATTAGGAATGGAAGCACCATACAACAGAATCATATACAAGTTATGTAAAAAGAATTTCCAAAAAAAACCTTACCAACCGTTAGACATTGAAGTAGTTTGGAAAAAAATCATAGAAAATATTAGTACTTAAAATCTTGAGGAGGATGTTTCTCAACAAGGGTAAGCATTATTTATGTTTTTATTTCTTTTCTCCACTTAAAAAAACTGTTTGAAGAATCATTTGATTTGAATCCGGTTGAACTTGATTAATAATATTCTCAAAATATTTCACACATGTTATTTTTAACTCTTTTGGGAGGGGATTTAAAAATCATAACATGGAAATAGAACTTAACAATATATTTAAGATAAAAAAAAGAAGCGATTATAATAAGTAAATAAAAATCTAGAGAAAAATATGTATAGGAAGTTATTGTTTTATAGATAAAGATTTATAATAGTTTTTAACTTTAAAAAAAGAGAGCTATAGATTTTATTACTTAAATGAAATGAAGGAACAAACAAAATTTCAAGAAATTCATAATTTTTTCAAACTGTTTGAAGATGCTATAAAATCTGAGTCAACACCAGATATACTGAATTATTTAAAAAAAGCTGAATCTATTGAAGACCTTTTTTTAAAAACGTACTATAAACGAAAGAAGGAAGGAGTTTTTTATACTGCAAATAAACTCTCTAATCTTATTATTTCTGAGTCTATACTTCTATTACTACAACGTAAAATTGAATTTAATCATATTAATAATATTCAAGAACTATTTAACTTGAATCCCAAACAAAAATCTAATTTAATTAATTTTCTTTTAAATATTACAATATACGATCCTGCATGTGGCTCTGGCATATTTCTTTTAAACAGTGCTAAATTTCTCTATAATCTTATCACAGATTTGGATAAACATCTTAAAAACTCTAGAACTAAATCTCAAATTCTTATGAATATTTTTGGCCAAGATATTAATGAAAATTCCATAAAATTATGTATTTTGAAGTTATTTAATTGGTTTTTCCAAGATAATAGTTCTAATTATCCTACAATAATTTCTAACATTAAATCAAATTTGAAAGTTGGAAATAGCTTAACATCACCAAACTCCTCAAAATTTGATATACTAGTTGGAAATCCTCCCTACGGTAACATTTTATCAAAAGAAGAGAAGATATTATTCAAGAAGGAAAAGATTTATAATGACATATATTGCGCATTTCTTATTAAGGCTCTTGACTGGAGTAGAGGAATTATTGGTTTACTAGTTCCAAAGAGTTTTTTGCTCAGGCAAGGATATTTAGAATTTAGAAATTCATTATTAGATAAAGCAAATATCATAAAAATTTTTGATATTGGGTCCAAGATGTTTAAAAATGCTACAAATGAAGTTCAAATTGTTTTATTTGAGAAAAAGAATCAATATAGAAATAAGGATTTAAATATATTCGATTATCCAAATTGTAAAGTTATAACATATCAAAATCAACAATTTGACTCGTTAAGAATTTGTTTAAATTTAAAGTGTCCATTATGTTTAATCTCTAAAAAATTATATGTTTACACATTTGAGAAAAATTGCCCATATTGTGAGTCAGAGACGACGGAATTAAACCGAATAAGGATCAAGCCGACTAAAGAAATTCTTAAATTAATAGAGAAAATTGAAAATAGTGGCGATTTAAACTATTTAAACCCTCTAGACTTTCCAAAAATGATTCGAGGGGAAGAAGACAAAGGTTTAAAGAAAGTAAAACAAAAACTGCGAAAAGATACCAAGGGTTCTTGTTTCTTTATCAGTGCCCGAAATGATTTCTCAAATTATACATTCAGAAAAGTGAAATCACTAAACATTGAAGAAATCGACGAGAAATTCTTAAAAGGGCATAATTATGAATATTATTTTGGACCAAGATTATTAATTAAACATAATAATATAATTCCTGAAGCACTTTATACTAAAGATAATGCATGCTTTACTTCATCCATTTATTCGCTACTTCATTATGATGTTAATGAATTGAAGTATTTATGTGCTGTATTGAATTCAAGTTTAATTCAATTTTATTGTATTTATGCAATTAACAATCAAAAAGATACAACAATTAATTTAAATCAATACATGATTAGACATTTACCCTTAATTAAACCAAATAAGAAGATAAAATTTAAAATTTCTGAGAATGTAGATAAGTTAACTAAAATTTTAGAAGAGAGTAACGGAATAGCTAACAGAAATTATCATCTACTATTAGTAGAAATCGACGAAATTTTATTTGAACTTTATGGTATTTCCGAAAGTGAGAAAAAAATTATTATCTCAGATGTGAAGAAGAATATTAAATATTTTGAGGATATTTATGGTAAATAACTTACTTTATTTAATCAAGCATTAATTTAAAACAAAAATCGCAGAGTTTATCTCCTAAACCCATGAACTTATTTCTTTCAAATTTAATCTTGGGATTAAAGTCTTCAAAAGCAGCTTTATAAAACTGATGACACATATCCTTACATATTAGAGGTCTTTTATCATGTCGCTTTTCGTTTCTATCCATTACACTTTTATATGGGCATTTATTTACTTCAATTACGATCTCTGATTCCGAAATTCGGTTAATTTCATACTTCCAACCTTCCACAGACCATCGAAAAGTAATAATATTAACAAGATCATTTAATGTATTAGTTTCGATGTTCAAATATCTCTTAATTCTTCTGAAAAATATCTTCATAAGTCTTTTCCACACGGCGATATCAATTTTTAAAGCAATATCCCATCCTACTTCATTCTCTGCTTCTAACATCCACACACCATCCATTGTGAAAAATTTTTTTTCAAAATAAAAAAGCTTGTCAACTTTACTTACATTTCTCATAATTTAATATTATTAAACTATTTATAATAACTTTATTTAAACTTATCAGATTTCAATTTGAGCTTTTTAGATTAGAGAAATGTTGTTAATAGATTCAAATTAATTCAAGATATTAATTCTATTCAAGATCCCCTAGTAAAGAAAAGTTCTATTTCTGACTCTATCGAGAATTATCTTATGGCAATTTATAAAATATCTGGATCTAAAGGTTACGCTACAAATCATGATTTAGTAAATTTATTTGGATCTAACAGAACTACGATATATCAATTCCTAAATGTGAGACAGTCTATCATGAAAAAATAGATTTGTAATAGCTATAAGTTTAGCATTATTATAGAATTAGATGACTGATCCTATAAAACTTTAAAAAGACGCTTAGCGTTATAAAAAAAGATCTTTTCATACAACTTTTTTGGTAACTCTAATTCTAATAAACCTTTTGTAGATAGCTTATATTCATATGGAATGTTAGGAAAGTCACTTCCATACAAAATTCGATCTTGGTATGAGATCAAATCTTCTGTTTTTGGGCGTTTAGCTTTTCTTTCAGGAAAAATGTTATCTGGGATAAATATCATCGTTGTATCTAAATATAAATTTTCATACCTATCAAGCAGATCGAGGAATTCTCTATATTCAAAAGCACCCATATGTGCGATTATTACATTCATGTTAGGAAATTTTTCATAAAACTTCATAAAATTCTTATATCCTACAAATTTATTTCGATAAGGAGCAGTTCCTGCATGAAAACAGATCCATTTACCTCTATCAACTATTAAATTATATATTTTATACATTCTCTCATCGTCCGGATAAAAATTTTGAACTAGTGGTTGAATTTTTATTCCAAAAAAATTATAGTCATCAATTATCTTCCTTATATATTCAAATTTATCCTTATCATCAGGCCATACGCAACCAAACGGTATCGCATTCTTATAATTGATGCAAAAATCTTTAATCCACTCGTTAATATAATCTGCAATACCATGTTTATGAGCATAATTATATGTAGTAAAAGCTTTTATATTCTGGCTCTCTAAAAATTGAACTAACTCTTTAGTTTGTAGTTTATAATTGATGGGCCATCCTAAAATGTTTCCATTCTCGTCCGGTTTTTCAAAAAAATTCCAAATTGCCTTAAATATCTGCGGTGGAAAAAAATGTGTATGAGCATCGATATATTCGAAATCATCATGTGAAAAAGTCATTAATAATGGAAAGTAAAATATCTTTATAAAATTTTAATCCAGAGGAATATGAAAAAGAAAAGAAAAAAGGACTAAATTATTATTTCTTTTGCTTCAATATAAAGCTAAGGTTGTATTTAAATTTAAACTGTTAACACAATAGATTGCATATAATTATTTAAAAATGAAAGTAATTATAATTCATAAAATCAATTATATTAGATTAGAATCGAAACGTATCAAATTATGTGAAAATTATGGCTGAAATTGAAATATGGCAACTATATCGAAATATGTTGCGTAGCCACCTTTTTGAAAAAGCAGTAATGGATTTATGGGAAGAGGGAAAGATTTCAGGTGAGATGCACCTTGGAATCGGAGAAGAGGCAATTGTAGCAGGAGTAGTTTCACAATAAGAAGAAGGTGATGCTATTGCAGTTGATCATTGTGGAACACCCCCGTTCATTATGCGAGGAATAGATCCAGTATTACTCTTACTAGAATTTCTAGGTCATTCTAAAGGTCTCTGTGCAGGAAATGGTGGACATATGCATCTTTTTTCAAAAGAACATTTGATTGCCTCTTCGGGTATTGTAGGTTCATCAGGTCCGGCAGCTACGGGTTTTGCATTAGCTATGAAATACCAAAAGAAAAATAAGATTGCTGTTGCTTTCTTTGGAGAAGGAGCAATAAATCAGGGAATGTTGCTTGAATCAATGAATTTAGCAGCTGTTTGGAACTTATCTGTTTTATTTGTTTGTAAAGATAACAATTGGGCAGTTACAACGGTTACGAAAAATGTTACCAGTGGAAATCTAATAGATAGAGCTAAAGGATTCGGTATTGAAGGACATGAAGTCGATGGAACTGATGTAGAAGCAGTTTGGAAAATAGCAAACGAAGCGATATCCAAAATGCGTAATAATGGCGGACCTCAGTTTATTCATGCAAATTGTGCCCATAAAGAAGGGCATCTTCTTGGAGATCCACTACTTAGATATTATCGAAACCCTAATATGTTAACGGAGGTTTCTGGCTCTCTCAAAGAATATAGTGGAGAAAGTTTAAATGAAGTTCTTTTACTTTTACGCAAGATTGGAGGACAACTTAAGAAAAGAGTAGATCCTATGGTTGTTATTCAAAAAAAGTTGAAAAACGACGTGGATCGCCTCAAACAGATAGAAGAAGAAGTAACTAAAGAAATTGAACAATTAGTCAAGAAAACGTTAGAAATTTTTAAGGGAGGGGTGAAAAATGACTAAGATGGGATTTGCTCAAGCTATTGAAAGCGCACTCGCGTATGCTATGGCAGAGGATGAAAATGTTATTATCATGGGAGAAGATGTGCACACTTTACGGTTAAATCTTTTCGCTCGATTCGGTAAAGAAAGAGTGAAATACACACCTATAAGTGAAAGTGCTTTTGTTGGTGCTGCGGTTACTGCTGCTATGGCTGGTCTGCGACCTATTGTAGAGGTTATGTTAGTAGATTTTATTGGTGTCGCAATGGATGCTGTCCTTAATCATGCGGCAAAAATATCATTTTTTTCCGGGAATAAATGGAATGTTCCTCTCGTTATCAGAACTGCTTGCGGTGGTGGTTATGGCGACGCTGGACAACATGAACAGAGTCTATGGGGTTGGTTAGCTCATATACCAGGACTTTCAATTGTTGTTCCATCAAATCCTGCCGATGCAGGAGGATTGATGCTTTCTTCTATATATGAAGATGATCCTGTAATTTATTTCGAACATAAATTACTAGCAGACTACTGGTTGGATGCCATGGGGGTTGGCGGAAGAACAACTGTTACTTTGGATGTTCCAAAACAGGGGGTAGAAGGAGAGGTACCTGATAAATGGGAACCAATTCCTTTAGGTAAATTAAATCAAATGAAAGAGGGAAATGATATCACATTAGTTAGTGTTGGAGTGAGTGTACATCATTCTCTCGAAGCTGCTAATATTTTAGAAGAGAAGGACATTTCAGCTGAAGTTTTAGACTTGAGATGTGTTGCTCCGCTAGATGTAGAAGGATTAAAAAACTCTGTTATTAAGACAGGTAAGCTTCTTGTCGTTGATGAAGATTACAAGAATTTCGGACTTTCAGGTGAGGTATGTGCTGCACTTTTAGAAGAAGGATTATCATTTAAATATGGTCGTGTCTGTACTGAAAATACTATACCTTATTCAAGAGGATTAGAAGATAAAGCACTCCCAAATACTAAAAGGATCATTGATGAGGCTATAAAGATTTTAAAAACATAATTTTTATCTCTATTATTCTTTATTTTCATTTGTTGTCTTTTTAATTCTATATTTTGCCGAATTCTAATTTGGATATAGTGAGGAATAATAAAAAATAAAGAAGAAAAAAGTTTAAGAGATTATTCCTTTTTCCTAAGAATTGAGCTAAGTTCGGTTTTAAGTAAATCTCGTATTGCTACACGAATTACTTCTGAACGATTGGGATACATATTCATGTTGACTAATTCTTCTATACCGGAAAGATATGCTTCTGGAATGTGACAAGTTATTAATTTCATATTTTTTGTTTAACCCGTTTTTGTATTATACGTGTGTTTTTTAATATTTTAGAAGATTATATGGAATAATATATGAGTATAATACAACGATAATATAATTGAAGTTTTAAGATTTAATGTGAAAAGCCATTTTTTCAAAAATAAAAGAATTACTAGCTAAATTAAAAGAAAATTAAAAAACTCATAAAATGATAATACGAGAAATCAATGCAAAGAGTATTCTAACGAAAAGTAACATCCCTAATGTAGATTTAGTAGTAAATCCATATATAGGATGTGAACATGGTTGTTTATATTGTTATGCAGAATTTATGAAGAGATTTACAAATCATCATGAACCTTGGGGTTCATTTATAGATATAAAGATAAATTCACCAAACCTAGTGAAACCACGGGGACAATATCGAGATAAAAGAGTATTATTAAGTTCTGTAACAGATCCATATCTCCCACATGAAAGAAAATATAAATTAACTCGTAATATCCTAAAAAAATTAGTCAATCACCAACCAACTATTAGTATTTTAACTAAATCTGAGTTAGTAAGCAGAGATATTGATATAATGAAGAAATTCCATAACATTGAAGTTGGAATTTCAGTTTCTACAATAAATATTGAATACATGAAACAACTTGAACCACGAGCTTCAATTCCAATAAGGCGATTTGAAGCTCTTAAAAAATGTAAGGAAGCGGGGTTAAAAACCTATGTATTTATCTCTCCCATCTTTCCCTATATTACTAATCTTGAAGAAATAATGAAGTTGGCAGTAAATTTTACGGATTATTTTATGTTTGAGAATTTAAATGTCAGACCGACAAATCGAAAAAGGATTTTTAACTTTGTAAAAAATAATCACCCTGAACTTCAAAAAAAATATGAACAGATTTATAATAGACCTCAAGATAATTCATATTGGGATTTGTTATCGATAAAAATTGAAGACCTCAGTAAAAAATACAAAATTGAGTGCGTGAATTGCTTTCATCACGGAGGTTTTAAAAAGTAATCATCATTTATTTATCAACTCTCTTTAAAACTATCAATATGTTAAAAAGCATTATATATAAGATTAATGAGTGCTTGTTTAGATAAAAGTCTAAATATTTTTTATAGAAGAATCAAGCCTAAAGAAATTATTTTTCCCAAAATTAACTTTCAAACCAATGAATATCAACGCCTTTCTTTTTTAAATCTTTAAATTCTTTATCTGTGAATTTCTCATATATTGATTTCATAAAAATAATGAGTGAGTGAGCTTTATAAACATTTAGGTAATTAAGAAATAGAACAAGTCTAACCATCCTACTTGTAGGGTTTCTTGGAGGTGATTGAATGAAAAGTGCAGGGCTTAAAGGAACTCTTTAATTCCCCACACTTTTCATAGGGAAAACCTATTTTTAAATCTTGTTAAGTATAAGTAACTATTTAAGTTATTTTAAAACACAATTATTTTCTAACCATTCAACTCTCTCTAATAATTCTGAAATAAGTAATCTATTATAATGTGAAAGTTCTTCTATTTTTGTAACATTCATTGGTTTAGTTCCACATTCTCTTACATAATTTTCTTGGATTCTTTCACTTATATAAGACTTATACTCTTTGTTGCTATTCCAATCTTTAATTGATGAATTGTAACAATTTTCATCTCCTTGAGTATTGTTTATTAAATAACAATATTCTATTGTATCTAATTCTTCCCAACAATTATCATCATCACTCATTATTAAAACTCCTGCTTCTTCTCCAAGTAAACTTTCTCTTGCTAATTTTCCATCTACACCTAAAATATTACTTGGAGATGTTAAACTGTCTAATAAGTTTCCTTGATAATTTAATGTCTTTGGTGTTGAAGTTTGAAAACTTCCTGCTAAAACAGTTCCTAATGTAGCACCAGAACTATTACGAACTTCAAATACTCCACTTCCTGCAATATTAACTTGAACACTTGTTCCAGTATAACCTATATAACTATCTGTGCAAGCTTGTCCTACATTACCCATACAAATCCTTCCAGTAGTTGGAGATAAATCTTTGCCTAAAATATATCTTCCACTTGCAACTATTATATCATTCCCTGTAACTACATTTAAATCTCCATCTGTATCAACAAACCATCTGTCTGCATTATTATTGATATCTCTTAGTTTGTATGTATTAACTCCTGTTGCAATTAATTCCCATGCCCTCCCTGTTGGTTGGTCAGCATCTTCTTCCATGTGAAGTCTTATTCCACCAGAATCATCATCTGTTAAAAGTGTAATAGCATTTGCAATAGATGTATTTACAGTAAGAAATCCCGATATGACATTTAAATTTCCAATTATAGATAAGTTAGCATTTCCAAATATATCTATATCGCTAAATGTTAAAATTCTATCCATAACTTGAATTACATCAGTATCACCACTAAGAGTTCCAACAGTCAAAGTTCCAATTTCTCCAGTATCTGCATCAAAAACTGATATCTCTAAATCTATTATATCTGTATGTCCTCCCATAGTAATATTAGTTCCACTTAAAAAGTTTATAATCTTATTTGTAGAACTTATTTCATTTGTTCTCATTTGTATTGCACCTACTTTAAGATATTTATTTGGGTCTGATGGAATTGTTAAGTTATTATCTACAACAACATTTTTTCCTCCAGCAGTTATTGTTAAAGTACCTGTAGAAGTAGTTGTAATCCCTGAGCTAGTTAATTCCATTACAGAAATTCCAGTTCCAACAGTTAATTTATTAATCCCATCAAGGTCGTTACTTTCAAAATTTACTTGGTCATTCCCACCTGCTAATCTTAGAGCATTTGTGTTGCTGATAATTAAGTCATCTTCTCCAATAAATAAATCTGCTATGTTTGCCTCATTAACTGCATTTATAGTGTTAGCTGTAACTGTTCCTCCTATGATTGTTCCTGTTGTTGTAAAACCCCCACTTCCATTAAAATTAAAAGGATTTGCAGGAGTATCATATTGCCAATTTCCTGTTAAAGTATTAGTCCCATCTCTTCTGATAAATATTTTTTCAAAGGCATTTGTTGAAGTTTCAATAGACATATGAGAATCTGTTGTTCCTTCCATTTCTATTGTTATTGTAGGATTATTTCCTGTTGCACCAACCTCTGCTTCTAATTCTAAATTTAATCTTTCACCATCTGGGAGCATAAAAGTTTCTGTTAATACTCCATGTAAATCATAAGGTAAAGCAGAATCTGTTATTGGGGCAGATTCAAAAGTAAGTAATAAATTTCTTGAACTTCCATCAGCAGAAATATTATAAAGATGTGGTGTGATTGTTACTGGTTTTCTTCCAGAACCATCAATTTCTAAATGTATATGAACATCATAAACTCCTTGTCTTAATTCATTAAATTCTGGTTGTCCTATTAATGTTGTCCAATTAAAAATACTTTGATT
>LAZR01001508.1_pt1 | contig 14719 bp, 14 predicted proteins | sample 329461 | NCBI WGS metagenome assembly LAZR01 (sample SAMN03002196, study PRJNA259156) | marine sediment metagenome | biome: sea floor; feature: Hydrothermal impacted sediments; material: marine sediment; isolation source: Loki non-amplified sample from Loki's castle hydrothermal vent sediment ...
GATCTTGTTGCTTTTCTTCTGGAACAGTCCGGCATTGTAAGGGTCGTCGGGGTGCAGTAGGGCGAACTCAGTTAGGGTCTCTTCGAACTTCATTACAGCCGCGTGTAGTGCTGTTTCTCCTTCAGTTGCTTCATCAAATCCATGAAGAGCTGCCTGCCACTTTAGCCGTCTGTTGCCTTTCTGCCTCTTGGTCATCAGCTTGCCATCCAGCGTAGCCCACTGGCCGACCTGTCCCGGTTGGCATAGACCTTTACCCTTGTCTCTGAGCGTCCAGGTGAAGGGCGCAGTTATGTTCATGCCTCCCCAGTCCTCATTGACCAAGTGCAGAGCTATCATGGTGTCTTCTATCTTGTTAGGTGGAGGGAAACCATCAGCGTCCAGCATATGCAGATCAAATCTGGCATTGTGGAAGATGTAGGTGACACCTGGGAGGCCCCAAACAGCCTTTAGGTGGTTCATCCATGAAATGGGTAGGTTTTTAAAATTTGCCGAGATTGCCCATTTGTTGAACCAGTAGCCAAGATACATTCCTTTTTTAGCCCTACCAGACCAATTAGCCTGATCGAACTCTGTTCCGGCTGGGTTACTCGCACTCCAGTGAATTTCAACGTTGCCCTCGCCGTGTCTGAAGGGAAAATTGAAGGACTTCTTGAATTCTGGCAAGTAGACACTGAAGCTGATTGGGTAATGATTACGTCTGTGGCGCAGTCCGTTGCTTTCAACATCGGCAACCACAATTTTTGCTCGTTTAATCCATGTAAGAGCGTCATCGAATTGTTCTCTATTCTGTACGTTCATGAAAGTGGTCTCCATAGGGGAGGATTGCTCCTCCCCCAAATCAGTTTACCAGGGTACTACATCATCTCCATCTTCGTCCAAGATACTCTGGGCGATGACCTGAGCTTCTTCGTTCAAGTAGATGGCTTCTCCATCTACAAAGAAATCCTCACGTTTGGCTTGCTCAGGGGACATGGTGTACCAGCCGATTATAACGTTTTTGACCTTCAAACTGATGCCCTCATTGATCTCATTGCCATGCTCATCGACATAATCTTGCTGGACATTCCATGCTCTTACCCATTTCAAGATATTGTCAATTGTAATCTCCTCATCAGAGATTTCCCCTAATAGTGTCATGAGGTCGGCAGGATGGTAATTGTTCGCACCTTTTACATATCCGCCAATGCCTACGCGCACTCGCAACACCCGGTCAACTATTGCCTCTGGGTTAAAGTCCAGGGAGTAGCCGTCCTCGGTTTCTTCGAACATATCCAGGGATTGGAGCATAAACTGCGCTCCTGTATGACCGCCAAAGACGGGAAATTTCTCAGTGTCGCCATCTGGACGTACTAACTCACCATCTTGGATAACACCAACGATGAAATCCTGCCTGCTGATGTAAGTATGCACGTCATTCAGCAACATAACCACAGGTAGGATTTTCAGGTACTCCCACAAGTTATCATCTGATTTTTCATTGATGAAAGAGCCGAATTTACCTCGAAAGCTGACAGCTTCCATTTTACGCACAGCAGCAGTATAGAAGCCGGGTTTGACGATGGCGTAGTTTCGTGTCTCATTGGCGATTTGTCTATCTGTCTTGATTTTGGCTTTAACTCGCATTGGTTATTTCCTTTTCAAGGGTTTAAGGCGCAGGGCCATAGCGCCGTTCATTTGTACGTCGTAAATTACCCCACCAGTCTTGTCTGGGGCAGTGTAGCAGAACCATTTCTCGGAGAATAAACTGATGGTTTTGTTATAGAGATCACGATTGACCGCTATCTGATCTGCGCCTTCATCATTCGGGAGTACGTCACAGATGACATACACATGTGCGAATGATCCTCGTAGTGCCAGAATAATATCACGTATTTTAGCACCCATCTCTCCCCAGGCTTGCTGTGTGGGCTGTAATGGCAATGCCATACCCACCAGGAGGTTCAAGCCGTCTATTACTATAGCTTCTCCTCCCCCGTCTTCGCACAGTCCGTTGACTGTCGATTTGAAATCCAACCAGCTTGAAGGCTGGCCAACCATCCAGGTAGCTGTACCCTTTTCCCCCAGAATACCATTCAGGTTGTTTAGGGAGAGCCATACGGGGGTAAACCCTGATCCCAATAGGTGTTCTTTAACCAGCGAAGTTTTGCCTGATGCTGGTTTACCAAACACTAGGATAGAATGGCGCTGCTCTTGTTCACTTGCTTTCTGCAATATCATCTTTGCTCCTGTATTCACTCGCTATAAGCTCTGTAGCATCTCCGCCATGCTTCAGTGGAGTGGCGCATAGCATCAGGAAGTCGCAGTATTGACAGGCCATTGAACTCTGCGTAGCAGGGAACAGCTCTCGTGCCTTTGCATACTCCATGATCTCTATGGAAGCTGCCATGTCATCAAGGGATAGGTTACAGCTTGCATCAGTAATCACAGTCTCTACTATTTTCTGATAGTGGCTGTCATCCTTTAGCTTCGGCTTTATTACCTCTTCATATTTAGCTGGGTCTATTCCAGCAGGGAGTGTTTCAACCCAGTGTTCCCAGGTGGTGTCATAGGTTTTTGCACCAGTGTTGGGCTTCTTTGTCTTCTTCGAGATACTGGCAGGACTTGGAGTTTTCTTCCTGAATTGCCATTGCATTGACTTAGAGATCGAAGCCCCTCTCCTACGTAGGAGGGCTGCGTAGAACATAAGCTGCCCATCCACCTGGACTACTTCATCCCGTTCGAATGCCTGACGTAACTTCCAGTCAGTGACTACCCGTTCTCCTGTTTCGAGATCGACCAGAATGGCATCTATGTACCCATGTACATACATGTCACTTACATGGCCCTCTATATGATATTCTAGGAGCAGATTACCGGATGAACCCCCAAACAGCTCCCCAAAGGTAGCTACCCGATATTTGGTGTTGATCCCTATGAGTGGGATGTGGTACTGCAATAATCCGGGCATCTCCAACTTTAGGGCTTCCATCATTTCATAGTAGGCATTGTCGGGGCGGTACTCCCCAAACTCGTAGTCCCAGACCAACTTATCCTGCATGGTGTTATCGTCTAGGTATTTGTTGGCACTTACTAAGGCTGCTACTACAGGGGCAGAAGGATTGCGGAAAGCTGCCTCCACAGCAGCGTGGAATGCTGAACCTCGGATACGATTGAGGTGAGATACTCCGGGAATTCTTTCTAGTCGTTCCACGTACCCCAGTTCCCAGTTTCTGAGGCATTTATTAGCGGCCACCTTCTGTGACCAAGATATGCTCATATTGCTTTCCTTCGTGTAAGGTCTATGTCTATATCTTATGTAACAATAGGATAGCGCCTTGATTGGTTATACCATCTCGACTTGCATATTACTGCTCAGAAATGCTATGCAGCCACTCGAATTAGAATATGAGCCTAGATAATTCCCAAGTCGCTCAGGATAGGTGTAGGGATCATATTCATAGCTCCCGAATTCATACCCCACGAGCGACGGCACAAGATTGCTAACAATGCGCCACTTGACCACATTAGCCATTGGGAAATGCTCGGACACGCCAGCTTGTTGAGTATACACGGTGAGAACATTGTTAATAACCTTAACACTGATGTCATGCTCGATAGTTATTTCCAAGTGTGATACTTCTCGCTTGCCATAGTGCAGTGGGTTGCTCAGTTCTATGCTAACCACGACTTGCGTTTGCAAGAATTCTTCCTTCGTTTCTTCTGCTTTTGTTTCCATTAGGGTCTATCCTGTCTGTGTTATACGAACACTCAAAATTGATTGGTAGGCGCTATCCTATCTTATTCTAATTGTATCGTTTGTATATGAAAATTACAAGGGGGAGAACCAATTGGTTCTCCCCCTAATTTACTTCTGTTTCTTGAGGCGTAGATATGCTCTACGGCATTTCCTGAATTTCAATTTAGTCTCCAGATGGAGGCGTTTTTCTCTAGCAAGTGCTCCTTTCAAGGTGATATTAGCCAGTTTGGCCTGTTCCAATTCAGCGAACATGGTTTGCCTGCGAGTATCATTAGCTTTATCCTGGTTCTGCATGTACTGAAATAATCCCAGTATTACAGAGGACAAACCGATGATAGCTACTATCAACTCTCCCATTGAGTTTCCTCCATTGTGTTTATAGTGAGCATGGCACATAATAGTGTATTGCTCAGGGCTTGGGCAATGGGAATATCATAGTTCTGGTAAATTGCTACCCACATCATGGCAGTATACGAATAAATAATAGCGAACCCAGCTATGTTCCACTGTCCTTTTCCCCAGCTCAAAAGCAGGTTTACTACCCCACTCAGAGCAAATAGTGAAGCTACGAGCCATACAGAAACACCTGCATTCTTCAGGAAGCCCATCACCCCTTTTTCTGGTTCAAATAGCAGTGCAATTGCAATGCTGATGAACGCTATAAATATAAGTAATCCCCGGGCCTTACGCATAGTCATTTTGAATACCTTTATCCAGGCGTACTGCGTACCGCCGTCCCTCGTAGTAACAGACCAAGCAGTTTCTTTCCTCTTTGAATTCTAGCAGGTCGTGATGGCTCACTGTAGTCTTAGGTTGGAAGTGGCTCACGACAATACCCAAAGCCCAGCCTGAAGGGTCTCTCTTCATGTAAGGTACATTTTCCAGCCGGGAGAGACAGGGAGCATTGATGAACGTGACCCCAGGCAATCCAACGGAATGTCCTTCGATAGTTGCAGGGCGATGAGTATGTCCTACTATCACTGACCGAGCCTGCCCCTTCTTCATGAATTGTGTTAATGTATTCCTGGCATTGGTTGTGGGTAGCTTACTTGTGAACTGACCATGCCACCATATCAATCCGGGAGAAAGTTCGATGTAGTTCTCTGTGAAGCCCCTAGAGAATTGGAGAACACTCAAATCCCAGAGAAATTCCATATAATCTGCTATGAGAGCTTCTGCGGCCTGGGGAGCGCCTTTTCTAAGGTGTCTGTGATACCAGTTGTCATGATTTCCGGCTACAGCCAGAATATGGGATTGGGGGGCAACCTCCTGGATAGACCTATACATGCTGGCCTCCATATCTCTCATGTACGCCTGATCCATACTCCAGGCTTTTCCTCCATGAGGACGGTCATCTTCCCAACGTCCAAAGCCTTTATTATCTAGGAAATCATTCTGTCCAGAGATGAAATCTGGTTGTATTTTATCGAGAAGTCGAAGGGTTAGCTCCCAGGCATCCCATCGGGTGTATGGTGCGTGAACATCTGAAAGGAAAACTCCTACCGCTTTAGATCCCAAATTGGCTCTGATGTCTTGGTATACCTCAGCACTATTGTCCAGCACTTTGATTTGACGTGTTATTGAGGGGCTAACCCTGTCGGTGTTGTTTGCTTTATGCCGTGCTACTGCTGCCCAATTTTTGGGGGTGTTGGCTCGGCTAAGACGACCTCTGAGGCTGTCATTGCTCAGGCTATGTTCCATTGCGAGGGCATTAGCGGCTTGCGCGTCTGAGAGTGTCTTGAGCATGGTATGTCTTTGAACGAATAGGTCTTGGTCTGATGGCATATAGGTATGCTCCATTAGGTAAAGAAAAAGGGCTACTATAGCAGCCCTTTGATCTTGAATTTGATTGTGGTTGGGATTATCCGAGGGAGGCACGACTTGGGGGTTCAAGCGTCTCTTTCAGGGCTTGATATGCTCCTTCCGCACGGGTGAACAATTCACCAAAATCTATGGTAATTCCTTGAGTGGCTACCCATCGCTCGGCTACGTCTATAACGTACAACATTCGAGCGTCAATGTAGGGTTCACCATTTTGCATACGTTGATCTTCATGATCTTCCCAAAAGGTCATGTTGATAGCGTCACCTTTGGCAGCCATAATGGCCCCCCAGATAACATCATCCAATTGAGTGATAACCATGCCATATCTACGGTATGCCTCTGTGCTTCGGATAACGTTGGCCATCCAGGATGCCATAGCAAACCCGAATGTGAGAAGTACAAGCACAACAAGTTCGATAAGGCTGAAATCGGTTTGTAGCATAGGGTGTTTCCTCCAGATAGAGATAATACGACTATCTCTATTATACAGTGTAATAGAGTTTTATTCAAGCCTCACTTGGAGGAAGTTCTCTATCCGAGTTATCCGGGCCTCCAGAACCAGCATGGGGTCTGTCTCTGTGGCGATAATTGTTTCCAAGGCCCCCAGTGCCTCCTCCCGTAGGCGTAATGCGATTTCTTCCCTGTTCTCCTGTGTATGGTCGTGTTGGGCAACTGTGGTGTTGATCTCTGCTGGGGCTGTGGGGCCGTCTAGTAGAACTGTCAGCTCTGTCCCCCTGAGCACTAGTCCCTGAAAATCTAGGTACTTTTGCTTCAGTTCATCATGGAGCAAAGGTACGTTGATTGGTTCTTGTAGTTGTATTTTGATTTGTCTCATGGTTAAACCTCCAAGGCCCAAAGTTGTATTGTACTATCTGCATCAAGTGTGAGCGTGCCAGAGACTACCCAGGCCATTAGATCAAAATAGTGTGTTCCAGCAGAAATATCAGTCCAGAGAAATACTTGAGTAATATGCTCCTGATCTGCGTTGTCCTGTGCTTTACGGTAATATATCCCCCTCGCCGCATAGACAGTGTTTTTGCTGGATGCGTATATGTCGTTGTCCATCAGAATGTCATAAATAGCTACACCTGCCGCAGTACCATGCGATGAGATAAGGCTGTAGCCGATTAAAACATCTCCTCCGAAGGTCTCCAAACTCACACGGAAGTTCGCTGTATCTATAGCTACTGGGGTAGTGTTCGTCATAGTAATGCTTACCGGGATTTCGTAAAGGGTTTCATCCCTGGGTCGGTTGAACAGATAATTGAGATCAGTGCTTATATCGTTCAATCTTGTCGCTGCGATTACATCGTGTTGTTGCCAGTCTCTAGGTGTTAGCCAGCTCATATTTCGTATACTCCAAAAAGAATATAGGCTTCTACTGCGTAAATGGTCACGGTACTGCTTCCTGCCCTCCAATGGAGGCTGAAGGTCATCTCCTCCGATGAGGTGTTTTCATATAGGAAAGAAAAGGCAACCACGCCCCAGCCATTTGTGTTAAGATGTCTGAATGAAATACCGGATGGTTCTATATATTCTGTGTCATCTTTGAAGATGTTTATTTGGATATTTCCGGTACTACTCTGTCTAGCCATGCAGGAGAACAAGAAACGTAAATTCCTACCTGTGGGTTTGATTGTAAGTTTGAATAGGGCATCATCCAAAGGAATGAAAGAAGTAGAGAAAGTGGTATAATCCGACACCTCCTCCAGTCTTGCCACTCGAATTGAACGGGGCCTCTCTGCTAAATACAAGAGATTATCCCGTATTTGCTCATTCAGTGCATCGGGGGTTAGCCCCTCTCCCGGTTGCCACGTCTTGGGCGTAGTCCAGTCTGTCATAGTTCCCTCACCACTAATTGAAGAGGTACGTCAACGGTGCGTAGTGTTCCTGTGGCTCCACTTACTTTCCAGCGTAATTGGAATTTATGTATTCCAGCAGGTAAATTAGTTAATACCTTAAAGCCTGCCAGTGTTCTGTCACTCCCAGCAAAACGTCCTTGACTGGAGGCGAAACCAAAGCTATTTGGCGTAGCTGCACCACTGGACAGATAGTAACTGTCATCTATCCAAAGGTCTAAATCTACGCGCTGAACTCCTGAGTTAGTATCCACTAGCCCGTGTAGTTCTACAATGACATCTCCCCCAAAGGTCTCTACGTTCAGGGTAAAAACTCTGTCATCTACCGTAACCCATGAAGTAGAGGTGGTGGTGTAGTTCACATCCCGTACTGTAAGTACCGTGTGTGGCTTGTCAAAGAGATAGAGCATCTTGTCACGTATTTCAGTATTTAGTTTTATCGCAGTCAGGGCTTCCTGTCGTTTCCAATCTCTTGGTAATTTCCAACTCACCTTACAGCTCCCTTATCATCATTAGGCACTCTCTGGTACTGGTTCGCAGAGTGGTTAACCCCGAATAGCCTTTCCAGTGCAAGCTGTAGGAGTGCTTCCCTGGGGTTACGTCTAGCAATACTGCTATCATATCTATCTCTTCATCAAGTCCAGCTACTGGGGTAGAGTTAAGACTAAGTCCAGAAGTGTAGGGGGTGTCTTTTAAGGAACTCACATAGTATGCATCATCTATCAAGATGTCGAATGTAATGCTTCCACCTGCTGTGGATGTTCTTGCGTGCCCCGTGACCCTAATCAGGATATTGGGGTACTGATTAGTGAACTCTCCTCTGAATTTCGTGTCGTCTACAGCAATCCATGAGGTAGCCAATGCTGCTATATCACCCCCGTAGTGCGAAAGTAAGAGCATGGGTCGTTTGAACTCGTAGATCAAGGGGGTTCGTAACCTCTCGTTCATTTTTTCTGGCAGCATTGCTGCATAATCCCAGGTCATAGAAAAACTCCCTTTGCTTCTGTAGCGGCTGGTTTTGTGGATGGATAAGAGGTCAACAGCGTTATGTCCTCTATAATCCAAGCACAGTTTTCCAGGTCGTAGATGTCAGGTTTTCTTATTTCTATGAAAATATCCCGGTCATCAGTTCCTGATATAAAAGTGAAGTCAGCTCTTCCAGTGCTAAAATCAACTGTCTCTACTCCCAGGCTTTCTCCGAAATGGTTATAGACTTCCATCTCCATATTCTTTGATTGCATTGAGTTCGACCAGAGAGTAAGGTAGTAAGTAGTTGAGGGCGCTACACGTAGCTCCCCAAATCCTTTCATAACCTCAATCTCTACTTCAGTATAGAAAAAGTCTGGGGTCATTTCATTAGTCCACACCATCATTAAATCCATGCGATAACGTCTTCCAGTTAATCGCCCAGAAAATGTAGTGAGTTCATGAATTAGCCACTCATTTTCGTAATCATAGACCCCAAAAGGAAAGAGGTCGTAAAATATGAAAGAAAGATTAGAATTAGGAGCTTGACTGTCCCAGACCTTGAAGTAAAAGGCAATATCGTAACTAACTCCGGGGTCTAAGGACGGTTGGATAGGCCCTATGCCCATTCGTACTCGTGTTTTATAACCTAGTTCTCCGGCCCCATACCCCAATGCCGTTGGCATAAATCCTATGTCGTAGGTTTGTTCAGGGTAGTATTTTGTAGGGTATAACTGCATAGCATCGTTAGGTGGGGTGAAAGTTGTCGGGCTGTGCTGTACCGCCCGTGTCCAACCCTGCTTAGGATCAACCTCGAAAACATCACCGAGTTCAACAGGAGTGATTGTCCCTAAATACGAATTTAATTGCGCTGCATGAAGTCTAGGTGGGCGGGGGATTACTCCTGCAATGTAGAATTTCCCCCTGTCACGGGTATCAAACACCCAATCATCAGTGACTTGTCCCTGCGTAACTCCCTTCTTTGTTATCTCAGATAGGGGTATCTGGGCAACTTCGTCTTCTACCGTATCTCCTTCGGCCAGGAAAAGTTTCGCCCCAAGTGGTGCTAACAGATAGGACATAACGAGCACGTTGGTATACGAGGCCTTCTCTCCAATGATGGCATGGTATCCACTTTTTCCGGTCTGTTCTTCTATCAGGTAGAGTATCTGACCCAACGTGTAGTCTACATCGGGGTCTGTGTATTGGATGGAGCTAAATCCCCCCAATATTTCAGAATGTTGCCATAACGTGTACTCTGCCATGAATTTAGCTTCAGCTTCAGTGCTAATTATATTACTTTCGATTTCCCTTAGATAAGAGCCATTCCAGACATCAACATCAAACACATAGGTCTGCTCTCCATCTCCCAGCAGGTAGTCACCAGTGACTTCTGCATCTACATAAACTGTACGAGAGAATGAGCTTGTCAGCTCTAAGACATGCTGCCCTGCACCAGAGGTCAGGATGAGAGCTGTAAGGTTCTCACTTACTGTAGCAGCGTCGTAGGCGAAGCTACCGCCCTTTCGCAGTGTTCGAATGTTTTTCCAGACAGTCAAATCTGCATCAGGATTGATGTTAATTACTGTTTTGCTTGCACCTTCAGGGAAGGTAAACCCTAAACCTACCTTAATGGTGGACTTCGGAGGAACTGCAATGGCGTTATTGGTGCGCCACACTACTACGTTATCTTCGGTCTTTTTCGGCTTGAGCGTAACCTCTACACGATTAATAGGTTCTTCGCCGTACATATAGACCGCGCTCGTTGTGTCCTCTCCAACGTTTATGGTAGGTATATTGTCCCCAATTGGAACAAAATCCGTATAGTTGTGTAGTTCCAATGCTCCAGCTCTATTTAACCAGAGGTGGGCTTTTTCGGCTTCCAACAACTCAGCTAAGGCTTTCTCCAGGTTAACTTGATCGTCCCAGCTATCCCCTAAGAATTCATACGTTCGCAACCCTTCACCAATGTAATCAAAAATCTTGGTAGTGTCTGTCAGAATAGCATTACTACCTAGAATAGTGTTTTTACTCAGGCGGGATTGAGCAAAACCAACAGAAGCAATTCGGGCCCCGGATAATTCCACCAGTTCAGTGATTACATCTGAGACTGTTGCATCCTCATAGGGTGTTGCTCTCAGTTCACCATCTCTCAGGTTCTTGTGTCCCTGGAGACAGTTTATTTTTGCTGTTCGGTTCGCCCCAGGTACTACACCCCAGGTGTCTGTCCATCCTGTCCACATTACTGTGTCATTGTAGGTTATCTGCACCAGGAGGTTCTTTTTGAAGAAGCCATAAAGAGGGCTATTGGTGTTTTCCGGGCTAAATATTTTTGACTGATTATCTAGGAGGAGGGTAGCCGTACCTTCATACGATATAGCTGTGTCCAATTTAGATTTTCCCAGCATCCAATCTAGGGACAGTATATAATCTGAAATATCCTCGTAAGGATGCCCAGCACCTGCGCCAAAATCAGAGGTCTCTCCCAGGTAGAAGCCAGAGTAATTTCCACTCTCCAGACTGGTGAGAACAGGACTGCACACATTACTACCTGTAGTGAAGGTGATGCCCTTCTGTGTCCACCCATCCCCATCTGTGCTCCTAACATGTGGTGTCTGTGTGGGTGTATAGGGTATTGTCCCATCAATTAGAGTGAGCAGGAGATCGTCTCCTGTATCTTTTTCATACCAACTGTAGGTATATACTGTGTTTGGTTCTAGGGATACATCAAATTGATTTGATAAGTAAGGATCAAGTCCGAACCAGTTATCCAGATCGGCCCCTGCTCCCTCTCGGAGGACAAATTCGTGTAAATCTATCGCATATGCTGCGGGATCAGAGAATACACAATGTATATTTGTTGTTCCTGCAAGAGTGGTAAATGTATGCTCCCCGAAATCCCGACGAGAATTCATTTCTCCTGCAACATGTGATAGTACAACTGTGGTGAGAATAGTACCTACAGTAGAATTTTCACGTATAGTGAGGGTCAAATCGGAGGATGTTACTTCCCCAGTATATTTAATGGCAAATGAATAGAGAGTATCTGGATCGGTCACACCGTTTGGTGTATATATGCCTACAGTAGGCGTAGATACATCTTCTGCCCGGTGATAGGCATTGCTGAAAAATTCACCGCTTCCTATCTTAGTGAATAAGTATTTGGAATAAGAAGGAGAACTAGGAGTACCCTGGTTCATTATATTTGCATCTGTCCAGGCAGAGGTTATGTCAGGGGGTCTGTGCGCTGCATCTAATGATCTCAGTCCCAGATAAGATATTTCATCCGCCATCACCACCTCCGGGCCATACGGACTGGAAGTGCTTTCGTGTGTTTGACGAGGTGTGGTGCTAGGAACTAGTGGGGCATTAGGGAGCAGGTTGGGGGGAAACCCCCCCGCCCGTCCTAAGAGCAATCCACTGTCATTCCAGTCTATTGCTACTTTAATTGTCAATGATTATTCCCCTTCTGTCAAGTTCCTCCAGAATGTCATCGACACTCTGCGCTTGAATGATGATTGTATTTGCGTGAGTTACGTTACTATTCGTTGTGTTGTTTTGAGGGGTAACAGCTCCAGTAGGAATGCTTCCATAATTCTCATTCTCAGCAGCAGTTAACACTCGCTCACCCTTGTGGAGTTCGGCCATATACCCATCAAATGGGACATAATCTAATCCAGTAGCGTGTCTACCATCAGGTAGGATACTAGTAGCTTCTCCTATGACCTCAATGGTAATAGCGCCTCTGATCGACAACAGAGCATTTACAGCAGTAGCAGCAGCATTAGCTGCATTCTTTACTGCGTCCAACGGCCCAATTGCTTTAGGCATCTCACTAACCAGCATACCTACGAGGTAGGGTACTGTAGTAGCTACTGCCAAGTGCATCCTAGCAAAAGCACTGCCTACACTGTCTAAATTGATGGCGGTATCAGTGCTAAAAGTATTCATAGCGAGGTACATCGGACTATCTGTACCGAATGTACTTAACCAATATTCCTCCAGGGGTTGCAGGAAATCTGTATTGATACGTTGTGCATCCAGATTTGTACCTGTCCCCATTTGCGCCAGGAAAGCTATTCCCATCTCGGACATCTCAGTCTCGATGACAGTGACAGCTTCTCCTCCTGCTGCTTCGATTTCAGCTAGATTGAATAACTCTGCACCCAGACCGCCTGCCCTGCCCTCTTCCCCCGGTTTAGCGAATGAGGGGATTGGGAGATCATCAGTACCGAAAGATGAAATGCGCTCAAAAGCCGCTTGAAGTCTTTCGTCTGCGTCGTCTATACCTAGAATTGCGCCATCAATACCACCAATAAAGAGTTGTTGTCCGGCCTCAAAGTCTGCAAGTTTCGCAGGCGACCAAAACTGGATTTGCTCCCCCAGATCATAATCACCAAAAGCATCGAATTGAGCTATCAACTCATCAAGCGGCAAGGTAAAATCTATTCCAGGCATAACCTCCATGAATTCTGGTGCAAAGAATAGAGGAACTCCTAACTCTGAAGTATCCCAGGTAGCGGGTAGTGCTTCAATCCAGTTCGTTCGTGCTTCATTGATTTTAGCAGCAGCTCCAGGGTCTATAAAGTAGGCAATATCGGCAGCGACTTGAAGCATGTTATTTTCAGTGGCTTCATCCCACCAATCCATCGTACCTTCACCAAAAACCTCATCAAAGAAGTCTCCAATGGCAGTCCTAATATTATCTTTCCATGATTGAGGAATAGCTACGTATAGCAACGTGCCCAACGTAATTCCTAAAGCAGGAACTACGAAAGCAGCAGTAGTCAACAGCCCAGCAATAGCCGTACCAATACTTGCAACGGTACTCACTACCCATGCAGTACCAGTAGATATGGCAGCACCAGCAGTGGATATAGCTGTACCAATTTTGGCTACTAATCCAGTTGCCATAGCAGTCCAATTGGCATTCCTTAGTACGAACGCACCTCTAAGAGCTTCGATCAAGACAAATGGTGTTATCTTAACAGCAGCCAATGACAGAGATAAAGCAGCACCCACAGCAGTTGTTACCCCACTGAAGGCAGCAGTCACCAGGAACGCTGTTCCTAAAGCTCCTGCAACAAGAGCTACTATTCCATCTGCCCAACCGTCCATACCCCCACCTACATCAGCTTCGTCCATTGCTTGATTAAAGCCTGTCGAGAATGGGTCTATTACATTATCTTCTACATAGTTTGCTGCTGCTCCAGCATTACCTTCACCATCACCACCACCAAAGAGCCAGTCATTGAGTTTCCCCATGCCTTCCACGATGATAGTACCGATTTTGCCGATGAAGTATCCAGCTTTTTCAGCAAACAGTGGAATACCTTCGTCCACCAGCCATGTACCTAATGATCCTACGAGGTTGCTAATTCCAGCAACTATATCAGGTATGGCCGCTTCAATCTTGGCTGGCCAATCACTGGAAATTGCTTTTTGTAGATCATTTCCTGCTCCAGGTATTACCTGATTAATCGCTGCTGCGAAGTCACCCTCCAGCACTGAGGTCAGCATTGTAGTTATAGGACTTTTGCCCTCAGCATTTGGTGTGAACCAGGCCGCTATGAGGTTCAAGCCCTTTCCCGCCATGCTATCTGCCCAGGAGACAATCGCTCCAGCGATGCTGGACAAGTTCTCGGTGACAATAGGCTCTATATCTGCCCATGTACCCAGGAGACGTTCCCAGAGACCAGGCCCTGCTTCTATTTGTCCTTGAGCGTCCAAGATACTATCGTGCAGCATCTCGGTGAAAGGACTGTCAGCCCCTTCTATGGTAATCATGTCGCCCAGATCAATGGTGAATGTATCTTCAGGGGTCAAGGCCCCACCAACCCAGCCAGCTTTCTCCATAACCCGCATGAATTCATGCCAGCCAAACAGTTCATCATACCCTTCTTCTATAAAGAGAGCGTATAAACTGGTTGGGGTTGTAACAGAGATAATGTCTGTTGTATCTATCGTCACAGGAGCAACAGTAAACTCTGCTGTTGGAGTATCAGGGAATATGGCTGCATAAAGGTCTGTAAAAACATCCTTAACCCAGCCGAGGTCGCCCACGACACTAGTTACAGCATCTCCTACAACCGTTCGGATATTGTGGAAGTTCTCTGCAAAAGCCGCACCCAGGGCAATTATGCTTCCGAGTACCAGGCCTACAGGGTTCAACAGTGATGCAAATATCCATAATAACGGCCCTGTAGCAGCGACAACACCAGCAATGACAATGCCCAGTGTCAAAAGTTCCGGGTTAAGGGAACTGATCTCGCTAAAGAAGTCAGCAATACCGCCAATAAGTGGAGCTATTACAGGTAACAATTGAGTACCTATC
>LAZR01001509.1_pt1 | contig 14715 bp, 16 predicted proteins | sample 329461 | NCBI WGS metagenome assembly LAZR01 (sample SAMN03002196, study PRJNA259156) | marine sediment metagenome | biome: sea floor; feature: Hydrothermal impacted sediments; material: marine sediment; isolation source: Loki non-amplified sample from Loki's castle hydrothermal vent sediment ...
CCCACCACGATTCGCGACGAGCACGAGGTCCCGACGCTCACGCTCGAGCCGGCCGAGACGCCCGCGGTCGAGGACGTGGTTCGCCGGGCCGTGGAGCTGCGCGAGCGAGCGCTGTTTGAAACGCCATAGCGCAGTCCGCGTTCCGGCGTAGCGCCCGGGTCCTGTACCGGACGTAGATGCACGAACGACGTCCGTCGGCGCATCCGGCCTGGGCGGAGCAGCCGTCTACGTCTCGCAGCCGAAGTCGGTCAAGAGGATGCCGAGGTCGGCGGCAGGGAGGTGGACGAGCCACCCCCCTTCTTCCGCCGCAGGGATCGAGAGATCGAGGGACCGAGCCCCATTCTCCGAGTTTCAGCGTCGGTCCGACAGACCGACGCGGCGCCGCGCAAGCCCACGAACGCACCGTCACACTCACACTTGTATCACTGGATGAGCCGAGCGGACGATTCTCCGGAAAGTCAGAGCGGGGGCCGCGTGTCACACGCCGCTAGGCTTGCCCACACGCCTCGAGATGCGCAATCATTGCGCGTGAAGCCCCACAATTGCCCCTTGGAAAAACCGTCGTGCGCGTTACTATCGATAGGCGTTCGGTGGGCGAAGAGGCACTCCTCAGGAAGATACTATGAACGGGCCGAGTACAATTCACAGTTATGATCACCGCGCCGAGCGACTCGAGTCGCGCTCCGGTAGCGCAGTCGTTACCGACACGACGGGGAAGATCATTGCCTGCAACCAGGCCGCGGCCGGCAGATTCGGGTCCGCGGCAGGTGCGGCGCGCGCCGGCGTCTCAGAGTCGATACTCGGAGAGTCCATTTACGACTTGCTTCCGGACGACGATACGCGGCGGGCATTCCGCGAGTTCGCCGACGGCGTCACGGCGGGATCAGCAGAACGCCTTGAGTTTTGCCGGCGTTGTGACCGACCTGGTGTGCAACGGGCGTTTCTGGTGCGCTTCGAACCCGTTCACATCGACGCGTGTACGCCGGGCGTGCTTTTCCAGATTGTGCCTCTGCTCGAGGCTGGGGAGCGCAGCAAGAGGAGCCTGCGGCCCGAAGCCTACCGGCAGCGTTGCGAGACTCTGCCGCTCCTGCGGGTGTGTAGTTACTGCGAGCACGTTCTCTGTCCCGGAAGACCGGGGAAGGACGTTTGGGTCCAACCGTCACAGTATTACCAGTCAGGCGGAACCGACGCCGTGCGGCTCAGCCACGGCATTTGCCCAACCTGCTTCGAGCACGAAGTCACGCCGGAACTCGAGCGCCTCCGGTCTCGACGGCGCACGGTCTCGTAAGCGTGCCGTCGCTGGTCACTCCGGAATCTCATCAACTGAGCGCAGCGGTTCACCCAATCATGGCAACGCGCCATCGGCTGAGGTCGGCGGGCCGTCCGCGTCGAGCGGCGGATGAGAATCCGGACCGATCCGGCCGGGGCGCTGATCTTCGTCAACGACGAGGAGATCGGCCTGAGCCCGGTCACGTTCGCCTTCCTGTGGTACGGCGACTACGACATTATCGCTCGCAAGCCGGGCTTCAAGACGCTCAAAACGCACTACCGCGTGAACCCGCCCTGGTATCAACTCCCGCCCTTCGACCTGGTGGCCGAAGTGCTGATTCCGGGAGGGGGCGCGTGAGACGTCATCGCGGGAAGGGATTCTCCGCGGGGGTGGGTGCGAGAAGTCTCCCGACATACGTCGGGAGACATCGGGATCGCACCAGCGGAGTGGCTATCTTTCGCCCCTCCGGGGCTATGTTTCTCTTGACGTCATTTACCCAGGGCTCGCGCCCTGGGCTACGAACTTTCGCCCCGTCCGGGGCTGGCCGTCGGAACGCCGCACTCTGGGCAGTGGGCGCTGGGATTGTAGTCGCGATTGGTGCGGGCGGGAGCGCGTGAGCCGTTGTCGCGGGAAGGGATTTGCCGCAGGGGTGGGTGCGAGACGTCTCCCGACGTACGTCGGGATACCGGACGTGGATGGACGAACGACGTCCGCCGGCGAGTATTTGGTTGTCACAGGTCAGATAATATCGCTTCCGTACGGGTCGAAGGGGAAGGTTGCCAACGCGGCGCGTTCGCGCGCGCCCTAAATGGACACCTTGGTTATCGGAGCCACAGAGGCAACCGAGATTGCAGAGGCACGACGGGGAATAGCGGCGGCGCATGGGCGGGCTCCGTTGCTTCTATATATTATAGGTGGGAGAGAGGCAGGGATCAAGGGATCGAGGGATCAAGATTTGGGAGCCGGGGTTCGGATTGTGGAATGCGGGTTGTGGATTGCGGATCGGCGATTGGGGGATACACCGCCGCGATGTACATCGGGACGGGCTCCGGCGCTGCGGGGCGCAGAGGGGATTCATGGTAAGGCGTGTCCGACCGAGCCCGACGCGCTAGCGAGGGAACCCTGCGCGGCGGGCGACCAAACCCTCGCTCGCGCTTCGGGCTCTGATTGTCGCTGGCCGCTGCTGTTCGGTCGGGCTGACTCCCGATCGCGGCTCCCTGATCGGTCCTTTCTCACGGGCAGGTGGTTGCGAAGTTGGCGAGCACGATTCCCAAGTCAGCCAAATCCGTATCGCCGTCGGCGTCGATGTCGGTGGGGCACTTGGGCTACGTCCCGCAGCCGAAGTCGGCGAGCAGGATGCCGAGGTCGGCGAGGTCGGTGTCGCCGTCGTTGTCGAGGTCGCCTTCGCACGGTGCGGGGTTTCCGGGGGCGGGGCAACCGAAGTCGGCCAGCAGGATGCCGAGGTCGGCCAGGTCGGTGTCCCCGTCGCCGTCGAGGTCGCCGGCACAGGGGTAGCCTTTAATGCCGAGACTGTGATTCGAACCCGCCGCGATCGCGACGAAGTCCGCGTTCGGCGTCGGCACGTCGCACTGCCCGAACCTGTTCCATCCCCACGCCACGATCGAGCCGTCGGCCTTGAGGCCCAGACTGTGCTCCCCGCCGCCGACGAGCGCCACGAAGTCCGCGTTCGGCGCGGGCACGATGAGTTGGCCGTAGAAGTTCCATCCCCACACCCTGATCGAGCCGTCGGCCTTCAGGCCGAGGCTGTGTTCGCCACCCGCCGCGAGCGCCACGAAGTCCGCGTTCGGCGCGGGCACGTTGAGTTCGCCCTCGGCGTTATATCCCCACCCCACGATGGAGCCGTCGGCCTTGAGGCCGAGACTGTGCAGTTCGCCCGCCGCGAGTGCCACGAAGTTTGTGTTCGGCGCCGGCACGTTGCACTGGCCGTGGGCGTTGTATCCCCACGCCACGACCGAACCATCGGCCTTGAGACCCAGACTGTGGTCCCTGCCGGCCGCGACGGCCACGAAGTCCGTGTTCGGCGCCGGCACGTCGCATTGGCCCTGGTGGTTCCTTCCCCACGCCACGATCGAGCCGTCGGCCTTGAGGCCCAGACTGTGCTCGCCCTTATTCGCCCCCGCCACCGCCACGAAGTCCGTGTTCGGGTCGGGCACGTCGCATTGGCCATCGCGGTTCTGTCCCCAGGCCACGATCGAGCCGTCGGTCGTGAGGGCGAGATTGTGGCCCGAGCCCGCCGCGGCCGCCACGAAGTTCCTGTTCGGCGGCGGAATGTTGCATTGGGCGGACGCATTGTTTCCCCACGTCACGATCGAGCCGTCGGCCTTCAGGCCGAGACTGTGGTTCCCGCCCGCCGCGACGGCCACGAAGCCCGTGTTCGGCCCCGGCGCGTCGCTTTGGCCGTACCTATTGTATCCCCACCCCACGATCGAGCCGTTGCCCTTGACGCCCAAACTGTGCGAGCCGCCCCCCGCGAGCGCCACGAAATCCGTGTTCGGCGCCGGCACGTCGCTTTGGCCACTGCTGTTCGATCCCCACGCCACAATCGAGCCGTCGCCCTTCAGGCCGAGACTGTGATTCGAACCCGCCGCGACCGCCACGAAGTCCGTGTTCGGCGCCGGCACGTCGCCTTGGCCTTGGGAATTCGATCCCCACGCCACGATCGAGCCATCGCCCTTGAGGCCGAGACTGTGCCAATTACCCGCCGCGATTGCCACGAAGTCCGTGTTCGGCCCCGGCACGTCGCTTTGGCCACTGCTGTTCGATCCCCACGCCACGATCGAGCCGTCGGCTTTCAGGCCCAGACTGTGGGAGGCGCCCGCCGCGACCGCCACGAAGTCCGTGTTCGGCCCCGGCACGTCGCGTTGGCCGTCATCGTTCTGTCCCCACGCCGCGATCGAGCCGTCGGCCTTCAGGCCGAGACTGTGGCCGCGCCCGCCCGCGACCGCCACGAAGTCCGCTTTCGACCCCGGCACGTCGCCTTGGCCACTGCTGTTCGATCCCCACACCCTGATCGAGCCGTCGCCCTTCAGGCCCAGACTGTGCGACGCGCCCGCCGCGACCGCCACGAAGTCCGCGCTCAGGTCCGCACCAACCACTTGGGAGCCCCAGCCCACGATCGAGCCGTTGCCGTTCTGCGCCCAAGCACTCGCCGGCGCGAGCAGCCCCGCAAGCCCGCATCCGCACACCAGTGTCGCGATTGCCCTTCTCATCGAAGTTGCTCCTTTAGCGAAGTGCTTCATCCGGCCTTACCCGGCATTCCGGCGGCGTCCGTCGTATCGGCGCTCAGCCGCTGTGCTCGGAAATCCCCAACGGCGAATCGCAACCTGTCAGGGGTCGGCGCTCGTGACCCCGAGCCACATGGGTCCCAGTCTACCGCGCGTGTGCGGCTCGGTACAAGGAGAATCCGCCGATGTGCGCGGCTCGACCACCGCTAACGCCAAGCCCTGAAAGGGGGCACGCCGGGCGATCGCGGCTGTTGATGCGTTACGGCGCGCCGCAGCCGAAGTCGGCGAGGAGGATGCCGAGGTCGGCCAGGTCGGTGTCGCCGTCGTTGTCGAGGTCGCCTTCGCACGGTGCGGGGTTTCCGGGTGCGGGGCAGCCGAAGTCAGACAGGAGGATGCCCAGATCGGCCAGGTCGGTGTCGCCGTCGCCGTCGAGGTCGCCGGGGCAGCCGCCGACCTGGAACTCGTATGCACCCATGTCAACGATCCCGCGCTCGGGGAAGTTGGGGTCCGGGTTGCCCGTGTCCGGCGTGTTCGGGTCGTCAACGAAACGCGGGTTGCCGTCGAGGTCGGTGACAGTGCCCGCTGGTACGGCGGTGTTGTCGGCGGCGTCGATGCAGGGCGAGTTGCCGGTTAGGTGAAAGTCGCCGTTGGCTGGATCATTGAACGCTGGGTCGATGACGATGTTGCCGGCACCCCAATTCAGCGTCCCACCGTTCAGGATCTCAATCCGCGCAAAGCCGCCATCGATGTCCGAATAGTCTATGGACAATTCCCCACCGGATATGACAATCGCAGGATCGGTATCTCCCCACACGATGGAATTCGTTATCGATGGCGAATCTACGCCACTCCTGATGTACGCAGCTCCGCCGCCTTGAATCGCACTGTTCATGGAGAAAGTGAGGTTTCTTAGATCGGCGCCGCCGCTGTGGAACATTGCTCCACCTAATCCCTGTGTCACATTCCCGCCGAAGAGACACGATTCGAATACTGGTACGCTATTGTGGAAGAGCGTAAGAGAAGAGGACACCGCACCTCCATTACCCGCACTGATATTGTCAAGGAACGCGCAGCGTACCACCGAGAGGCCGTCGGTTTGAAGCGTTAGGATCGCGCCGCCACCGTTAAGCCCAGTAGCTTCGTTGGCCGTGAATGTGCAATCCCGGAACGTTGTGTCACTTGCGGCGCCGAAATACGCGCCGCCTTCCGCGGCGATATTGTCCCGAAACACACAACTCTCAACCACTGGGCTACTGTCGTCACACGCCAGCGCGCCGCCTCGTTGCGCAGAGTTGTCCTCCATGACGCAATTTCTGATCGTAGGGCTGCTTCCACCGGTGCAGAGAATTGCGCCGCCGTTGCGCAACCCGGCATCAGGGAATCCGTTGCGTATCGTGAAGCCCTCCACAACGGTATTCGGTGTTTCGCCAAATCGGAATTGAAACGCGCGCGAAGTGAGTTCGCAGTCGATGATGCAATTGGCGGGACCGGACGCACTGTGAAGCTGGACCGCCAAGCCGCCGAAGTCGATATCGCGGTTCCATTCGCCCGTATAGACGCCGTCGGCAACGATAATCTGGTCGCCGTTCGAAGCGATGAACAGGGCGAATTGAATCGTCTTCTTCGGCCCACAGGTGCCGCCGTTCCAAATCTCGCAGCGCCCGTCCCAAGCATCGTTGCCGGTCGCGTCGTTGACGTAGAGCGTGTCGGCGTTGGCCTGCATGGCGGCCGTTCCGGCTACTGCGACCAGCGCGGCCGCCCACGTTCGTATTCGTCGTGTAATTGAGCCCGACATACGCCGTCCTCCGAAATGCTGTTGTGCCTCTCATCGTACTGCCGCAGCGTTCAGGCTACCGGATTCAGGGGTCTCGGGTCAACCCGCACGCGGACGGGCTACCCAAGCCCACTTGCGATTCCTGTCGCTATGCACTTGAGAAAGAGCGTTTCGTCGCAGCTACGGGCCGGCGGCAGGGATCCACGGGCTGCGCGAGATCGACGCCTTCTTCCGCAAGGGCGGCAGCGTAATCATCGCCCTGACGGTCCGCGAGATTCTGGACGAGGAGATCGCGCGGAAGCTGGCCTGACAAGCTCGGGGCGGCCCATCCCCGCCTCGGAGTGCTTCATGTGCTCCGTGGAATGAGCCACGCGTTTCAAAGCGGCGACCGCTCATTCGCTGGAATGACTCGTCCATTCCTTGGAATGGACGGCCCATTCCAAGGAGCGGACGGCCCGCTCCAAGGCCGCAGCGGGCCATTCCACGGCGGGGAAACGTCGCTCCCAGGCCGAATAGCCGCGTTTTCGGGCCGAAATGGCTGATTTGGGGCGGGGATCGTGTATTTCCAGGTAAAGTGGGGCTCGTTTTGGTCCGGACTAGGACCGAACGGCCCGCAGATCTTCCTTGCTCCGGGTCGGGCTGTTGGTTATCGTTATCCGGACACTTTGTGGCGGGCAATTCCTAGCCGAACAACGGGAGACGCACCTATGCCGGATTATATCCCTTCACCCGACGGCGATTTCGATGCGTGGCAGGTCAACTTCGTGACGTACGCCAGCGCAAACGCGGCGGCCCTCGGCCTGGACCCCTTGGTGGACATTCCGCCGCTGACTGCGGCGCAGGGTGTCTGGGCCACGGACCATCCGGCCAACACGGCCGCACAGGCCGCGGCCCAGGCCGCCCGGCAGGCCAAGGACGCCGCCCGCGGCGCGTTCGAGGGCGTCATCCGTCCGCTGGTGGCGCGCTTGCAGGCGAGCCCGGACGTGGACGACATGGAGCGCCAGGCGCTCGGCATCACCGTGCGCGACACGATCCCGACGCCGGTGGGCGCGCCCAAGACGCGGCCGGTCGTCAGCATCGACACCAGCCAGCGCTTGCAGCACACGATCGGCTTCGCCGACGAGGCCACACCCACCAGCAAGGCCAAACCGGCTGGCGTGCGCGGCGCGCAGATCTGGGTGAAGGTCGGTGACCCCGCTCCGCTCGACCCGAGCGAGTTGACGTTCCTGGCGACCGACACGCGCACGCCGTACTTGGCCGCGTTCGAAGGCGCCGACGCGAACAACGTCGCGCACTACATGCTGCGCTGGGAGTCCACGCGCGGCGAGACAGGCCCCTGGAGCGAGACGGCCAGCGCGACGATTGGGGCGTGAACACGTCGGCTGTCGCCGAACCGAAACGAGAGGAGCCGCCCAGTGAAGTTTCGAGTCGTTGGCGCGGATCGGAAGACGGGGGAGGACGTTGAGTTCTTCGTCGAGGCTCGGGATGAAGTGGACGCGGAGACGATCGCAAACCGGCGTAACATCATGGTTAGCGACGTCGCGCTCGTTCGATCCGAATGGCCAAGAGCGGACGATGCGACCCCTTGGGTTGTGGAATGGCCAAGATCAGACGATGGGACCGCTGGGGTTGCGGAGCTGGTCTCACGATGCTGCCGGGGTTGCGGCGCAGTTCTTGGCACAGGCGAACGCCGGTGTCGAGCATGTCGAAGAGTGGCGAACATTGGGCTTCTCGCCGCGATCTGTGTTGGTGTATTCCTGGGTCTTGTGCTCACAGGGGAGTCCGAACGGCGCACAACGCACACGGTCGCGACAGCTCAGCCACGGGATTTGACTCGCACTGCGCTGAACGAACTCAGCCCGCAAGAGCAAGCGACGGCGTTTGAGCGGCAGCTATCGAAAGAAATGGCCAAGGCATCCCGCGAGTTCGCGGAGGCTAAGCGGCGCGGCGACAAGGCAGCCGAACGCTACTGGTCGGAAGAACTGGCTGACGGCCTCGACTGGCTCCACCAGATGAGTAAGGACAAGCCATAGACGTGGGCGAACGGATTGCGCACCGATTCGGAACGACGGGTCAACTGACCACCGAGGGTTCTTGGGTCCGGCGCGCGAGTGCCACAAACTGAACCCCGACCCCTCGGTCGCTTCGTCGCTTCGGCGCTTGTCCGGAGCCGCGTACCCCAATCCGCGGATTTTCGGATTTGCGGGGTCGAGTCGTCTCAGCCGCGCTCGGCCCGCGCCGGGATGGGGATGTTCAGATGGCGCATGACGGCTTGCAGGTCCTCCCAGGCCTTGGTTTTCTCCCCGGGGCTGCGGAGCAGATATGCGGGGTGAAACGTCGGCATGAGCGGCGTCGGCGGCAGGCCCAGGTGAGCGAGTTCAGGAGGCGGAAAATCGTGGAATTGGCCGCGCAGGCGGCCGATGGGCGTTTTCGTGGCGAGCAGCGTCTGCGCCGCGGGTCGGCCGAGCGCGACAATCACTTCCGGCCGCAAGATGGCCAGTTGCCGAAGCAAGAACGGCGAGCAAGTGCGGGTTTCCTCTTCAGTGGGCGTGCGATTTCCCGGCGGGCGACACTTCACGATGTTGCAAATGTAGACCTGTTCACGAGTTAGCGTCATCGCCGCGATCATGCGCGTCAAGAGCTGACCGGCCCGACCGACGAACGGCTCGCCCTGGCGATCCTCGTCGGCACCCGGGCCTTCGCCTACGAACACGATTCTCGGCCGGGAGTGGCCTACGCCGAAAACCGTCTTGTTGCGCGTCTCGTGCAGTCCGCAGCGCGTGCAGCTCTTGACCTGATCACGGTCGATTTCGGCCAGTAGCCGATCGGCCTCGTCCCGGGGCAGCTCGCGGTCGCAGGGAGGGGGCAGATCGGGGTTGTCGCTGAACACCAGGTTGACAGCGGGCGCACGGGTCGGCCGTGCGCGCGCACGGTCCGGCACGCTCGCGGCGGCTGAGGCAGCGGGGGGCCGGGTCGGGGCAACCGCCCAGTGTTGCAACCCCAGACGCCGGTCACTGCGCAACCATTCGCGCAAACCGCAAATCGCTGCACTCGGAAGCCGATTCGTCACGATGACACCATATGGGCAGGCCCAAGCTGCGGCAAGGGAGGCGCTATGCCGGGAAATCGCTGGGCGATCGCAGTCGGGTCGGCCGCGCTGCTGGCGACGGTCGGCGTGCCATGGGCGGGCGCGCAGGAGGCTCGCCAGGTCGGCGATGCACCAAAGCGGGCCGCGTCGTTCGTGGAGGCCGGCGAGTTCTTAGAGGACCTGCCGCGCGCCATGCTGTTGTCGCCGACGCAGGGTCGCCCGGCCTTCGTCGAGGCCGGCGGGCGACTGCGGGTCAGCGCACGGATTGCCGAGCCGGATGCGGCCGTAGTATTCTCTCTGGTGCGTACGCGCTTTCCGGTGCGGCGTTACTCGCTCGTAAACGACCCGGGCGTGCGCGAGAGCGTGACCAGCGGTCAGCCGCTGCTCCTGCGCGTGCCCGACGACGTTCCGGACGGCACGTACGATCTCGAGGTTCGCAGCGGGGACACGCGGCTCGTGGGTCGGCACGCCGTCGCCGTCCGACGCGTCGGACGCCGCATTCGCATCGCGCATCTGTCCAACATGAACATCGGCGACGTGGGCGCGCCCGAGTTCGACTTTCGCCTGATCGACGAGATCAACCTGTTCGCGCCGACGCTGATTGTGGCCACCGGCGACTATCTGGACATCACGCACGAAGACCCGGAGGCCGGCTGGCAACGCCTCTCCGATTTCCTGGCGCAATTCAACGCTCCGACGCTGATGGCCTGCGGCGACCACGACGACCTCGAGCGCTACAGCCGCTTCGCCGCCCCCAGCCCGATCGGGACCGTGGAACTGGGTTGGTTTCGCGGCGTGGTGCTGTTCGATCATCCGGCCCGGCCGGTGAACGTCGACGCTGCGCAGTTGGACTGGCTCGAGCAGATGCTGACGAAGCCCGGGTGGGACGGTCTGACGTTCGTGCTCACGCACGACGACTATCCAAACCTGCTGGGCTATTGGCGGCAACACGGACGACTCGAGCGAATGGTGCGGGCCGGACGGATCGGCGTGTGGTTCGTCGGCGGGCACACCGATTGGGACGGCCGCGAATACCGGGCGTTGATCGACGCCGCCGCCCCGATGCTCTTCATCCGCACGCACCAATCCAGCACCGCCGCCCGCGAAGGGGCGGACGGTGTCAGCCGCTACCGCATCGTGGACCTGATCGGCGGGCGGGCAGTGTTGCCGCACGACACGTCGCGAAACGGCGCGCCGCCTTCCATGGCCGTCGGGCGTTTGAAGGCCGTGCTGCGCGGCAAGAACGACGGCTCGCAGACGCGCGTACGCCTCACCGTCGCCAGCGGGCTGTCGTACCGCATCGACGCCCTCGAAATGCGCGTGCGGCTGAAGAAGGTCGCCGGAACCAAGCCGTGGTGTCACGGTGCGCGGCTGGTGGCCGCCGACGATCTGGGCAAGCTGTGGGAGTGTCGGATTTCGTTCGACCTGCCGGACAAGGGCACGTTGCGGCTCATGCTCCGGGCCACCAAGCGGGTCAACGAGCGGCTCATGCGCCGAGCGTCCCACAAGCGTGGCCGGCTGCGGAGGGTGCGGTAATGGCCCAGCCGATTATCACTGCCGCCACGGTCGCGATCGACGATCGCAGCGTAATCATCGGCACCTGCGATCAGGACGTTGCCGAGACAGGGAACGCGACGGTGCGCTTCACTGTGACGGCCGACGGCAGCCCCGTTGTGGTTGCCAGTGTTGTTGCCGCTGGCGGTTCCGCGACTTTCACCATTCAACTGACCAGTGGAGTCAACCCCACCCAAGCCGTGCTGTTGACCTACGCGGAGTCGGGCAACGGCAACAAGATCAACCAGGACGGGGTTCCGGCCAACGAGCTGGAGATGGTCTCCGAAATGGTGGTGACAGTTCCCTCCCTGTTTGCAGTCGCGGATTTCTTCACCCAACTGGAGGCGCTGATCTGGGCAACGCTGGAGGCCGACGCCGCATGGTCGGCGGTGTTCCCGCCCGGCAACCGGCGCAAGCGGACGGGTGACGCCCGGAGCCCGCGTAAGCCCGGCCGGCTGTCTAAGGATTTGCCGGAAATCGAGGTGGTAGCCGCAGAATACGAAGAGGTGGGCGGAACCAGCACCAGCCTGGTCGCCACGCAGGGATTCGACGTGGTGATTGTGAGTGGCGACATGCGGCCCAAGGCGGCCCTGTTCCCGGGCAAGTACCAGACCTTGAAGGCTCTGCGGTCACTGGTCAACAGCCCGATCCCGGCGGCGTACCGGCCTTGGCTCACGCGGGTGTCTTTCGTGGCAGCCGACGACGACGAGGTGGCTGGCGAGCGGTCGCCGGCCGGCATGAGCACGCTGATTAGCCTGGAGTGCGAGATGCACATCCCGGAAACGGAGCTGGCCTAATGGGTCTATCGGTGGCAGCTAGCTTTGGCCTGCGGTTCGAGGCGACGGTGGATATCAGCCCGGCTCGCTCCGAGCTGTCTACGCCGGGCAGCAATCTTGTCTTGCCGTTCGATCCGGTCGATCGGTCGTTGGCTTGGGCGAACGGGACCGGGGTTAACGAGGCCAACCAGGCGCACAGCGGGCGGGCCTCGCATGGGACGGTTATCGACCTGGAGGACTGGACGGATCAGCACGGCCAGACGGGGCTCGCGTTCGCCCGGATCAAGGCCTGGATGTTCCAGAACATATCGGCAGATGCGGATTTCGAGATTGTGGGTAACAACCCGGGAGTAATCACACCATGGTCAACAGACGCTATTCAATTGCCGCGTGGATCGCAGTGCATCTTGCTTGGGGTTGCGCCGGATGCAACTGGATGGGCGATCAGCACGGGGGTGAACAACCTGATCATCGTCAATCGGACGGCGGGGAGCGGGGGGAACGTGGACTACGGGCTGATCGGAGTGGACGTATGAGCCTCGACGGAACAATAAACTTGGCGGTGAAGCTTGACCAGGTGGACGCGGCGCTCACCCAGACCGCCGAACTCGCGGATCTTGTCGATCAACTTTCCATCTCCGATAGCGATGCATTCACTTTTGGTACCGGCCCTGGTCAGGTCAACACTTTCTGGCATGACACGCGGATATTGGCTGGTGGTGGTGGGGCGGAAATCCTGGACTTCTTTTCCGGCTTGGTGGATCCGTCCACCGGCCAGGCGATCAGCTTCACAGAAATCAAGCTGTTTTATGTCCGCGTTACTGGAGATGGCGTACTCCGGCTCCACACTTTCGCGGCACTGGGCGTGACGAAGCCTTGGCTAGATTTCTACGGAGCCGATCAATCACAAGTGTTCCGAACGTCTGTTTATCTGCGATACGACATTGGGGGAGGCGGAATCTGGCAAGTAGACGTAGACGAGCGAGAACTTGGATTCCAGAACCAGGGCGGATTCGGGAACGACATCAGTTACGACATCGTAGTTGTCGGCGTCGGCACACGATCATAGGAGGCAAGCAATGGCTGCTGTAGCAGACGTAATAAGCGTGACCGTAAACATCGTTCCGAACATCCATCGGTTCGGTACGGGTGGGCAGTCGGAACGGGTCAACGGGGTGCAGGATTGGAATATCCAGTTCACTCAGAAGGCGCAGGGCGACGTGGCCCCGGTGCCGGCGGTAGGCGCGAGCGGAACGATCGTTGCGTCAGAGCAAGGCGGCAACGGCGTCAAGTACACGGGCGCCGGGCGGTGTGCCAGCGTTACAGTGAACCTAGATCAGGACACCGGGCTGCCTATCGAATACGTGTATGACATTCAGGCGAACGGTGCACTGACGCCCGGCACCGAAGGCACCCCGGTAGGGGCTGTAGCATCATCCAAAAACGCAACGATCGACTGGACATAGGAGCATGCCATGGCGGCAATGGACGACGTAATCAGCGTGACGGTGAACATTGTTCCCAACGTTCACCGCTACGGTAGTGGCGGCCAATCCAAGCGAGTGTTTGGCACGTCCGACTGGAATATCCAGATTACTCAGAAGGCACAGGGCAATGCAGTGCCTACGCCCGCTGCTGGTGCGATAGGAACGATCGTCGTCACCGAGCAAACCAGCGGCGAGACGTACACCAGTGGTGCAAGCGAGGCGATCTGCGCCAGCGTGACGGTCAACCTGGATCAGGATACCGGCCTGCCCATTGAGTACGTATACGACATTCAATCGAATGGAACGCTGACACCGGCTGTAGGCACCGCGGGGGCTGGCGTGGCGTCTTCCAAAACGGCAACCGTAACCTGGAGCTAGAGGGCTTTATGACAATCACATTTGGCGACGCTACCCAGGCGCCGGTTCCGATCCAGATCGGGACGCAGAAGTTCGTTATGGCACCGCTCACCTTCGCGGACTGGGGCGAGATAGAGCGGACGGCCAAGAGCCGGGTGCTGGCCTTGGCGCATACCGAATGCCGGGTAGCGGTGACTATAGAGGACAAGAGCGCGATCATGGCGGCGGCCACTGCCGAGGCCCGCTTGATAACGGCTTCGGACACGACATCCATCGTCAGTAGTGTCGAGTCGATGGTGGACATGATGTGGCTCAGCCTGCGCAAGAGCGCTCCAGGCATGGAACGCGAACGCGCGGAATGGGTGCTGGGCGATCTGCAGCGCGGCGCGGAATTGACGAACCGCCTGCTGTTGCTGAGTTTGCGGCTGGAGGTTGCTGACGACGAGAGCACAGACGACAAAAAGGAGGCCGCCACGGGCGAGGTAAACCCTTCGACATCGGAGCCATGTTCCGCAGCCTCAGCGAGCAATACGGATGGACCCCCCAGCAGATTGGCGAGTTGACCATGCCGCAAGCGTGGATGTACCTGCGAAAGGACGGAGCGGCCAAGAAGGTCGTTTCGGTTCCCTACAACGAAGCGCGCCACCTGTGTGCGGCGCGCGGCCATACGATCTGAGACTGCGATGGCTTTACGCACTACGGCTGGCCGAGGCGTAATCGACCTCACCTTGAACACTGTGGGCCTGTCCCGCGGTGCCAACAGGGTGGCTGCCGTTTTGCGCACGACCCTGGTGGTCGCGGCGTCTGCGGCTACAGCGGGGCTTGCCGCGGTCGCGGCGGCGGCCGTGAAGGCCACCAAGGCCTTCGCCGGGTTCGAGCAGTCGATGGCCCGGGTCAAGGCGCTCACCGGGGCGGTGGGAGGCCAGTTTGAGTCGTTAACCAGGACCGCTACGCAGCTTGGCAAGTGCAGCCTTACGTTCCTTCAGGTTAGCTTCACCGTTGAGGAACTCAACGACCGTACCTGCTTCCTTGAACATCAGCTTGAGAATGTTACCATGGTCAATCTTTTGAACGAGGATCATCACAGGTCCCGGTCGATCCAGAGCCTCCCGAACAATCATCTCGTTCCGCGTCGTGTTCATGACGACACCTACATCATAGCAA
>LAZR01001510.1_pt1 | contig 14713 bp, 9 predicted proteins | sample 329461 | NCBI WGS metagenome assembly LAZR01 (sample SAMN03002196, study PRJNA259156) | marine sediment metagenome | biome: sea floor; feature: Hydrothermal impacted sediments; material: marine sediment; isolation source: Loki non-amplified sample from Loki's castle hydrothermal vent sediment ...
GAGGCTTCTTCCAATTATTTGGTTAATAAGAGTAATGTCCATATCACAGATTTTTTTAAACATCCAATAACAAAAGGGATTTCTGACATAACTTTACCAAATTGCACATTCTTTACAATCACAGAAGAAGATGTAGAAGATATAATTGTTACGTCTGAAAGAGCAGAATTTAAGTATAATTTTGATAACAAAAACGGACTAATCGGGCCGGTACCAATTTGTGTTGCTTCAAAGTTTTATAATGGAAGAAGTATCTGCATTGGTTCTACTGATTGGTTAACCGAAGATTCTGATTTTGGTTTAGATGCTGGGGATAACTTGAAATTTCTAACTAATATTATTGAATGGCTTGCATTTGAGAAATAGGCAATAATCAATTAATGTTTTAACTATGGTTTATAGGACTTTTCGCCCGGATGCTGAATCTGTGTGGCAGAACGAGGAGATTCATAAAAGATTTTTAAGATGTAGAGGGATTATTGATGACTCACAAATCGCAAGATACTTAATCGCTAAAACTATCGATTGCGATTATAATACAGGTGATTCTATTGAGAATCTTGAAATACTCCTAAAAAAAAAATCGCTTGAATTCAATGAGTTATTAAAAAATGACATCGAAGAAATTAAATCTCGGGAAATTTCTTCTAATTCGTATATTCATTTAGCAGAAACTCTTGCTAACAAATATCTTGAAAAATGTATTTTTTGTGAACGTCTATGTGAAGTTAATAGGATTGATGGGCAAAAAGGCTATTGTTTATTAACTAAAGATTCATATATTTCTTCTGCCTTCCTCCACATGGGAGAAGAAGCTCCGCTTATTCCTAGCGGTACGATTTTCTTTCAGGGCTGCAATTTCGGTTGCGTATTCTGCCAAAATTATGATATCTCGCAATCATGGAAAAAAAAGAAAGAGCTTGAAGATATTGCCCAAAAAGTAGATGTTAAGAGTTTAGCTGACGTCGCGGAAAAATTAACCAAACGTGGAGCACTCAACATTAACTATGTTGGAGGAGATCCAATTCCAAATATTCATACAATAGTTGGGAGCTTAAATTTTCAAACCGTTAACATAACACAATTATGGAATTCAAATTTTTATTTAAGCAAAAAGGCATTATCTCTAATTATCGATTTAATTGATTTCTGGCTCCCAGACTGGAAGTATGGAAGTAATGACTGCGCCATGAAATATTCCGGAATCGAAAAATACTTTGATGTTATATCTCGGAATCATAAAAGAATCCATGACGAAGGTAGCGGTGAAATTATTATCCGCCATCTTGTCATGCCAGGACATTTAGATTGCTGCTCTAAACCTATTTTGGATTATGTAGCAAAAGAACTTCCTAATGCAGTAGTGAACTTAATGTCTCAATATCGACCAGAATGGAAATCGTTTCAATATCCCGAAATAAATCGTAGACCTACTTCACATGAAATGCAAGAAGTCAGAAGCTATGCGGATAAATTAGGAATTCTCTGGAAACCTGTTTCTTAACTTTGAATTCTTCTCTCGATACTTTTTATAGTAAAATTGATTTATCTCAATACTATCAATGAAAATATTTTGCAATATGATTTTTTTTGCTTCTAATGTTAATATAATAAACAATGCATGAAACACACACAACTAACTTACCAAATCTAAACCAAGATAATAGTATAAATCTCTCAAGAAATACTGAAATATATATTATTTTAAACTTTCTTCTGCAGAGTTTTAAGATTTGAAGATGAATTAATTATAGCTTACTCGTGATTCATACTTTTACTCTTACAAGATCTGATTTGAAGATAGTAAAATTTATGTTTAAATTTAAGTTGTTGAATTAACTATCAAAAAAAAATTAGGTTGAAAAATTCACTATTAAATAAATTAAGGGATTTATTACTCATCTTTCGTCTTTAAAAATTCTATTGATTTTCTTAATATTTTTTTGAATCTCCGGTTTTTAAATATATCCTTTTTAAGCTCATTTAAGTCAAAAATTCTTATCATTTTATCTGTGAATTCATCTTTCAAGATAATTTGCTCTTTAAAGCCATAGTGTTCAAGATCAATTGATACACCACTATTTACAATAAATATATATCTTATTTTCCTATTTTCAACAGGAAAAAACCTATCAAACAATCTTACTATAGATTTTATAGTATCTTTCTTATATAAGTACTCTCGTGTAATTTTTGCTAACTCTTCAATTAAAAGGATTAAATTTGAATTTAAATCATACGCTATTATTCTTGGATGAGATAAGTGATTTAATTCCTTGTATTTATCATTATTAAGCATTAATTCGAGAGGTAAGACCTCAAAACCGAGATAATACAAGATTTTATCAAGGAACCTTGCTTTTTCTTTTTCATCAACCGAAGTCCAATCTATATTGAGGAAATCTAGTACTTCTTGAATTTCGTCTTGAGAAATTATTGATAATCGATTCATACTTTTCCTGTATAAGCTATTGGCTCTACTTTCACTTAATTTCTTTAATATCTTAGCACGGATTATGTTCTTGACAAAACTTTGTACCTCTTTTTCATAGAATTCTAAAGGTAACTGGAATGTATGTATTGGATAAATCTGTTCATAATCATCTTCACTTGTTTGCTCAAAAAAACTTGTATCATATTCTATGTAATTATCATTTTCCATATCCAATCTTTCATCTTCAGTATCTGCTTTATGAATATCCCCGTAATTAAGAGAATGAGAATATTCAATTCTATCAGAATAGTTTGTATCGTGTATTCTTAATTCATAATCCCGTAATTCATCATCATATTTTACATTCCACAACTCTAATAAAATGTAAGGCGTTTTATCAGTGAATCCATAAAAAATTTCTTTGTAATCTTCATATTCTTTTGAATCTAATAATCTTCTGAATTAATACTTAAATTCCTCCAACCAATTTAAGATTCTTTCCAGTTTTTTTCACCTTATGAATAAATTATATTAAATTAATTATTTTAAAAAGATAAAGCAATTGAGTTTTGTTAATTTCAGTAAGCATTTTCTTAGGTTCCGAATTTCCTACTTCTTTGCCTAAATTTATTGAATTATTTTAAAAAAAAATGAAAACCCTATTGAAAACAATAGAAATAGTGATTTTCTTAAATAAATCTTCTAAACAATCCCCCAACTATCCTATACATTGAATGAATAGATTTATTCAATTCGATTAAAAGAACTATTGAAATTCAAATTAAACTATATTAATCGTTTAGAGTCATTAACATAGTATCTTTTTTGAATAATAATATCCTATTAAATTCAATTACTGAAAAAAAAGAGAAATGGTCATGATGAATGTGCTTCAAATCATCAAAGAGGGTGAGAACGGCAAGGATGAATTTAAAGAAACTTTTCACGTGAATGTAAAAACGGGAAAGAAAGATAAGAGCTTAAAGAAGGAAGTATCCCGTGCGGTAGCGGGCATGCTTAATTCAGATGGAGGTTTGATATTAATAGGAGTTGCTAATGATGGGACTATAGAAGGAGTTGCGCGTGATTTATATTGCTATAATGCAAGCACAAACCAAGAAAATAAGGATAAGATGCGAATCGATATTGACAATACTTTAACAACTGATCTTGGTATATTAGTAAAGAAAAATCTTAATTTAAGTTATGAGGAATTAAAAGGAAAAGAAATTTTCATTATCAAAATATCACCATCATCACTACCCGTCTTTCTCAATAACGTATTCTATGTAAGAGATGGGGCAAGAACAATACAATTGGAAGGTCAAACGTTAGGAGAATATATATTTAAAAGATCTAAATTATCAAAAGATGAAAAACCTGCCATCCAAGCATTCTATAATAGAGTAGCAACTTTCTTAAGAAATTTAGCAAATGGAAAGCTCCTAAATGTTGAAATAAAAAAAATAGTACAACAATTAAATGATTCAGATGAAAAAGTCTATTTTGGGATTGAAATTACTCAAACAATTCTAGGAAGTAATATCAACTTCATGAACTATCAATATAAACTAAAAATATCTCACGATCTTACTGGTACACAAAAAAATCTTCAGAAAAATAATAATTCAATAAAAATGAGAAATTTTACCAATATTCTCATTTTACTACATGAGTTGAGAGATTTTTTGATGCAAAATTACGGTTTTGAGATTCAACTACCTATTAATTTTCCTATGTGTGAAGTTGACATTGGTATTCAATATTATCAAAATATGGAGGTTACTAAACACTTGGGGTTAAGTATAAAAAACAATAATAAGCATCCATTAGAAATATCTAAATTTGGTATAGATTATGGATCAGGATACTTTTTAGTTGAAGAAAAATTCATTATTAAGCCAATGGATAATCACTTTTCTCAACCCATCTCTTATGCACTAATTAAAAGACAACTAAAAGATGCTAACGTGGTAAAACCCTATATTTTAAGAGGTTATGTAAAGTTAACTACTAGTGAATTATTTTTTTCTAAAAAAATCAAACTTTAGATCCTGAGATACTTTCCATCTCTTTAAATTCTTATTTCTTAAATCCCTCTTTATTAGATTGTAAAGTTTTTTCTTATAATCTTATTTGACGTCAGAAATCTCTTAAAATCAATAAGATATCACAATTAATTCCCATCAAAATTCTCTCAAAATTTTGAGAATTCACTTTTTCAATATCTTGGTTTGGATTAGGGTCAAAGTAGCTAATAGTACCATTTTCGTATTTTAATATTACCCCAACATGAGCATGAGAATTATTTGGTACTTTTAATTAAATAATCTCATGAGATTTCTGTTTTAGCTGTTCTATTAGAAAATTCTTCAATTCCTCAATATTTCCACCAAATTCTTTATAACAAGCTTTAAATTCAGGTATTTCATTGTTGATTATCTCTGCATAATATTCATAGAAAAGATCTTTCCTATATTTCTCAAAAAGCTCTAAAATACGCTTTTGATTATTGCATTTTACATTTTAATATTCAAATACATTCTGTATACATGCAGGGACATACCAAGGATTTAGTAGAAGGGTGATTAATATTCGGAAATATATCCATTTCTATTTCTGGCACTATAGTTTTAAATTAATAGCTTTATTTTAATATAAGTAACCTTATGTTAATCCTAGAGATTCAAATGAATTCGAGGAAATATTATAAGATTTTAAATTGTAAATATAATAATTCTCTTCTAAGAGGAAGAATAAATGTCATAGTATTTATTATAGGTTAAGACGAAAATCAATTCTACTAACCTATATTTACAAAGGGGTGAGTCTGATCCTGTTAACTGCACTAAAAAAGGGGATTACTTATCGTAAAAAAATTCCAGATATCAAGAAATAAAGTATAGAAATTAACTATTTGTTTTGAGATTTTTATTTAGTAAATCATTTACTATCTGAGCTTCAGATTTATTTCCTTCTTTTGCTAATCTCCTTAAATTCGCAAGATTAGCACGTTCAATTAATAGTAATTCACCATCAAAATATTTTTTCAAAATCTCATTTATTATACTTGATTTAGATCTATCTTCTTCAAGAGCTTTGTTATAGATTACATTATTAATCTTATCACTAATCGAAATGGTAACGCTCACCATTTTTATCGCCTTTCCTACTAAAACTAATATTTATATATATAATATTTGATGCTAACATTTAAAAATACCGAGATCTAAATCCTAAGGCTCATTATCGGGAAGAAAAAACTGAAGATGATTTAAAAATATTCATTAAAAATTGCTTTAAAAGTGTAGAAAAATATACTGAAGAAATACTGAATTTAAGGAAATTATATTATCCAAAAAACTAAAAACCGAGAGATTTTATCTGTAGAAAAAGAAAATTTCAAAATACTAGAGATATGTTTTGATATAACTTGTTGATAGAATAGACGAATAGTCGATATATTTTAAAAATTAGAAAATGCAAAGATAGAATGTGAACATAATATAATTTATGATTTTTATTATTATCTAACTAATGACAATTGTATTCATTGAATAAACATTTTTTTTTTAGTAAAAATTGGATTATCATTCTTTATAATTTAAGAAATACTTGTAAGTATTTTACAGGTAAGATAGTTTAAATTCCCTTTTCCAAATTTCTAATAACCCTTTCAATAGATTTTGTCAGTTCTTTTTTTGTTTCTTTGTTTTTTTGATTACTGATATTATGTAATTCCTTTATAATAGAAAGCTTATCCTCATTGATTAAAGATAATGCAACTGAAGAAAAATCATCTAATAAATCAATTTTTTCCTCTTGAGCAGCTTCAATTAAAATTGACTTAAGTTTATTATCAAAATAACCTAACTTTATTATAATATTGATTAAAATTCTTTCAGTAAATTTCTTCTCATAAAGAGCACTCAACTCGTTAAAATAATTTTTCTCTACAATTTCTTTTAAAAAGCTATTATTTACAAATATATATATTATATCTAATAATGCTCTTTTTACACTTCTAGAAACATTTGACTTGAGAAATCCAAGTGCAAATTCTATGAAGGTTTTAACTGTCTCTATTGCTTCCCGAGTCTCATAATCATCATCTTTCAAATTCCAATCAAAAAATCTAAATCTTTCAAATTCTGACAGAATGCTATCTAACCTTCTTGAAAGAAGATCATCAGAAATTTGAGGATTCTTAACCATTTTGATATATTCATTAATTAAATTTATATTTGGGGGATATATTTGAAATTCTTCTTCATTAACGTAATATTCATCATCTTCCCCAATTATGATATTATTTAATGGACCATACTTAAAATGATCTATAAGATAATCATAAAACTGTTTCCCCTCTAATTTAATTGATGCATTCCCATTCCTTACAATAAAATCTTCATTAAATAAAAAGACTGGTTTAGTTGATGCTGCCACTCTTATTTCCATAATTTCATAATTATCCAGAATATGATAATAACTATCAAATAAATTGATTATACTAGTATCTATTTGCGTAATTAAGGTTTTTCTAACATCTTGAGTAAGAAGATCTTTATTTTTTTCTCTATTTAAATTGCTGTATAATGTTAAATCTGATTCTATCCCCTTTACATCTCTGTCATCATTAACTCCGATAAAAAGTTTTCCCCCTTGAGAATTAAGAAATGCACATACTGCCTTTGATATTTCTTCTTTAAGCTTTTTATTTTTATTTTGACTCTTTGTATCCCACCTGAATGTTTCTTTATATTCTATGGTTTGACCTTCCTCTATTCCTAGTATATCTTCTTTACCTTTTTCCACAATATTGTTATTTGATAGCTTATTTGTTATTGCTCCTAATTCAGAAGTTATATCATTAGGGATATCATATAAACTAATCATTGTCATATTATTATCTTGAATTATCTCTTTTATTATCTGCTTTATGAACTCTATAAGTTTTAAAGGCCCAAATCTCCAAAAATTCTTTCTTTTTTCATCCTTTATAAAAATAGTTGAAATATAGACATTATTATGGTTTACTATTAATTTATTTTCAATAAAATCAATCTTAAAAAAAATTCTACTGTCAAGAGAGTATTGAAAGTCAGACCACCTTGGTAATGTTAAACCTAGTTCGTGCTTTCTTTCGACCGTTTCTAATCGTAAGACTTTATTTACTATTTTGACAATTTTTTCTTTGAGGGCTATAATAGATTCTTTATAATGATAAAACTTAATATTATAATAATATCTTCTTCGACGATCAGATTCTAATAGAAGATCGTTTACTCTATCTATTAATTCAATATTTTCTAGATCAGATTTTTCTAAAATAGTTTTACAGAGAAAAGTTAAAATAAGATTATATTTGCGAAAATATATTTTAGCATTAGAAGGGTATGATTTGTGTAGATTTTCTTCAAATTTACTTTTTGCATCTAAATCTAAAAACCAATCTAAATTATTTTCAATAATTTTTATATACTTGTTAATCTCTTTGCTAACATCTTTTTTCAAAAATTCTTCGAGATTTTTATGCATTAAATTCAAGTCTGTTGACTCTATTTGAAGTAGTGGTTTTAATATTAAAGCTTCTACTTCTTCAGGAATTTTTTTTGGTAGCATAAATTACCTAATTCAGAATTTAATGTATTTTATCATTGTTTTCTGAATCATTATAATGTTGAATCACTAGTTGTTAATATATGAAATCTGGATTGGTTTTTGTATTAAATGATAAACATTAATAATTTAAATTTATATGTACTTTTTAAGTTTTTAGGATTGATGTAATTAGTTTCTACCCCAAAATTAATATTTGAAAAAATATGATAAGGGAAAAGATATATTTTTATGTTTTTATTATTGCATGGATACTAAATATATAATTAAGAGGTAAAAATGGTAAAAATTGGGTTATGAACGAAAAAGATATTAAAGAAAAACTAAAAAAAGCTATTTGGAACTTATTCATAAATCAAAAAGATATTTTTGAATTCACTCCAGAATCTGGTGTGACAGAGTGGAATCTTACTCATCATTTAGCTTTTGAGATACAAAAAGAATTTCCCGAATATCAACTTGATATAGAATTAACAAAACCTTCTTTTAATAATAGAAGACCCGATATAATTTTACATGAAAGACAAACACACAATAACAACTTTCTTGTAATCGAAGTAAAATGTCAAAAAAGTCCTCTAAATGACATAAATAAAATAAAAGATTATTGGTTTGATTATCCTTTAAGATATAAATTTGGAGCAAGCACAAATATCGAAAATCTTCATAAATATAACATTACAATTATAAAAAATCAAGATCGAAACTCTAAGAGAGAAGAATGATATATAAAGAATAAAACAATCCCTTTAGAATCTTTAATTTGAAAATCCTACTTTTTTAGGTGCTAAGAAATATTCCGGAATCGAAAATTATTTTGATTTTGTAACACGGAATCATAAACGAGTGCATGATGACGGGAGTGGTGAGATTATAATCTGTCATCTTGTTATGCCCGGACATATAGATTGTTGCTCTAAACCGATTTTGGATTATGTAGCTAAAGATTTACCAAAAGCTGTCGTAAACATAATGTCTCAATATCGTCCCATATGGAAATCGTTTGAATATCCTGAGATAAACCGTAGACCTACTTCACAAGAATGCAAGAAGTCAGAGGCTATGCGGATAAATTAGGAATTCTCTGGAATCCCGTTTCTTAATTTTTAAATCTTCTCTTGATACTTATTACAGTATCACTGATTTATCCCTAACCCATCAATGAAAATATTCATCAATATTTTTTTTGTTTAAAATATTAATATAATAATAAGGTATGAATATTATTTAATAAGAGTTTGATGGGAAATATTAATAGAATTAGAAAGGAATTAAAGTTTAAAGTAGTGTAAGAAATCTCGTTCATATAGTAAATCAAATATTAGAGGTTTAATAATTCATAGCAATAACCATTTTTTTATATTAATATGTGTTTATAAACAAATATATCTAATTTTTATCTAAGATTTCCAGAGAATAAAAGAAACATTTTTGAATATGTTGAGGAGGTAAAAAATGGATTATAACTTGGTGATAGATATATGAGTAAATCTATTGAAACGAGTGAAATTACTGAATTAGAGAAAGAAGCAATTATTGAAATTGAAGAAAATATTAGGTATAAATTTGAAATTCTAGATGAAAATGAATTTATTTATGCGCTCCGCCCTGATTTTTATTCGATACTCCAACCAAAGTACGGATGGCCTCCCAATAATGATATTTTTGCAGAATATGAAGATATAAATGATAAAAGTCGATTGGCTATTTGTATAGAAAAAAATCATATTATCGGCTTATCTATTAAATATCATCCACGCCTATTACCTGTTGATATTTCACACTTACCTGAATCGTTTGAGAATGTAAAATTTCTCAAATATTTAGTTTTCAACCAGCCCTATCTTAAGAATCTACATCAATTTTTAGATCATCTACCGAAATTAGAATTTCTGTCATTAACAAGTACACGTTTAGATTATAAATCTAGACTTTTTAGTAATTTAAAAATTCTTAAAGGTCTTGATCTTGGATATTGTCCTAGGGATGATAATTTGATTAAGGAAATATGCAAAATCCCTTCCCTACAAATTTTAGATCTTTCAAGAACCAATTTACAATGTATACCTGGATGTTTTCATAATTTATCTAATTTAAAAATTATAGATTTATCAGATAAGAATGATATCCTCTCCTTTCCCAGAAATCTAAAGGAGTTAAAAAATTTAGAAATATTAAGAATATATAAAACAGCTATGAAAATAATCCCTGAGGATATTCAATTACCCCTAAATCTTAAAGAAATTGACTTAAAAAGTAATCATTTTACTGAATTACCTAATATTTTTGAAGATCTTCCATACCTTGAAAAAATTGATGTCGACGGTGAAGTAGTAGCAAAACATATAAGAAAAACTAAAACCGAATTATATAGTGCATTTCAAAAAAATATCGGAACGACCAATTTTTCCGATCTATTTTCTTTAACTCAAAAAAAAACTAGATTTCTAAAACTTTTAGAAAAAATTGGTATTAATTCCTATGATGCCTTAAGTATCTATAAAGATCTAATTGAGCCAGGAGAGGAAGCTGAAAGAGAAAAGAAAGCTACCATTCTCTTAAAGAATGATATGATAGATATAATATCAATACAAGAAGATTTAAAATGGATCTGTGAGAACCAAATAACGATAGAAAATGTAGAATTGGGGGAGGATGATTCCAGACGAATATTTAAGCTTAGTAGATTGAATATTTTTATAGGGAAAAATAATTCTGGAAAGACTTACACTTTAAAGGAATTGTATAACAAATGTCGGAGAAAACGATTTACCGAATTTAATAAAGACATTGAATGTTTTTACATCCCTAAAAGCAGATTATATAATAAAATAATGACAAGTGGTGAGAGAAAGGGTTTTATGATATCGATTAGGGGCTTGGTAGAAAGTTATGAGGAGTTACAGTCAGATGTCAAAAATTGGTCATTTGATAAAATAATTGAAATTATCAACTTTTTTAACTCTACCGATGAAGAGATTTCAGAATTAACATCATCAGGAAGAGAATTATTTAGTATTTTTCGTTTAATTTTAAAAAAATGGTTGGATGCTCTTCATTCATATTTTCCAGATATCGACATAAAACTACCAAAGCGTTCTGATTTTGGAACTGTATTTGAATTTAACTGCGATGATAAATATATTACATCCAAAAATTATGATTTTAAAGAATTAGGGAGTGGTATGCAGGAATTAGCTGTTTTAATATTTTTTATTGAGCTTTTAAAATATTTACCACAAATTAAGTCAGGTAAATTTATAGAATTAGAAGATTATCATCGTATGCTATTTATTGATGAGCCAGACATAAGTTTACATCCTGAGCTCCAAGAGCAATTTTTCAAATATCTTATTAATGCATCTCATAGAATACAAATAATACTCACAACACAATCTCCATTTATCCCCAAACCAGTTAAAAACTACATATCTGTTAAACTTTTTAGAAAAGATAATACCGGATTTCATCCTAATGAAATAACCAATAATAATTTTGTACTTGTTCAAGAAGACCTCTTTAGATATGAACCATCAGAAATTGCCTCATATCTTTCAAAAAATAATTATGAGTATTTTAAAGAACTAGATTATAAGTCTGAGGAATTTTCTTTAGGATCATTTATTGACATGAGATATAGTGAAGATAAGAATTACTTGGGTCTATTGAGGTTAGGAACTGTGTCCTGGGATATAGAACAGAGATTAATGCAGAATGCTTACTTTTTAAGTTTTTGTCCAGAAACTGTTGATTTAAATGAGAATTACGAAGTGGAACAATGTACAGAGGAAAGCTTAAGGGTATTTATTGTGCAACTTGGTAAAATCTCCGATGAAGTTAGGAAGGAACTGATTGAAAAGGTTGGTAAAGTCAAAAAGAGGTTTAAGTATAATTTAAGATTGTTAACTTTATGCTCAACATTATGGGATAAGCGAAAAATTAAGGATTATATTCTTTGTTATAATCCAGAAGAAAAGAAATCTATGAGTGAAAAAATAGGAAAGTATCTAAAAGAAATAGATGAAGAAATTATAGGTAATAAAAGTTTAATTCTTCTTCCTGAGAATATATTACCCTATGATATTATACCATTTCTAGTGAAATATTCAGAAGAGCATAAGGTAGTTATTATTGGTGGGATGGAACACTGCACACTTGAAGATTTTAATAAAATTATGAATAATCTTAATACTGATGAAAAGGGAAAATACAAGGCTCCAATAGATTACTCAGAAATAGAAGCGGATAAACCTATTGAAATCAATTCTTATCTTAATCAGACTATTGTTATTAATGCAAATGGTTTATTCACGTTTCAAATAAAAAATGTTCCTGTATATCTTAATTCGATTAAGAAAAAGGAAGGAATATCAGTAATACTAAAACCGTTATATAAAAAAGTTCAAATCGCTATTGGTAACATTGCCGTGTTGATTTGTAAAGATCTTCTTGTAAATTCTGACGTAATCGACACTTGGATGGATATTCACGATATAAGGATACTCGCAACTCCATCATTCACCGATTTAGTCAATCCTTTTAGAAATAAATTAGGAGAGATTATATCAAACAAACTACAGAAAGATAAGATCTTTGTATTTGCCAATGTTTCCGAATATGGAGGATCAGGTGCTTATAGTTATTTAAATAGAAGAGATTTTGAACCTAATAGAAAGAGCTTATTTCCATCCAATTATGAAATAAAAGAAGAAGAATTCCGACATAGTATCGAAGGGTGGAGAAAAAAGGATTTTAATTTTATGTGTTGATAAATTTGTTTAATATTATATTTATTTACCCAATCCTCTTTAAATTCTTTGCCCGTGTGAGGATCATTTGGATGTTTTGTTAGAACATTTAATCTAACATCGGGTTCAATGTATATATTCCATCAGTGATATTAAATAACCAATCTTTTGGATTTGATGTTTATAATATTCGCTCATTATCTTCAGATTTCATTTTTATTTACCTTTTGGTTTTGTTATATTAAAAAATTAATGAATATAATCATTTACAAATTAGTAAAATATTTTGTGATTTCAATAAACCTGCAGAGGGGTCTATTATAAATAATGTAAAAATCCAAAGATTGACAAATAGTTAATATTTAAGGTGATTCATTATAGGAACTATTAAAGATATCAAAGATACAGCTAAAGATCTATTAGAGAATAGGATTAGTAGAAAAGATTTTGAGAATTTTATCAACAAATTATATTTTGATATTGAAAATAAATTAGTTGATAAGTTCTTTAATCAAAGCTATCAAAAGTTAGAAAATTTAAGTTTAAAAGTGGAGTTAAACAAATTAGATAAAGAATATCTAAAGAAATATAAAATGATTAAGGAATACTTTAAGGAACGTGATAGTAAGGTAGCCTTTAACTATAAAATGTATTGAGAGAAAAATAAGAATTTGAATATGTATACTGTCTAAACTATTCAAGGATGAATCCTCTTGATTTAGAGCTGAATTTATAAATTATTTCTAACTTTTAAGATTTATTATTACCGTATATTAAAGAAGATTATGCGCTCTAATTAGGAATATGTTTATTTTATCATATTTGAAGAATTTAAACATAAAAGTTCAAGTGCTTGGATAATTATATTGGAACAAAAATTAAAAAATTAGAACCAAACAAGATATTGGAAGAATTAAATAAATAAATAAGAATTTTTATACATTCTTATTAACTAATTATATATACCAAGAAAGACATTTTGTTTCACACATATTATGAAATTAAAGAATGTGGAATCAAAGAAAAAATGAAGATTAATTCAAAAAAATTCAAAAATATTAATTAACAATCGCAGAGAGAGTAGGTATTGTGGATTGAAGATTTCAATGAAGGGTAACGAAAATCGGTTAGAGTCATTAAATAAGGTTATTACCAGGTTGGAAGAACGTCAATATATAAAAAATGATTCTAAAACATGTCCAACGAATAATAAATCGAATTTATCAACATAAATCAAAATAAAAATTAAATTATCTTATCTTTTATTATAAAACATTAGAATTCTTACTTGAATATTAATTATTATGGCTAAAAAATTGGTTTTTCCAAACACACCTACGGTTGGAGGTGGGACCATTCAAATAAATCAATTAAATAATCAAGTAAATTCACTTCAAGCTTCAATTGGAGCCTATCAACAACAAATTAAACAGCTAACTGATGAAAATGTTCAATTAAAAGCCCTTATTCCCGGATTACAACAACAAGTTCAAGACCTCACACAACATAATTCTATGCTACAACAACAAATTACCCCTCTACAAGCACAACTTACAAAATTACAAGAAAAGATTGAATATAAAGAAAAACGTATTGATGAATTGCAACAACCCAAAGCAGTAATGCCTTCTAGTCTAGCACAAGGTATTACATCTCAAACTCCTGATTTTAGCGCCAGTCCTTCATTAACACCTGCTGCAACACCAACACCAACTCCACCTGCTAAAACAGGAACAGTAAGAAGAATGTGCCCAAATTGTAATGCTGCTGGTTTTGCTGTTAAAGAAGTTGAGGATAAAACCAGAATAATTAGTTATATTCCTAAACCTATTTACGCCAAAAAACTAGTATGCACTAAATGTGGCTTTGAATTTTAAAATCTTATCATATTTTCTTTTAATTGCATATAAAG
>LAZR01001512.1_pt1 | contig 14695 bp, 11 predicted proteins | sample 329461 | NCBI WGS metagenome assembly LAZR01 (sample SAMN03002196, study PRJNA259156) | marine sediment metagenome | biome: sea floor; feature: Hydrothermal impacted sediments; material: marine sediment; isolation source: Loki non-amplified sample from Loki's castle hydrothermal vent sediment ...
TTATAACTGGCTTCGGTCGCAAAAAATACGGTTCCCGAGAAAATGATAATTATCCCGATGGAAATCGTGAGCAACGGATTTTTAAGAAACGGTTTGAATGTAATGGCCTAAGTGTTTATATTTTTGTCATCCTTTCGCTATGCCCCGAATCATACCTCCGAAAACAAAATAGTGCAGGGGTAAGATGCTGTACCAGTAAAGGCGGCCCCACAGTCCCCTAGGTCGAAATGTAGCCGTCTGATGTAATACATTGTTTTCATCGATCCGGAACTCAAGCCAGGCTTCTCCAGGTAGTTTCATTTCGGCAAACAGCAACAGCCTTTTCTTCTTTTTATCCGCCAAAAGCACCCGCCAAAAATCAAGAGAATCACCGGCATAGATTCTATCGGGGTGGGTACGGCCCCGTCGCAGTCCCACACCTCCGGAAAGTTTATCTAGAAATCCCCTTAATTGCCATAGCCAATCGCCATAGTACCATCCAGTATGACCTCCGATTTTCCATATATTTTTAAGTACCTGTTTCGGGTCGTCGACGTACATTTTTTTGGCGTCCTGTAAAACCCCAAATTTAGGTACTTGAATGTATTTTTCAAGGTCTTTTTCAAAGCGCCCACTAATCATACTGTCTTTCCAGCTGCTGATTACAAGGTTCTGCTCGACTTTTTTAAAGGCCATATCGATAGCTTCCCGATACGTGTGTGGCTTAATCCCTAAAATATCTTGCAAGCGGGTATCCCTCGCGATAACTTCCACTTTCATGCTATCCACAAGATTCAACGCCAATTTATACGATGTAGAGGTCACAAAATAAAGCCAATAGCTCGAAAGTTTCGGAGTCATGATGGGCACGGTAATGATCCAGTTCTTAAAATCACGCTGTTCGGCATATTGATGGAGCATTTCTTTATAAGATAGCACGTCAGGCCCTGCAATATCAAAAGAATCATCATAGGTTTTCGAATTGCCCAAAACGCCCGTTAAAAAACTTAAAATGTCACGAATGGCGATAGGTTGGGTTTTGGTCAGTACCCATTTTGGGGTGATCATTAGTGGTATTTTTTCGCACAGGTCGCGTATAATCTCAAAAGAAGAACTACCTGATCCGACGATTATACCAGCTCTAAGCACGGTAAGGTGAAACGGACCTTCCGACAAAATACGCTCCACATTCTTACGAGACCATAGGTGTTTTGAAAGGTTTTCGTCGTTCACGATACCGCTGAGGTATATGACTTGTTCAACTTGTGTATTTTTGAGATATAGATTGAAATTTTCAGCAGTTTTAGATTCCATTTCAACGAATGTCTCTGTTGATGAGCTCATGGAATGAATCAAAAAGTACGCAACATCGATGTCTTTGGGAACTTTCCCGTCAACAACATCATCCAAAAAATCGATTTCTATAACTTCAATCTGTGACCGCAATTCCTCATCGATTGAGAAACGTTCTTCGTCACGCACCGTGCAGACGAGCTCGTGACCCATTTCAACCAGTTGTGGCACCAATCGCATTCCGATATAGCCGTTGGCCCCTGTGAGAAGTATTTTCATATGTATGAAAGATTGACCCTATTGCCTATTTTAATCTGTATCATAAATCTTCGATCGACGTCGGCGCATTATCCGCCTTAAAATCTAATAATTTTCTAAAAAACTTTTGTACAGCTTTTGTATCTGCCTGGACCTTGATAAAGTAATGGTCGCGATAGATGGAATATATCGCTAGGTCACCTTTGTATACGGTAAGTTTATAAAAAGGAATGACCAAGGCAAATGTCTCCAATAAAGATCGGAAGCGGACTATAATACCCTTGGGCCGCAGTTCTACATTGCATTGGTCACGATTATTATCGAGTATTAGCAAGTTTCTGATTTCTATACTGGTTTCGGTGATGAAGAGCCTAGGCGAACCAATGCCTCCCATATTCCAGCGTTCTTTCAGGGTGAAGGGTTTACCGACTTCAGCATCGACCTTGCGGGTGATCTCTTTATTGTTATAGGATACGTTTACAAGCATTGGCAATTTTTTATAAAGTTAACCAAAACGAGCTGGTTTGAGAAGGGTGTTTGAATTTAAAACCTGAAAAATGATTAGTTTTGCAGCCCTTCAAAAGGGAACACTTAATAGGTTTAAAGCGTATTGCGAGCGATGAATGTACAGACGACACTTAGCATAAAGGTCAAGGAAGCCATTTTGAACCATTTTTCGGTAGAATTGCCGACGGTCGAATTTCAACCTACCCGTAAGGATTTTGAGGGAGATATCACTGTAATGGTTTTCCCGATGTTACGCTTTGTAAAGGGTAATCCCGTTCAGATTGGACAGCAAATAGGTGAGTTTTTACAAAAGGAAGTAGATGCCGTTTCAGGGTTCAATGTAATTCAGGGCTTTCTGAATGTGGTCATTTCGGATGCCTATTATCTCAATTTTTTCAAGGATATAGAAAATACGCCGTATTACGGATTTGCTTCCGAGCAGCAAAAGGATGCCATAATGGTGGAGTACTCATCACCAAATACAAATAAACCCTTGCATTTGGGTCATATTCGTAACAACCTTTTAGGGTATTCCGTTGCGGAAATTCTAAAAGCATCGGGCAAGAAAGTCTACAAAACCCAGATTATCAATGATAGGGGCATACATATCTGCAAAAGCATGTTGGCCTGGCAGCGTTTTGGAAACGGGGAAACTCCCGAGAGCACTGGTTTGAAAGGTGATAAATTAGTAGGTAATTATTATGTAGCCTTCGATAAAGCCTATAAACAGCAGGTAGCACAAAAAATTGCTGGTGGCATCGATCCGAAAGTGGCTGAAAAGGAAGCCCCGATACTATTGGAAGCTCAAGAGATGCTCCAAAAATGGGAGGCAGGGGATAAAGAAGTAGTCGCCCTCTGGAAAACCATGAACGGCTGGGTATATAAGGGTTTTGACGTAACCTATAATAATTTGGGAGTTGATTTTGATACCCTCTATTACGAAAGTGATACCTATTTATTAGGTAAGGATGTGGTGGAAGAAGGATTGCAAAAAGGTGTTTTCTACCGAAAGGACGATGGTAGCGTTTGGATCGACCTTACCGATGAGGGTCTCGATGAAAAAATAGTATTGCGTTCTGATGGAACTGCGGTATATATGACCCAAGATATCGGCACTGCGATACAGCGAATCAAAGATTATCCCGATATAGAGGGTATGGTGTACACTGTTGGTAACGAGCAAGATTATCATTTTAAAGTCCTCTTCCTGATATTAAAAAAACTCGGATTTTCATGGTCCAAAAATCTGCACCATCTCAGCTACGGTATGGTCGACCTTCCAAGCGGAAAAATGAAAAGTAGGGAAGGAACCGTTGTAGACGCCGATGACCTAATGAATGATATGACTCGGACCGCTGCGGAAATTTCAGAGGAATTGGGCAAGTTGGAGGGCTATACCGAAAACGAAAAGCAAGACCTCTACAAGATGATAGGCTTGGGTGCGCTAAAATATTATATCCTTAAAGTCGATCCCAAAAAACGCATCCTCTTTAATCCAGAAGAGTCGGTGGACTTCCAAGGGAACACGGGTCCGTTTATTCAATACACGTACGCCCGTATTCAGTCCATCCTAAGAAAGGCGGAAGAGATAGGGGTAAAAGGTTTGGAAACACGTACAGCGCAATCTGGAAAGCATCTTGAAGACGAAGTATCAGGCTTGTCGATGGATAGCGGCTCCGATACTATTCTAGTAGCAGATAATAGTCCCGATTTACACCCTAAGGAAAAGGAGCTCATCAAACAGTTACAGCTTTTCCCGGAAACTGTTCAACTGNCTGCGGAGAATTTGAGTCCTGCTTTAATTGCGAATTACACCTATGATTTGGTAAAGGAATTCAATTCTTTTTACCAACAAGTATCTATTTTAGGAGAGCAAGACGAACTGAAAAAATTACTGCGCGTTCAGCTGGCTAAAAAGGTGGGGCAAGTCATTAAATCTGCTTTCGGACTTCTGGGAATCGAAGTGCCGGAACGGATGTAGGATTTATTTTTTGATACATTCTAATTATGTATTCCTAAATTAATTTTAGTGCGGGACAGTACTAATATCGCACATGGGAATTTGATTATACTAACCTTAAAAGGAAAGCATTGGCCTGTTCTTTAGAAGCCAAATGTAGTAAACGCTTACTCATCGATTATCCAAAGATTTTCAAACAAGAATATCGTTGCCAACGACGGGAGAGTGGCAACCTGGTTAATGTTTCGATAATCACAAAGCTTTACTTACCAGTGTTCAGTTCCCTTATCACCTTTGAAGGGTCCTGTGAGGTCGGAAGTTATCCATCCAGCGTAAAATGTGCTGGCTTGTGATTTCACCTTCTCACCATCTATGTAGCAGTCCAGAAGTTGCGGATAAAAAGCTATATGATTTTTCAGCTCATCATATTCCGGAAAGGGATTCGGATACGACCAAGCAACAGGCTGGTCGCCCATGGTATTCAATGCCCAATATATCGCATACCCTTTCCATTCGCACATTGAACTTTTACCGGTTAGTTCCACTAGCGCATTTTTATCGACATCACTCTTAGGTAAATAATACGTTGGTGGGCTAGCGGTTTCTAGAACTGCCAATGCATCTCTTGATTCTGCAATGGTCTTGCCGTGATGTGCAACCAATACTAGCTTTTTCACTTTTTCAATGGCCGGGGGCCTCGGAAAATCCCAAACGGACCGCTGTCCTTTTTTCGGGATTACAGCAAATGCAGGTCTTTGGGTACCGGTATTCGCCCAGCTTTCACGAGCTTTCTGCAACCAGTTCATCTCAGCAAATGTTTTTTTATTTTTCTTCATGGCGTATTCTCTGCATCTTATCCTTATAAAGGTACAGTACAATAACAAGTATAAGCCTTCAATTTATGCTTTAATCTTCAAAGTAAACACTAAAGTCTCAGGGTGAACGGCAGCTTCTTTCGATAAAGTGTTTCTGCACACAAATCCGTTTATCGACACTTTTATACCTCTTGACCGAAGGTATGTCGATTACCGAAAATAAGGTGTTTTTCAGCGTTTTACAACTTCCTTCAAGACGGTGTGCTGCGTTCTATTTATATAAAAACGCAAGTCATGAAAACTATCGCAACTTTAATTTTTGTTCTTTTTATCGGAGTTAACCTTCAGGCGCAAACAGCAAATGATACGGTAAATGAAGTTGTAACAGAAACTACTGTTAGTGTTGATGGTTCATCTAAAGAGGTGTCTCTAGAATCTACCATCGAAGTAGCGCGTTTGTATAAGCGAATCAATACTAGGGTAACTAAGGAACTTACTTTTTCTACAAAAGCCAACCGCGCTAAAACAGCTTAATTAAGTTTTATTCTTAATTTGACATTAAGAAATTCAGGTAGGGTAGTTTCTAAAATTTAACCCTAAAACTAACATTAGGTGTAAACCCTAAAGAAACATTCTCAACTTTTTCAATCTCATTCCCATCATTAAGACGGTAATACGCATTTAAAATATTTTTGCGGTCCGTTACGTTGAGAACCGATAATCCTGCGGAGCCTTTTACCCCAGTACCGATATCAAAATCATAAATAGCCGAAGCATCGGCCCTTACATATTCGGGCAAGCGATTGGTATTTGGTGATTGATAATTTATTCGAAATGGAAAAAAGGTATCATCTATCGGTTCATCGGCCTGCGGCTCTGTTACTGGTTTTCCGGTATGGTAATTTAACCCCAAACTTAATTTTAGATGATCGAAAGTATAACTACCGGCTAGAGTACCTGTATGCCGTATATCAAAGTTATTCGGGAATTCCTGAGGAACGATATCCGGAAAATGATAGGTATTTAAGTTGTAACCATAGCTGGCCCAAATACTATAAGCGTCCATTTTTTTGTTGACCAAGACTTCTACACCCCTGATTTCATATTTTCCAATTTCTCCGTTAAACTGGTTTTGGTTTTGAAAACCTTGAGTGGTTGTGCTTATTCCATTTACAATTTTATAGAATCCCTCTACACCGATATACAAGTTCTCATATTCGTAATTAAAGCCTATAGCGGCCTGTTTGCTCTTGGTGATAGGCAAATTATCCCTATCGGATACAATCCATCGTCGTTTTTCTATACCTAGAAAATTTTGTTCGAGATCGATGATCTGATTAGTAGCCTGACTCTTAAATTCTCCCAATAATTGAAACGTAAGTTCTCGAGTGATAGCATAATTTAGGCTTAACCGTGGTTCTGCCAATACTTCTTTGAAGGTATCGGGATTTTCGAGCTGGTTCAATCGTACGCCACCCCTGACGAACAGTTTCTGGTCGTTTGAGGTATAGCTGATTTCGGAATATAGCGCTTGACCTCGGATAATATTTTTTACGTTGCTTTGAAAGGGGGGTTGGGTAACGTCGGTGGCATTTGTGATGGCTGTTTCGCTGTATTGGTAGCCATTCAGCCAGGTAAAATGGTTGCTCAATGTATACTGGGTATTTAATTTCACCGCGGACTCCTGTACTTGATTATTTTGAAACAGGGTCTGTTTTGCATTGGATGATGTGTTACGGGCTTCTAAATCGTAACGGGTATGGTACATATTTAAAAATGACGAGAATTTATTGTTCCAGCTGCTATGTAAGCTTCCCCCAAACGAAAGATTGCTTTGGTCGAGGTCACTGCGGGTGCGTTTACCGGAATCCATTTCTTCTTCTGAATACTCCAAAAGATTATTAATGCTGATAAAGCTGAGACGGGCCCGCTGATTTTTGTTGATGTCATATAAAAGTTTCCCCGTAAAATCATAAAAGTAAAAATTGCCGTCACGATTTACCTCGCTGTCTTCGAAAACGCGGGTAAAGAATTTTTTATAGGTTGGCGTGTTCAAGACATCAGTAAGGGAACGTCTAGCGGAAACTTGCACGGCTAGCTTATCCGAAATCGGTATTTGGCCATATACATCGCCCCCAATTAGGTTTATACCGGCACCCCCAAACATTTGATCGGAAATAGAATCTTTTGTGCGTATATCGATAATGCCACTGACACCTTCACCATATTGGGCACTTGTACCATTTTTGGTCAAAATAACCTTATCGCTCAGGTAGGGATTAAAAGCAGATATCAAACCGAAAAAATGTCCGGATTGGTACATCTTGATACCGTTCCAAAGTACAAGGTTCTGGTCATTGGTACCTCCGCGAATATTGATGTTGGAAACTGTTTCATCGATACTTTCAATACCGGGCAGGGCCTGAACGGTCTGTAAAACATCAGGCTCGATCAAACCAGGTAGAATACCTAGTCGCTCACTGTTCATTTCTATACTTCCGTCAATCTGTTTTACGAGACCTTTAGTGAGTAGCTCGATTACCACTACTTCTTCTAATTCTTGATAAAATTGATCAAGTAAATAGGTTTTGCAAGGTTGCGTTTCCGCTAAAGCGCCAGCATCGATAAATAGGGATTTATAGCCTAAATGCTTGATTTGAATTTTGGCGGTACGCGGTACATTACGAATAGCAAAATGACCTTCTGAATCGGTGATGACCGCAGTTTCGGTGCCCAAGACTTCTATGGAAGCTCCAGGAACCGTATTTTGTTCAAAATTGTCCAAGATAGTGCCACAGATATCAAGAGATGCACGCTGAGTCAGCGTGTAATAGCGATTGTTAAGTCTTTGAATCTGAAGCTTCGTCTGCCATTGAATATTCTTTAAAATATTCTCTAGCCCTTCCGTTTTTGGAAGGCTAATACGGATAGTTCGGATGTTATCGTCGGCATACGAGAATTTGATATCGAAATTTCGTTCAAGTTCTTGTAGATAGGAAACTAAAGATATGGAGGTCTCAACTTCTTGTGCGTGGGTGTTCTTGGCGATTAAAAAAAAGACAAGGCAAAGTAGACTATAGGTACATTTACGGAGTGTTTTCGCCATAGAAGAGCACTTTGTCGCCCTCAAATTTAAACTTTATTTGCGAAGGGACACTAATACTTTTCAAGGCTAGCTTGGGGTCGGAATTACTGAAAGAGCCTGTAAATAATTGTTTTACATCTATATTCTCTGTTGTAACAACTATATCGTGTTGACGCTCAAACTCATCGAGCACATATTTTAAGGGAACACTTTTAAATGAACTCTCATCTTTCAACCAAGAAGGTTCTGATTCGTTTGGCGATCCCACCTCGGTAATTTCCCCGTTTATCGCAACAAATGATTTTCCTGCCTCAAGTTTCACAACCATGTCGTTAAATCGTACACTAACTAGCCCTTCAAAGCAGGAAACCTCGAAATAGCCATGCCTGTTCTCAACGTTGAACTGCGTGCCTAAGACCGATATATTTCCGTCGTCTGTGGTCACGGTGAATTTTTTTCCTTTGGCAACTTTAAAAAAGGCTTCTCCCTTAAGCTTTACATTTCTATTTTTCTCCCATTTACGTTTACTGTAGGATAGGTTTGAATCGGCGTTTAAAATTACCGTTGAAGTATCAGGTAAACTGATTTCCCTATTTTCGGCAAAAGCTGTTGATATACTTTCGTTCAGTGTGTTAAGATAGAAGTAGGCACCTACCATAATAACTGCAGCAGCAGCTGCAACCCGCAAAAAGTTTCTGAAGGGATGTAGTTTAACGATTTTGGACCCGTTAAGTTCCAAACGATTTCTTACTGCGGAATAGGATGTCTCGGAATCGAAAATAGGGGCTTTCAAATCTGTGGTAGCATCAACGATACGCTTGTAAGTAGGGTACTCCTCGGAATTCTTAAACTCCTTTAGTTCCTCCTCGTTAAGGTCGCCGTTAAGCCATTTCGCCAGATAATTTTCTTGCATCGATTCTATCTTAGTCTCTTAATAACAATTTGTTTCGGAAAAACCCTACTTTTCAAATACCTTCTATTTTCTCCCGTAGCGATTTAAGTGCCAGGTGCATTCTTTTCTCTATCGCTTTGACGCTTACCCCTTCCATCTCCGCAATTTCAGCATATTTTTTTCCGTCGATTCGGTGTAGCAAAAAAGTGATACGTTGGTTTTCCGGCAGGGCATCAAGGGCTTGATTTAGTTTTTCCTTGAATTGGGCCTCTTCCATAAGAAATTCCGGATTTTCGTGTGTGGTCTTTAAACTTTTGTCCGCATATTTTAAACGTACTTTTTCGGCTTTGATAACGTTTAGGTACAAGTTATTCGCTACCGTATAAACGTAAGATTTTGCTTTTTCGGGAGCAACCTTTGCGCAATTTTCCCAAAGTTTTACAAAGGCTTCCTGAACGGCATCATAAGCTTTTTCCTCATTACCGAATTTGTAATAAATGTAATTGAAAATCGTTTTTGAATGGGCCTTGAATACTGTATCGAATACTTGCTCTTCGCAAACATTGCCTGTATCTTTACTTTTCAATGGGGATTTTTTTCAAAGATATCTGAAAAATTTTAAAGAAGTAGGGTATTTTTGTTAGCGGGTGTTTTACAAGAAATGAATACGTCTTAGTAATTGATTTATAGCAAATTCGAGTTGGCACGAATGTCTTAAATATGGATAACTTTTTTAAATTATCGCTTTGCCTTTTGGCCTTATCGTTGAATTTTATTGCCTGCCAAAACGAAGAACCGTTCGTGGAAGATATTGATGCCGAGCGCACGTTAACAGTCGATTCATACGTCGTTGATATGATGGAACGTACCACTTCCTACGATGGGTCTTATGATAATATTGTTGATGGGGCTAGTTGTATCGCAATCCAATTTCCTTATTCGGTTATCGCAAACGGTTCAGAGCTGACCATTGCAAACACGGAAGATTTTGAAAAAATCGAGATAATTTTAGATACTGCAGATGCTGAGCAGGCGTTCGATGCTGTCGATGAAGTCCAGCGGAGCGTGGTAATTAGGTATCCAGTTACGGCTACACTTTCCGATCAGACGGAAATCGTTATCGATAATGAAGCGGTTTTAGAAGAATTAGCTAGGCAATGCACAGAGGGAGGAGATGATAGCGATATTGAGTGCATCGACATGACCTATCCGATAGGTCTTTTCACATATAATACCGAACTTCAGCAAACGGGAAGTATTGTCGTGAACCATGACCAAGAGCTCCGTCGTTTCTTGGCCGGTCTGGCCGACACCGACCTACTTAGCATTGATTTCCCAATAACTTATATAGTACATGATAGTACCGAATTTACGGTAAACAGTAATGAAGCACTTGCGGAAGCCATGCGGAAAGCTGTCGATAGCTGTGATGAAGATGACGATGATGATTATAATGATAACGACTTTACCAAAGAAAGCCTTTATAGTCTGTTGGTTACTTGTTCGTGGGAAGTGAAAGGGCCCGAAACGATATCTGATGATAGTCCGACCCAATATCAAGAAGAGACACTTTTTTTTATGGAGGATGGGATATTGATTTTAGACGCTGAGGAAGCGCCTGAAAAACAAGGTAAATGGTCCGTCAGCGTTTCAGATTTTAAGGTTTTTGTCACAATGGAATTTCAGGATGCTACTGAATTCAATGGCTCTAGATATACCTATGAAATCGGTGATGGCCTCATTAAATTGGAGGGTGGCGAAATGGGAGATATACGTTTGGAACAGCGTTGCGATATCGATTAATTTACTTTTTTAAGTATCATAAGTAGCAAAGCATCCTTCAGAAGAAGGATGCTTTTTTGTTCCCGCGTTTATGCTTAAATTTGCCTCTACTCAAAAAAAAATTCGATGTTCGATAGCTTAAGCGAAAAACTGGATAAAGCCCTCCATACCCTACGCGGCCATGGGCAGATAACCGAGATCAACGTAGCGGAAACCACTAAGGAAGTAAGAAGGGCCCTACTCGACGCGGATGTCAATTTCAAGATAGCCAAGGAATTTACAAACCGGGTCAGGGATAGAGCCTTAGGTCAGAATGTGCTTACTACCTTGCAACCGGGACAGCTGATGGTAAAGATCGTGAAAGACGAGCTTACTCAGCTGATGGGCGGGGAAAACGAAGGTATCAACCTTTCCGGTTCTCCGTCGGTCATTCTAATGTCCGGACTACAAGGTTCGGGTAAGACCACATTTTCCGGAAAGTTGGCGAATTTTTTAAAAACGAAAAAATCCAAGAAACCTTTGTTGGTCGCTTGTGATGTCTATCGCCCTGCGGCTATCGATCAATTACATATTGTCGGTGAGCAGATCGATGTCGATGTATATTCCGATAAAGAAAATAATGATCCGGTCGCTATTGCCCTGGCGGGGATTGCAAAGGCCAAGTCAGAAGGTCACAATGTGGTCATAATTGATACCGCGGGTCGTTTAGCGGTCGATGAAAAGATGATGGCCGAAATATCGGATATTCACAAGGCTGTTTCTCCTCAAGAGACGCTCTTCGTGGTAGATGCCATGACCGGTCAAGACGCCGTGAATACCGCAAAGGCATTTAACGACATCCTGAATTTTGATGGTGTTATTCTGACGAAGCTAGATGGCGATACACGTGGTGGTGCGGCGATATCCATTAAATCTGTGGTCGATAAACCCATTAAGTTTATCGGTACGGGTGAGAAGATGGAAGCGATTGACATCTTTTACCCTTCCCGTATGGCCGATCGTATCTTGGGTATGGGCGATGTCATTTCCTTGGTCGAACGTGCCCAAGAACAGTTCGATGAAGATGAGGCACGCAAAATTCAAAAGAAAATTGCCAAAAATAAGTTTGGCTTTGATGATTTCCTATCCCAGATACAGCAGATTAAGAAAATGGGGAACATGAAAGATCTAATGGGAATGATTCCCGGTGCTGGAAAAGCCCTTAAAGGTTTGGATATTGACGACGATGCCTTCAAACATATCGAAGCCATAATACACTCCATGACACCCGATGAGCGTTCAAATCCATCTAAATTAAACGTCAGTCGTAAAAAACGGATTGCCAAAGGCAGCGGCCGTGATATGACAGAGGTGAACCAGCTCATGAAGCAGTTTGATCAAATGGGTAAGATGATGAAAATGATGCAGGGTGGTGGCGGAAAGAAGATGATGCAAATGATGCAGAACATGAAATAAAAAAGATAGCAAGCCGAGATATATAGGCTGACCTTTTAAGTAACTGAATCTTTCGTTAACTATCCTTTTTTAAAAACTTGGCCGCAATTATACCGCCAGTGGTTACCCTCAGGACCCAAAATACCGAATACATGATTATACTTGATGGAAAGAAAATTTCAAATGAAATAAAAGAAGAAATCACTGCCGAAGTCAATGCGATGAAAGATCGTGGTGAGAAAGTTCCACATTTGGCCGCGGTTTTAGTCGGAAACGACGGAGCTAGCCTTACTTATGTTGGTAGTAAAGTAAGGTCTTGCAAAAAAATAGGGTTCGATTCAACCTTGATTCAATTGCCCGAGGAAACTACAGAAGAAGAACTCCTTCAAAAAGTACAGGAGCTGAACGATAACCCATCTATTGATGGTTATATCGTACAATTGCCTCTTCCCAAACATATCGATGAAGAAAAGGTGTTGATGGCGGTTGATCCCGATAAGGATGTCGATGGATTCCACCCTGCCAATTTCGGCAAAATGGCGTTGGATATGGAGACATTTATCTCAGCTACTCCCTATGGAATTATGGAACTTTTGCGACGTTATAAAGTAGACACCGAAGGGAAACATGCCGTGGTTATAGGTCGAAGCCATATTGTCGGAAGGCCTATGAGCATTCTCATGAGCCAAAAAGGAGATGCCGCAAACTGCACGGTTACCTTAACCCACAGCCGCACCAAAAACATGAAAGAATTGACCTTGCAGGCAGACATTATCGTATCTGCTCTGGGCGTACCCCATTTTCTCAAGGCCGATATGGTCAAAGAAGGTGCTGTAATTATTGATGTGGGCATCACACGTGTACCCGATGCTTCTAAAGAAAGGGGCTATTATTTGACGGGGGATGTTGATTTTAAAAATGTGAGTAAGAAGGCATCCTATATCACTCCGGTTCCGGGCGGTGTTGGGCCGATGACGATTGCCATGTTATTGAAAAATACGCTTTTGGCGCGTGAAAGGCACCGTGTCAATGCGTAAAGGTTAAACAGAGTTAGTGAAATTCTATCCGTCCAACGGTAAAATCAAAATAGGCGACGTAAAATAAAGACGGAGATGTCTATTTTAAGTATGTTAGGGAATTAGAACATCCCCAAAAGAAACAAATATGAAGATGAAAAATACTACTATACTGCTTACGTTGCTCCTATTTGTTTTGGCTATGTTTAGCGGCTTTGCTCAAAAAGACAAAACTGCGACCGGTTCCATGACAATGACATCCGGTATCATAATGGAAAATATGGACACTTCGGTCGACCCCGGAAATAATTTTATGGAATACGTCAATGGAAATTGGATAAAATCAAATACTATACCAGCGGACAAGTCTTCGTATGGGTCGTTTAATGTGCTTCGTGATAACGCAGAAGATGAGGTAAAAGCCATCATAGAAGGGGCAGCGGCCGGAGATTTCAAAGTGGGTTCCGATGAGCAGAAATTGGGTGATCTATACGCCTCCTACATGAATATTGACAAGCGGAACGAAATAGGTATTACACCGCTACAGAAGGAATTCGATAAGATCGATGCCATTGCCGATTATGATGCACTTAATACCTATTTTGCTTACGCCATCAAGCGGGGCATCAACGCGCCCTTGGGTATGTATGTGGAGCAAGATTTTAAGAATCCTGAAATCTATACCGTCTATATAAATCAGAGTGGACTAGGTATGCCCGATAAGGAGTACTATCTGAAAACGGATAAGCGTTCAGAAGAAATTAAGGTAAAATATATGGAACATATCGGCAAAATGTTCGATCTCGCCGGGTTAGGTAACGGAACCTCAGCTGCGGCTACCGTTATGGATTTGGAAACCAAATTGGCCGAAAAACAAATGGACAAAGAAGATACCCGCAATCTGGTTGAGAATTACAACATGATTGCTACTGACTCCCTACCGGAAATTATGCCCGATTTTAATTTTCAGGGTTTTCTTAAGGAAGCCGGTCTTGAAAAACAAGATAAACTGGGGGTGATGATGTTAGGGTATACTCAGGCGCTTGACACTATTATTACGGCGACCGATTTGAAAACTTGGAAAACCTATCTCAAATGGAGTGTTATCAACGCTAAAGCCACGGAGCTTAATGACGCATTAGACCAACAGAATTTCGAATTTTATAGCAAAGAACTGCAGGGCACGGAAGAACAACGCCCTATGTGGCGACGTGCTGTTTCTGTCGTTAACTCAAATCTGGGCGAAATTGTAGGTAAACTATATGTGGACAACTATTTTCCGCCTGCAGCCAAGCAACGCATGGAGGGCTTAGTCGCCAATCTGTTGAAGGCCTATGAATCGAGCATTAAAGAACTCGACTGGATGAGCGCGGAAACAAAAAAGGAAGCATTGGATAAATTGAACAAGTTCTCCCCTAAAATTGGCTATCCTGATAAATGGAAAACATATGACATTGAAATTAAGCCTGATGACCTGTATGGCAATTTAGACCGGGCTACCGTGATGGAATATGAGCGTGAGCTGGCTAAATTGGGCCAACCTATCGATAGGGACGAATGGGGTATGACGCCGCAGACCGTCAACGCATATTATAATGCCACAAAGAACGAAATTGTATTTCCAGCAGCCATATTGCAGCCTCCTTTCTTCGATATGGAAGCTGAAGATGCCGT
>LAZR01001513.1_pt1 | contig 14691 bp, 16 predicted proteins | sample 329461 | NCBI WGS metagenome assembly LAZR01 (sample SAMN03002196, study PRJNA259156) | marine sediment metagenome | biome: sea floor; feature: Hydrothermal impacted sediments; material: marine sediment; isolation source: Loki non-amplified sample from Loki's castle hydrothermal vent sediment ...
TCGCTACGCTCCTCGCAATGACATATCATCTTTCTCGCTTTATATTACCTAAAGGTCTTCCCCTTCCTCAGAAGCGGCGTCCTTCTTTTCCCAAATCTTCTCCCGTTCCACTATCTCCTTGTATTTGCATTCTTCATTGCTGCAGTAGAGAAAAGGATCTCCCTTTATGACATTTTTTCGAATCACAAATTTCCGGCCGCATTCAGGACAGGGCTGAGCGATGGGCTCATCCCAGGTTGCATAATCACACTTCGGGTACTTGCTGCAGCCAAAGAAGATCTTTCCCTTCCTGGTTTTTTTCCCGATGAGTGTTCCGCCGCAATCTCTCGGACACTTGATACCTGTATCCTTTCTCTCTGTCTTTGTGTAAGTACAATTAGGATAATTCGAGCAAGCGATAAAAGTCCCATATCTTCCCCGCCTTACAACCAGATCAGACTCGCAATCGGGACATTTCTCTTCCAAAGGCGTTACTTCTTTCTTAATCAGGCTCTCCCTGTGTTTACACTCAGGATAGCCCGAACAAGCTTTAAATCGTCCGTAACGCCCCTCCTTTATGACAAGCTTGAGACCGCATTCCGGACAGACATCCTCCAATGGAATTCCTTTCTCTTTCACGCTTTCGCGCTTCTCTGCTTGTTTTAAATCCTTCTCAAGGAGAGAATGATACGATTTTAAATAATCCACCCAGTCCTTTTCTCCCTCACTGATTTTATCGAGCTCTTCCTCCAAACGAACCGTAAATTCAAACTCCATCAAATCAGCAAAATTCTCTAGCAAAAAATCATTCACAAACATTCCAAGGTCTGTGGGTATAAACTTCCCCTTTTCTTTAACGACATAAACACGATCCTGTATGGTGGCAATGATAGGAGCATAGGTACTGGGTCGACCGACACCTTTTGCTTCCAGTTCCCTGACCAAGCTCCCTTCTGTATAGCGCGGGAGAGCCTTGGTGAAATTCTGCTCTGAATCAAGATTAATGAGCGTCAGCCTTTCTCCCGCCTCTGCTTTGGGGAAAATCTTATCCTCCTTTTTCAGACTGGAGAAGAGGATAAAATACCCGTCAAATTTGATAACTTCTCCCTTGGCTTTGAACTTGTATTTCGAGGCTTTAATATCAAACACTGTCTCCTCGATCAGGGCTGAACTCATCTGAGAAGCGATAAATCGATTCCAGATGATGCGATAGAGGTTGTATTCTTCCTTTTCCAGATAAGATTTGACGGCTTCAGGAGGAAGCGAAAGCGTAGTGGGACGGATAGCTTCATGGGCGTCCTGCGCTTTTCTTTTATTCTTATAAATACGCGACTTTTCGGGAAGATATTCCTCGGAATAATTCTGTCTAATATATTTTCGTGCCCAGGAAAGAGCCTGGTTAGAAACCCTAAAAGAGTCTGTTCTCATATAGGTGATCAAGCCCACTGATCCTTTCGGCCCGATCTCAAGACCCTCATAAAGCTTCTGAGCTACATACATTGTCTTTTTCACAGGAAAACTAAAAAGGCGAAAACCATCCTGCTGAAGGGTACTGGTGATATAAGGTGGACTGGGATTTCTCGTCTTCTCTTTTACCTCCACTTTCTCAAGGTCAAAAGGCAGGTTACGAAGCTCAGAGACTGCAGTTGTTGCACTTTTTCCATTCTTTATTTTTATTTTTTTGCCATCTATCTCCGTGAGAACTGCCTTAAAAGGGGGAGGATTAGAGGCTTTAAGCTCGGCTGTAATAGACCAATATTCTTCAGGGATAAAATCTTTGATCTCTCGCTCCCGTTCACAGATTACTCGCAGAGCTATAGACTGAACCCGACCTGCACTCAATCCTCTTCCAATTTTTTTCCACAGCAAGGGACTTATGAGATACCCTACTAATCTATCAAGGAGTCTTCTCGCCTGCTGCGAATTGATTTTGTTCTGGTCAAGCTCTCCTAAATTCTCAAAGGCCTTCTTCACAACACTTTTAGTAATCTCATGAAAAAGAACCCTGTATATATTTTTATTGAAGGCGCCGAGAACAATGCTCAGATGCCAGCATATCGCTTCTCCTTCTCTATCAGGGTCAGCGGCAAGCAGCACTGCTTCTGACTGTTTGGCAGCTTTTTGCAATTCTGCGACTGTACTTGTTCTTGCCTGAATGATTTCATATTCAGGCTCAAAATCGTGCTCGATGTCCACACCTAAACTTTTTTTTGGCAGATCCCGGATATGCCCCATGGATGCTTTGACCAAAAAGTCAGATCCCAGATATTTGTTAAGTGTTTTTGCCTTGGCTGGAGATTCAACAATAACCAGACGTTTTCCCATCACAGTCTCCTTTGAAAATATTTCCCCGGCCTCTGTAAAACAAGCCCCTTAAGTTCCAGTTTGAGTAGAATGGAGAGAATTTCGGATACAGAAAACTCTGTTCCTTCGACCAGGTCGTCGATTTGCGTGAGGGAGTCTGAGCTTATAAGCTCGAAGACTTTCCGCTCCTGAGTGCTCATCGAGGGAGGCTTCTCTTTCTCCTCTTTTTTCTGAGAAAGAAGTTGTTCTTTTAGAGGCGAGGCCAGTTCTTCTGCCACATCTTCCCAGCTTTCAACTAATTTTGCCCCTGTTTTAATAAGCCAATTCGTTCCTTGACTGAGATTAGAGGTAATATTCCCGGGGACAGCCATAACCTCTCTGTTCTGTTCCAAGGCTAAACGGGCTGAAATAAGAGAACCGCTTCTCTTTGTTGCTTCAACCACAACAACAGCTAAGGAAAGACCACTGATGATCCTGTTTCTTATAGGAAAATGAAAGCCCAACGGAGCAGATTTCAAAGGAAATTCAGACACAACAGCCCCCTGTTCGATGACTTTATGAAATAGAGCATGGTTTTCCCTCGGATAAATGTTTTCCAATCCTGAACCTAACACGGCTACAGTTTTTCCTCCTTCAAGAGCTCCCCAATGAGCGATGGAATCCACACCACGGGCTAAACCGCTGACAATCACTACTCCTCGAGAAGCCAGGTCTCGAGCCAGCTTCTCGGCGACAGCCCTCCCATAAGCTGAGGGCTTCCTTGCTCCGACTATTGAAACAGCCGGTCCTTTTAGCACTTCGATGTTCCCTGCGCAATAAAGGACGAAAGGGGGATCAAATACTTCTTTTAAATATTCAGGGTAATTCTCACTCTCCAGAGTAATAATAGAATATTTTCTTCTCTCAACTTTTTCTATTTCTCTACAGGCTCTATCCAGTATCTTCGAGGAAGTCAGAGCCTGTGCTTTCTCTTTCTCAACGCCTAAGGCAGCGAACTCCCGGCTGCTGGCATAAAAAGCATCTTTAATATTCGGAAAATAGTCAACAATTTTTTTTGCTGCTTTTAGATGCTCAGCCAGAACAAGATTTAGAGCAACCCAATACTTTCGGGTATCTTCCACCTTTAAGCAAGACAATATGTGGGAGGAATGGCAAAAACAGGAACATGAGTATAAGAGATCACTTTCTCAGTTGTACTTCCCAAAAAGAATCGTTCTAGCTTGGTCTGAACACAAGTGGAGATAACGATCATATCAAAGTGGTGAGTTTCTGCATAATCAACGATTCCGGCAGAGGCATTTATTGCCCGGTAGATTTCCTCCGAGACTTTTATATCAGCCTTTTCTCTCTTTTTTCTTTGTTTAAGTCTTTTAAGCAGCGAATTAAACAGATCATCCAGTACCTTGGGCGAAAGCTCATAGTCATGAAGCTCGATCACGTGTAATAGAGTAAGATCGGAGCCAAATCCTTTGGCCAACTTCCAGGCAAAATCCCTTTCCACTTCTTCTCGATCTGCAAAATCTGTGGGTACAATAATTTTTTTAAATCGAGGTTTTCCACTCTTTTTCTTGGTCACAAGGATGGGAACAGGGGAATTCCTTAAGACCTGGTTGGCAACACTCCCGATGAAGAGTCTCTCTATGGCAGACATCCCTTTTCTTCCGATCACGATCAAATCCACTTTTTCTTCCTCTGCAGTCTCTATGATCGTTTTTGCAGCAGAGCCTTCTTTGACAATGGCTTTAAAAGGAATCCCTTTAGCTTTCTTCAGCACCGTAAGTTTGTTTTTTGCTTCGTCCTTTATAAAATTTAATCTTCTGACGAGGTCTTCTCTTATAACATAAGCTGCATCGTAAAGGGCCCGAGAAAAATCAGGAACAACATGGAGAGCGACGATCCTGGCTTTGAAGGTCTTCGCAAAAGCCTCGGCATAAAGAAGGGCCTCCTGAGCTTCATCCGAAAAATCTGTTGCCCAAAGAATCTTTTTCAAGAAAACAGACATCATTATCTCCTGACAAAAACTTAACTCGATTTTCACGAATATTTTAACAAGAAAAAATAAAAACACAAGCAAAAAACAAAATTGGGGCCAGGCTCCATTATTTCCCAGGCCCCATTATTTCCATTTTTTTATCAAATATCTCCATCCCATTTAATAAAAGATAATATTTAATTCCTCCCACCTCATATTATATAGACGAACAGCCTTCTCACATTTTCTTTCTAAAATTGGGGCCAGGCTCCATTATCTAAAAAAGTAATCTTATATTCTAATTAATCCTTTAATGACAAATTAATCAATCAATCTACGTCTTTTTTTATTGAAAGGAAAAAACTAATAACGATGGCAAGAGTAAAAAGGTGTTTGGCTGAGGGTTTAACTTACCATGTGATAAATAGGGGCAACGGCAAGCAAAAAGTCTTCCATGAAAATCAAGATTATAATGCTTTTTTTAGATTAATGAACGAGGCAAAAAAGCGCTATCCATTAAATATTTACGCTTATTGTTTGATGCCCAACCATTTTCATCTTGTCCTAATGCCTGATCAACCTCATCATCTAAGCAAGTGGATGCATTGGTTAATGACAATTCATGCTCGTCGCTATCATTATTTTTATAACACAAGTGGCCACATATGGCAGAGTAGGTTTAAGAGTTTTATCATTCAAGATGATGAGCATTTAATAACTGTATTACGCTACGTTGAAGGAAACCCAGCGCGGGCAAAGCTAGTCCTCTCATCAAAAGATTGGCTCTGGTCAAGTCATAGAGAGAGAATTGGCAAAGAATCTGAAAATATTTTAGATAGTCTCCCTATTCAACTGCCTTCTAATTGGACTGAGTACATTGATGAGCATTTAACATGCGTAGAATTGGAAAACCTGAGGCAGAGTGTAAATCGCCAGGCTCCATTTGGAGATATCGAATGGCAAAAAAAGACGAGCCAACAACTAGGATTAGAGCAGACACTTAAACCTCGAGGACGTCCAAAAAGGGAGTTTTGATAAGAAAAGGAAAATATGTGAAAAAATGGAAAAAAATGGGGCCTGGCCCCATTTTATATTGACAAAAAGCGATTAATAGATTAATCTACTAATGGAGGTAAAAAACATGGCTACATCTACTATTCGTATTCCTGAAGATAAAAAAAACATACTTAAAGCCATCTCTAGTCTTGAAAACAAAAAAATGAAAGATATTATCGTCCAACTAATAGATGAATATGTTGAAAGACACAAGGAGACACTCGAGCTGCTTTCTATACCAGGATTATACGAAAGCTTAATCAAATCTTCTAAGGAATTCAAAGAAGGTAAAGGAGTAGCAATAGAGGATGCCAAAAAAGAATTGGAGAGTTGAACTATCTAAAGATGCTATAAAATATTTAAAGAAATTAGACAAAAGTACGTCCCAGAGAATCTTAGATAGCCTTGAAAAGCTCGGAAAAGCAGAAAATCCTTTACTCTACAAAGACATCAGGCCTTTAGCCGGAAAACTTAAAGGTTTTTATAGGATCCGAGTGGGCACTTTTAGAATGATCTTTGAGCTGGACAACATAAAGAAACGCATCGGAGTTCATGTAATTGCCCCAAGAGGCAATGCTTACTAGCAAAATTAATTCCCGGCAACAAAAAAGCATACATCAAGAAAAATTGAGGAATTCTCCATTTTTCCATTTTTATAGGTAAAGAAGGCCTGGCCCCTTTTATCCGCGGACGTCCAAAAAGGGAGTTTTGATAAGAAAAGGGAAAAATGCGAAAAAATGGGGCCTGGCCCCAATTTTTGACGCCATTTTACATTTTATTGGGGCCTTTTATTGGGGCCTGGCCCCAATTTATGTCGCCATTTTTATTGTCCTAATAGAATCGAGGCACGTGAGAAAAAAGCTCCGGCCACAGCTCCGGTCATAAGACAGGCCAGTGTTGCCGCCAGAAGAGCTCTGAAACCCAACCGTGAGAGGTCTTTCAACCGCTCCGGCACCAATCCTCCTATTCCTCCGACAAAAATAGCAAGCGATGCGATGTGAGCAAACCCGCAGAGAGCATAGGAAGCAATGATAGCCGAGCGCTGATGTACAAGAGTTCCCTCAGATATGAGTTGAGATAGGTGTTGATAGGAGACAACCTCTGTGACGATAGTCCTCTCTCCGATAATCTTGGCAATTTCGAAAGCATCAGAAGGAGGAATCCCCAAGACAAGAGTAAACGGATAAAAGATATAACCGAGGAAGGCCTCGAACGACCACTCAAGATTTAAGCCGAACAAATCGTTTGCATACCCTCCGAGCCATCCAAAGATAACGTTAAGGAGGGCCAAAATCCCTAAAAAAGCAGCGAGGAGAGCTACAATTCCTCCAAGATAACGCAGGCCGCTGTTGGCTCCGTTGATGATGGCCATCATAAGGTTGTCATCGCGTTCATAATAGGGTTTGACGTGAACTCCCAGAGTCTTCGGCTTTTCCGTTTCAGGCATTATAAGCTTTGACATCACGACCGCAGCGGGCGCGGAAAGGAAAGAAGCTGAAACCAGATGACCGGCGATCGTAGGAAGCACCTCATAAAGATAAAGAACATAGAAGGCCAGCACCGTCGAAGCGATGGTTCCCATTCCTGCTGCAAGAATAGTCGTAAGCTCTGACTTTGTCATCTCTCTCAGGTGGGGTCTAACAACCAGAGCAGACTCGATGCCCACGAAAATGTTGCTCGAAGTACAGAGAGACTCTGCTCCGCTGATCCGCATCAGCCGGGTGAAAACATAGGCAAATCCCCTGATTAAGAGAGGCATGATTCTCAAATAATAAAGAGCACTGATCAGGGCAGCAAAGAACATTATCGTGGGCAGCGCCTGGAAAGCAAGGAAAAATCCCAGAGATGCTTCTCCGGCTTCGTTAGTCGCCCCTGGTGGTAAAGCCAGGCGTCCAAAAAGAAATCTGGTTCCTGCTGTCGCGCTATCGAGGACTATCAAGACGATCTTGTTGACAAACAGGAAAAATTTTACTCCCACTGGCACCCAAAAAATGAAAATTGCAAAAAAAAGCTGCAAACCAATCCCCCAAAGAACAACACGCCAGTTGATAACTTTCCTGTTAGAGGAGCAGAGCCAGGCAAATCCAGCCAGGACAAAAATCCCAAAAAAGCTGACAAGGTTGTATATATCCATCTTTTAGCTAACCCTTAAAGCTATATTTTATTATTCACTTCAAGCAGGACCAATTTGCGTTGAGATTTTTGCCCCCGGACAATTTTCACGCTGGAGGGAGGAAGACCGAAGTGGGAAGATAATGTTTTTATGACTTCTTTGTTGGCTTCGCCTTTGGAAGGAGGGGCGGATACTCGAATTTTATATTCTCCAGAACTCACCTTCTCTATGCCAGGCTTGCGGGCACGGGATTGAACTTTGATGTTTAAATAGATTTTATCTTTCTGGTTCAAGACGCAGCCTTGTCCACAGGTTTTCAGTTAAATGTTGGCGATGAAGACAGCGCCTGCTCTCTCAGCTGCTGGGCGTAATCTGCGAGAGTTACAGTAACAAATTGATCCACAAACATGATCAAAAAAATAACAATAATGGGAGTTATATCCATCCCTCCCATTTTATTGGGGGGAACGAACTTCCTTATTGGTTTCATTACTGGCTCTGTTAAATGATAAAAGACGACCGCAAGCTGATCGAGGGCAGGAATCCTGATCCAGGATAGAATAACCCTGAAAAAAACAATCATCATGTAGATCGTTAAAGCACCGTGGATAATTCGGGCAAAGGCACTTAGAAAATTGGCAAAAAGAATCATTTTTTCATTCTCACTTTATCAACTTAATCTTCTCGTAGTCTTAGTCCAAAATATTTTTATACTTGGCAAATAGTTCTTTGAGCTGTTGCTTGGTAGCGATATAACCGCTCACATACAGAGAGACGTTCGGCTTCATGGGGTCATTGGACTTCATGACAACATATTCCCTCATCACTCCTTTTCTTTTGCTGGGAGGTATTCTTATCTCTACTTCTGTCTCTTTCCCTGCAGCGATCTTAAGGGGAAAAGTAATCTTTTCACCGCCTGAAAAAAAAGAGGCACGCTTGTGCGTACAAGTGACTCTTAATTCCAACTCACCCCTGTTTTTAATCTTTGTTCTAGCTTGAATCTCTTCGTTTTCCAGGACCAGGCCAAGGTCAATAGCGTAACGGTCCAGGAAAATTCTAGGCCTGGGGGGAACCTCTATCTCGGCTGAGACAGTGAGACGCATGCGAGGTTGCGCGGGATCGTTTGATTCCACATCGATATATTTGGTGTTCTTGCCTTGAAATCCCTTGGTATTATAGGTTAATTTTATCTCTCCTTCAGCCCCAGGGGCAATTTCTTTTTTAGAGAGGAGGGCTGCGGTGCATCCGCATGAAGTCTTGACTCTTTTGATCACAAGAGTTTCGTCGCCCTCGTTTTTGAACACAAAGACATGAGTTAAAACTTCCCCCTGTTTCACCTTGCCAAAATCTTTTGACTCTTCTCTGAATTTAAGTTTTGGTCCCTTGCCCGCGAAAATCGGGCCTGCTGAAAGAAGAAGACAGGCTAAAATGAGAACGAGGGAAATTCGACTTTTTTCACTCAATAATCTACTCATTGTCTGCTCCTCTGGATTTTTATAAATATTAACATTTTTTCCTGGTGAGAAGCAAGTCTGGCCCCTTGAATCTTCCTGCCCCATAATTTTTGCGGAGCCATCGATTCCTTGACAGCCAGTTTTCCCTTATCTATAATTTTAGCATTGGAGAAGATTCCCAATTTTTTACTGTTCATAACTCATGAAGAAAAAAATAACTAAAGCCTCCATCCTTTTGCTCGCCGCATCCCTCCTTTTCTTATCGGTGGCCAGAGGGGAAGAAGTCCTGAGAAAGCTTAAGGTTGTCACCGAACAGGCAAACATCAGGTTAAAACCCAGTATAGGAAGCATAATTATCAAGCAAGCTCCCGAAGGCACAATCCTCGAATCAACCAGACAAGAGGGTGAATGGTACTTGATTCAGTTAACACCTGGCGAACTAGAGCGAGTCACAGGTTATGTTCATGAAAGCATGGTTATCATTATTGAAGGCCCTCCAAAAGAGCAAGAAGAATTCGAGATAATAGAAGAAACAGAGATAGTAGAAGAACAAGCGATAATAAAAGAACAAGAAGAAGCAGAAAAACCAGCGGAGGAGGAAATAATAGAGGAAACACCCCCGCAGCCTGTTATAACTCCCCCCACTCAGCCTGTTGTCACACCACCTCCTCCCTCCAAACAGCCTAAATTCCTGTTTAATCTTGTTTTTTCCGGTGGAGGAAATTATATTTCTGGAGGAGATTTGAACGATGGAGCACAGGGCTTTGCTGACTACCGCAGCTATATCCTCGCAGTCCAGGCACAAGGACAGGCCAAACCAGTCCATCTGAGTTATATCTTAGGAGGAGAGCTTACTCTGGCTCTATCTTCTCATTTTTCGCTGGGAATAGGTGTAGACTATTTTCTTGGAGAAAGGGAAAGCTTGGTCAAATTCCCAGATGACCCATCCTCAGAAACCCTCACCACCCATCCTGAGATACAGGCAATTCCTTTAAGGCTTGCTATCTCCTACTATCCCGTTCCCAATTTTTATGCAAAAATTGGTATTGAGTATTACCTTGCCAAATGCGCCTATTACTATCGCTCCGAAAGAGTAGGGTCATGGGAGGAATGGCGGGGGGAAGCTACAGCACAAGATTTCGGAATTCTGGCCGGGCTCGGATTTGAGTTTGAGCTCACCTCTTCTTTCGATTTCATCGTTGAAGCTACGGCCCGTTACGCCAGAATATCAGGATTCACAGGAAGAGACAGGTCCAAAGATTCAACAGGCACTAACCACATAGAAGAGGGAACACTCTACTTTTACCGGGTACAGACCGCCGGCGAAGATTCCTATCCGCTTCTTTTCATCCGGGAGGATACACCCACTGAAGCCGACGTCTTTGATCCAAGGGAAGCAGTCATAAATTTTTCTGGCCTGAGTTTAAAAGCCTGCTTCAGAATAAAATTCTAGTATTCAATTTGATCCCATTTTCTTCAAGAGAGCGATATGGTGGGCGTGTATTCCCCTGAACAAAGGAAAAATCTTAACGACTCTTAAGCCAGCTCCCTCAACTTCTTTGTAAAGGTCGCGGCGAGGTATCATCTTTATCCGTGTCCTGCTTTTCTTAATCCTTCTCCTTAATATTCTCTGGAGATTATGGAGTAAATTCTTCTGGTAATAGGAGAGAATCACCCAATCTGAGGAAGCCCGGCAAAATTCTTCAAGAATAAACTCCCGCTCTTCTTTTTCATGGACATGATGGAAAAATCGCATGGAGAGAAGGAGAGAGAATACGCCCTTCTTAAAAGGCAAGCCTTGTTTGGCATCCGCCACAACACCTGAAAGAAAACGAGAATGTGGGTGTTCGCCTTTCTCGCCTGCTCGCTTCACCATATGAAAAGATAAATCGCTGCTCACCAAAGAGAAGTCCTTATCGAGAAGCATTTTAGAGAAGCGTCCATAACCGCAGGGAATATCCAAAACAAGAAGAGGATCTTCCCCTATTTTGCGGAGAAGTTTCCGCAGAAGCCTCCATTCTCTTCCATGGACGAGCCTCTGGTCAATTCCCCGGTATCTTTTCCGCTCATACTCTTCAACCTCTTTTTTTTCAAAAGGCATATTCGTTGACTTCCCGACGCTCATTCCTTTTCCTCTTTTTTAGAGATTGCCACGCTTGTAAAAAAAGGGGACAGGCTACTTTTTCTATATGAACTGTCTGCAGGTAGATACAGCCCTCTTTCTCCCAGAAAAAGTAGCCTGTCCCCATTTTTCATTCTTTTTTCATTCTATAAATACATATTTGGGGCAAGCGTCAATTTTTATTCGATCGTCTTTGAAGGGAATTTCTTCTCCATCGCGGCTCATCATTCCCGTAATTCGCCTCGGGAAAACATACTCGCATGGGGTACCATTAGTCCAGCAGACAACAAAATTATTCTTTCCTTTATAAAACGAAAATATCAGTACCTCCGGATGCGGAATTTTCCCTGCAAAAGTGCTTCCTTCAAGGTGTGAGACCATGGTTTTCAGCGCATGAAAACTGGGCCGTTTCCTCCATTCCTTCTTGCGGCTGTCGATAAGTCCGTAGCCCGGGGCAACCAACTGCCACCAGTAAATCCTCTCGACAAAGCCGCTTGTCAAGCAAAGGATAAAATAACGAACAAGATAGTTGGCCTGCTCTTCCTCTGAAACATTTGGCTTGCCCGAGGCAGGCGAGTATTTCCCCGCTCCTTTCAAGGGCCAATTGACCTCTGTTATCCACAAATCACGCTTTCTCCCGCACGAACCATCCACCACCGCCTTCAACAGAGCAACCTTCCTGGAGGTATCCCAGCCATACTGCAAATTTTCCGGGGCTCCCATCCTATCAACATAAAGAAGAGAACTCACCTTAGAAAAAGGAATGGCATTCAAGACAGGCGGATAGAGATGAAACTCAAAATCAATCACAGCCGGCCCCACAAGTTTAACGTTGTATTTTTCAGCCAGAGATACGGCTGGCAGAGCAAGTTTCAGATACTCTCTGTAGCTCCAAACTCCCCACTTTGTCCTGTTCCAAGCATGACCTATCTCAAAAAATGATGCATCTCCCCCGAAGCGGGAAAAAACTTCTTCCAAGAAGTGCTGCCAGCGGGAGGGATTGAACACATCATCCCTTTGCTGAAGGAGAGCAATTGTAAGTTCAATATCGTATTCCGGGAGAAGCTTAAAGAATTTTTCGAAGACATCGAGTTTCCCGCTCTCCCAGGACGGAATCCGAACAAGCGTTTTCCGGACTCCGGTCTCTTTTAAAAGCTCAAGGACTTCCTCTGCTCTCTCATCTGAAGGAGAAACAGAAATAGCTACAGGACTTTCTATCCTGACCGGCTCCGCATACATTTTTTTCCGGTACTCCCGATAGCGGGATAAGATGGGAACCGCCCTGCTAATGTTTGAAGCCAGGAAGCCGAAATAGCTCCCTGTATGTTTTAAGTGGTAGCGAAGCCTTTCTTTTTTTAAGGCGATATTATGGGGCTGGTCAGTATAAACGTTCCAACGGAATTTAAAGCTCATTCTACTGAATCTTTAATTTCTGGGCCAATTGTCTCAGCCTTAGTTTTTTCTTAAGCTCAACAAATTGCGTGTATGAAGTTTTATTTATTCTATACCAAAACCAATGGAATCTCTTCACATGAGTCGCTCCCAAATAATGCTGCAAAAAAAAGCGCTGGAAATCAAGCGGAACTCCAAGGCGAATGAGACTCTTTATCCCGCTCATGAGGCCTATTCGCTTCTTGATCCTGATGCGGTTGGTGTCAATAAGATAAAACATGAATTCCCCTTGTTTATCTTTCTTAACCAGGATGTTTCCATCAGAAAGATCGCGATGGAGAATCCCCTTTTTTCGGCAGATAGAAAGATGCTGGCTCAAGGGGATAAGGAGTTGACGAAGCTGAGAAGGAGGAAGTTTAGGGAAGAGGAAGCGAATCTCCTCGACCTCTCCTACTCTCTCTGCCAGAAAAAAGCTCTTGTCCAAGAAAAGACCCTTTCTTTTCACTAAGTAAGCTACAGGAGGAGGCGTCTCTATCCTCCTCTCAATTAAAGCTACAGCGCCACGCCAGGATTTAAAAGCCTTTCCGCGCAGAAAGAGGCTTTTCAGCTTATTCACTCCCACGGAACGAAACTCTTTAATAACAATGTCTACTTTGCCTCCATCTTGCTGAGGGAGGGCGACAACGCCCACTCGATTCCGCCTGTCAAGAAGAATTTCTGTATCCTGGTCGCTCAAAAGACGGCTGCAATCAGAAATCGCCTGGACAAAAAGAGGATGATTGTAGGATGTTTTTATTCGCCCCTTGAAAGGAGGTAAGGAAAGGGATTGGTCATACTCTTGTTTCATCGGATTATTCATCCTCCCCGGATGATAAAATTTTTCTCCAGTATTTTGATAAGAATGCGGCCAATAGCCTCTGGTGAAAATTTTTGGCTTACCAGTTTATAGCCTCTCTCAGCAATTTCTTCCCTTAAATCCTCATCTCTTTTAAGCTCAAGGATGGCCTGTGCCAGAAGATCCGGATCAGATTCTTGAATGAGAAATATGTTTTCTCGATGCGAAAAAAATTCCTCAACAGCGGGAGTCAGGCCTGTGATGACGGGTTTCCTCATCCCCATCGCCTGGAATATCTTATGAGGAACTACTCGCCTGGCCTTTTCTGTCCTGCCGAAAATTCCAAGACAAATATCCGAAGAGGCTATCCTGTTAGGCAGCTCGTTCATAGGCAACCAGCCTTCAAATGTAACATTGCTTAAGCCGAGCTTGGAGGCTAAATCCTTCGCCGGAAGGAGTGTCTGTCCTGAGCCTACCAACTTGAACTGGACCGATGGCTCTTTGCCGGAAATGATATTTGCTGCCTCCAGTATGCAATTCACACCATGGAGCGGAAGAAATGAACCAAAAAAAAGTACTGTGAATCGGTTTTCTTTTTCCGCAACCGCTGAAGGTCTAAAAAGATCATCATCAAATCCGACAGGGAGCACTTCTACTTTTTTTGAGGGAAGACCGTACTTCTTGCAGAAATAATCTTTGTGCGCTTGAGTGTCGGCCAGAATAAGGTCTGATAGCTTAAAGGCCCAGTAATCGATCTTGAAATTTAACCGGGCCTGCCAGGAGTTGAGGGGATTTCTTTTCCAGTCTATTATCTTCGTTTCAAAACGACCAGCCAAAGGGTCGAATATAATCTTTTTTGAAGAGAAAAGAGAAAGGATTTTGACCAAAGGAACATCCTTCTGGCAGAATTCAGGGACAAAAAAGACATTATGTCTGGTATAAGAGCTGAGGTATCGAGAAGCCAGGAGGGGATATCTCAACCAGAACTTATATTTTGGTGGAAGCCAGCATTCTGAAACCCCAACGCCATTCAATCTTAATCCTTTTTTTATGACTGTATTCCTGGGGTACTCAGGATCGTAAGCGCCAAAAAAACATAACCTCATTTTTTGCTTATAAATATCACCCCTTATCATACTCTGTCAACAGACAAGGGAAGAGCTGAGGAAAATAAAGAAGCTTATTTGACTGGGAAAAGAATTATAGTATAAGATAGCACGAAGGAGAGATAAGATGGCTATAGATCCTCAACTTCTTGAAATTCTGGCATGTCCTGAATGCAAAGAAGATGTGAAGCTTACAGCAGATGATAAAGGCCTTAAATGCGTGAAATGCCACCGCGTCTATCCCATAAAAGACGACATCCCGGTTATGCTCATCGACGAGGCAACCATTGATTCAGAAAGGTCGACAAAGGATTGATCCTTCCCAGATAAAAAAAATCCTTCTGATCAGGCTGATCAG
>LAZR01001516.1_pt1 | contig 14664 bp, 14 predicted proteins | sample 329461 | NCBI WGS metagenome assembly LAZR01 (sample SAMN03002196, study PRJNA259156) | marine sediment metagenome | biome: sea floor; feature: Hydrothermal impacted sediments; material: marine sediment; isolation source: Loki non-amplified sample from Loki's castle hydrothermal vent sediment ...
TGGCTATATCAGGGCTATTCGAGAGGACTTCATAATCAGAGGTGGTAGAACACATTTCCAAAGGGTTAAAAAACCTGAGTTGAAGTTCATCGGAAATATTTTCGCCAGTAACTTTTCGCATCATCTCACCGCTTAGGGAGAACATAGCGTTCTGATAGCTGTAGAGTTCACCAGGTTCGCTGATGGGCTTCACTTCTTTAAATTGTTTCGCAATCTCCTTCAGCGGAATTCCGGCATCCACCAGGTTGGTAAAACTATGGTATGGCGTGCCAGAAGTGTGCGATAATATATGGGCCAAAGTAATTTTATTCGTGTTCTTGGCATCTCCTAGCTGAAAACCAGGAATAAAATCACGGACCTTATCGCTCCAATTCAACTTACCTTCATCTTCAAGATCTGCGGCCAGTATTCCGGCAAAACCCTTAGAGAGTGAACCTAATCTAAAAATAGTTTCACCATCGACCTTATCGTTCGCACCACTTTTTCTTTTTCCGAAACCTTCGGACATCATTATAGAATCGCCTTTAACGATACTGACACCCGCACCGACGATATCTCCGGAGGCGACCGCTTTTTCAAAATAGGCGTTGACAGCGGTTTCTAATGCCTGTCTATTTTTTGCATACAATAGAATTTCTTCTGGATCTGCTATCTTTTCAACAGGTTTAGGCGTTTCCACCGAAGCCTTCGGTTCAACTTCTCGCTCTGATGTATTGCCACAGAATACGATTAACACAAAAAACAAGGGGATTAGAATAAGGGCGCCCAATACTATTTTAAAACTCCGCATACATGGAAAAATAAATCGATTTGAAAAAGTAGAGATTCAATTTAAGGCTAATTATACTTAGAACAAATTAAACGTAAAAATTTCTTTAATATTTTACATTTCCCCTGTCATCTAGAGGTCTAAACTATCTAAAGCCTCGATGGTTTTATCCAAATCTTCATAGCTAAGGGCATCGTTCAAGAAATAACTCTCGAATGCGCTGGGTGGAAGATATACCCCCTTATCCAACATCCCGTGGAAATAGCGTTTGAAATAATCATTATTGCCCGTGGCGGAAGTTTCAAAATCTATTACAGGGGTATCTGTAAAATGCACGGAAATCATACTTCCAAAACGATTAATTTGATAGGGAACGCTTTTAATCTTTAATACAGCATCGAAACCTTCGTGAAGGTATGCTGTCTTTTTCGCTAGGCTTTCAAAAATTTCGGGACGTTCTTTCAATTCTTTCAGCATCGCTAGTCCAGCAGCCATCGCCAAAGGATTTCCGCTCAAAGTGCCCGCTTGATAGACCGGTCCTTCCGGCGCTAGATGTGCCATTATCTTTGAACTCGCGGCAAAAGCCCCGACCGGGAGTCCGCCACCAATAACTTTTCCGAAACACAGAATATCGGCATGGATACCCAATACTTCCTGTGCTCCCCCTTGGGCCAAACGAAATCCGGTCATAACCTCATCGAAAAGCAATAAAATACCTTCTTGAGTACAAATTTCGCGCAAACCTTTTATAAACGTATCGGTAGGTACGATGCAGCCCATGTTACCAGCGACCGGCTCGATGATTATCGTGGCAATTTCGCCTTGATTTGCCGCCACTAATTCTCGTACACTTTGTAGGTCATTGTATTTGGCCAATAAGGTATCTTTTGCGGTACCCTGGGTTACACCAGGGCTATTCGGACTTCCAAAGGTAACCGCTCCACTACCCGCTTGAATCAAGAACGAATCGGAATGGCCGTGATAGCAGCCGGCAAATTTTATAATTTTATCTTTTTTTGTATACCCGCGTGCCAGACGAACTGCGCTCATACATGCCTCGGTACCACTGTTCACGAAGCGAATCTTATCGATATTAGGTACCATCGAAACTGCTAGCTTCGCCAGTTCGGTCTCAATCTCTGTAGGCATACCGAACGATGTACCATCTTTCGCCTTATTGATGACTGCATTGATAACAGGTTCGTAAGCATGTCCTAAAAGTAACGGACCCCAAGAAGCTATGTAGTCGATCAATCGATTACCGTCTTCATCAAACAGATAAGCCCCTTTGGCCTTTTTCACGAATATGGGATCTCCACCGACCGCTTTGAAAGCACGTACCGGTGAGTTCACGCCACCGGGAATATATTTCTGCGCCTCTGCAAATAGTGCGCTACTTCTTTTATAAATCATAAATTTTTTTTGTTGAGATACGCTTTGTACTAATTAAAGCTTTGCGTCTTTACGGTAAGCTCTTGCCCGACAGCCAGGTTATTGTCGTACAAGTAGTTCCAACGTTTTAAATCATCTACGGAGACGGCGTAGCGTTTGGAAATGGAATACAGGGTATCGCCTGATTGAACGATATGGCTGGCAAACTGTGGCTCAGCAATAGCTACCTGGGTCTTTTCGTTTCTTCCGTATCCTTCATTGGTCACAGCGGTATCGTATTGATGAAGGTTATGGCGCTCGATTAGGGCTATGAGTTTGTCCGGGTAATGCCTGTCGGTAGCATACCCAGCCTTTCGAAGTCCTTTGGCCCACTGTTTATAATCGTCATTGGGTAATTCGAAGAGAAAGGCATATCGCGAGCGACCGGTCAAAAAGATACTATGGTCGCGATACGAATACATCGGGTGGTTGTACTTTCGAAAACACTCTCCCTTTTCATCATCATCGTGGTGGTCAAAATCACCTTCCCAACCGGTATGGCATTTAATACCAAAGTGGTTGTTGGTTTTTTGCGCCAAAGCTCCCTTTCCAATACCACTCTCTAAAAGGCCCTGCGCCAGGGTAATGCTCGCAGGTATACCGTAGGCCTTCATTTCCATTTGGGCGATTTCCGAGAAAGTAGCAATGTATTCTTGGGGCGAAGTGATATCAAACTTAAGAAACTCACCCGTATCTTCCGGCATTATATAAAGGCCATCATCCACTTTTTCAATTTCGTGGGCGACCGTAATTTCCTTAACAGGTTCTTCGGGACAATACTTTGTAACAGAAGTCACGGTCTTCCTAGATTTACATCCTATACAAAAAACACTGGCAACGAATAGTAATCCTATGTTTCGCATCATACGCTCAATACTGGTAAATTTTTCTTTTTCAATAGGATGTTCATTCCCTTTATACCTTGTAGCCCACCGGTATGGATGGCCAAAATCTTTGTTTTCGGCGGAAAATAATCCTTACCGACCAAATCTAAAATTCCATAAATCATCTTGCCGGTATAAATGGGATCTAAAGGTATTTGGGTTTGCGCCTTGAAACTGTTTATAAAATCAATGAGTTCAGCCGTAACCTTTGCGTAGCCCCCAAAATGGTAATCTTCAATAAGTTCCCAAGTATCCCTTTGTGCAAATTTACAAATATCTTCGTTCAAAAAACCGCTCTTCACGGCAGGAAATCCTAAAACGCGCTGATTCTCAAAAGTGGCATTACTGATTCCAGATAGTGTTCCGCCCGTTCCGACACTGCAGCAAATTACATTGAAATCCGAATCCTCGGCCGTTACTATTTCACTACATCCAAGAACGGCCAGTGTATTGGTGCCACCTTCAGGCAAAATAAAGAAGGCCCCAAACTCATGCTGTAGTGGTTTCAAAAATGATTCTTTCTCTTTGTCGCGATATTCTGCCCTTGAGACAAATTTGAACTGCATACCATGATCAGAGGCTAATTTTAGGGTAGGATTTTCTTCCCACTTTAGGGACAGTTCTTCACCCCGTATGACACCGATAGTCTTAAAACCATGCAATTTTCCAGAGTACGCGGTAGCAGCAATATGATTGGAATAGGCGCCGCCAAATGTCAGGATGGTATCAAGACCTTGTTTTTTCGCAGCGATAAGATTGTATTTGAGTTTCCGAAATTTATTTCCGGATATTAAGGGATGAATGAGATCTTCACTTTTAATGGAGAGCGAAATTTGTTTCTGGGCTAGTAGTGGGAGCGCAATTTTTTGATTTACCATTCTTTCTCGCATAACCGTTCTTGGTTAGGCAAAGATATGATTATTGAAATATTCATAGCAAAATAGAAGTGTTGCAATCAACTCGGCCTGAGTTATTACACCCATTCCACGCCGAGATAGTTAGGATGTCGAAGCCTTAATGGATAATTAGAATTTCCTGCTTGGTACTATTGTCGAGGCCTGAAGTACATAATGAACCATCCCCCTTAAAAATAGCTTAGAAACCCAAATGCATTCCGATCGGCTGGATAGTCAAGATTTTTCTCGTTGGCATAGGCTTCACGTTCAAAGCTGATATTCTGATAGGCTTTGTAACTATCTAGATAAAATATCGTCCGCAAAAGCCACTCTGTTATATAGAAGATGTAGAAGAAAACAATCAATAATTCTTGCTGTTGTTTGAGGTGTATTTTCTCGTGATTGATCAACACCACATCATCTTTCAAATCATCGTTCTTTAAAATAATGAAAGGCCATAAGGATAGGCCTACGTAGTTTTTGTAAAAGAAATGTTTGAATACCAGTATCATAGTCCAGATTTTAAACGAACAGCCATAAAGTTAATTGTTACAGATGCCGCATATTCGATAACCTGAATATATTGCCAACAATTGTACCAAGACGGTAAACTATCGTAAAACCCCTTTGAAACGCAGGTTTCGGTACTATCGTTGGTTGTTTATCAACAGATAGTATTACATTGGGGAACGGATATATGTTTTACATTATAACTGAATTTTAGGAACTAAGCTCATGAAACTTACTAATTAATTATAAAGAAAGGTACTACTTCAATCCATGAAAAAGATAATTCCCATAGAGGAAGGTGATTTTTACCTGTCGAAAGAAGGCTATAAAGTTTTTACGAAACAATATCATCTTAAACGGGGTTATTGCTGTGAAAGCGGTTGTAGACATTGCCCTTACGGGTATGATCCCAAAACAAACAGGCAGTAACAAAATCGGTGGTTCGGCATGATTATTGATAAATTATAGTTAGCTTAGATATTGATATAAATACAAATACATTGCTATGAAAATACTGAAACTATTAGCTGTACCGATGCTCATGATGCTCTTTTTAAGTTCATGTTCTTCTGTTCAAGTGCTTTCCGATTATGATAAGGAAGCCAATTTTAACGAGTACAAAACCTATGCTTTTTATAAAACGGGCATTGATAAAGTCCAGATTTCCGATTTGGATAAAAAGCGGATTTTAAGGGCCATTGAGGCAGAAATGTCCAACCGTGGGTTTACGAAATCCGAAAATCCCGATTTATTGGTTAGCATCTTTACCAAGGAAAAAGAGGAAGTCGATATCTACAATAACTTCCGAGGTGGCTTTGGCTGGGGCGGTTGGGGCTGGAACCCTTACTACTTTGGTGGCGGCTGGGGCGGCGGCTGGGGCGGTGGCGCTTTTGCGAGCACCCGTACCGAAGGCTCACTCTACATCGATCTTATCGATACAGATAGCAAAGAATTGGTTTGGCAAGGGAAAGGTGTAGGTAACTTGGGAAATATCGAAAATATTGAAAAGAAAGAAGAACGCATCCGTGAATTTGTTGCGGAGATTTTGATGCAATACCCCCCGAACCAAGTAGCTGCCAAGTAAGTCTTTGACTTTTCTATCGCGCAGTGCAATAGTTCGATTTATAAAATTTGCCCGTTATTATAGATAGCGGGCTTTTTTTATGCTATTAATTACGAGTAGGATAACCAGTTTTTTAAAATATACATAGGCGCCTACCTAATCCTCCTCACTTTTGTATTTGCGAATTATAATATAAACTGTATTCGATAGAACTTAGCATTTGCCAGTAGACTTTTGGATAATTTGATTGATAATTGGTTAACAGCTCCATTTGAAGATGGGTCATTTAAGCGTCGAATAAATGATTGTACTGGAATTTTACGAGTTGCGGACTCAATCCTTCAAGAAAACACTCTGTAGCTCTTCTAAATTCGCTGCATCTTTTTCAACAATTTCACCTTGATACTCCAATCGCCAATCCATTGAGTTGGTAAGGATGTAAAATTTCTGTAATTCGCTAATCAATCTATTTTCAGCGTTTTTGACCAATGACGATTTGTTGACTTTTTTCATCAACGAAGCGTTTACATTTTGTTTAATCTTATTATAGTCGGAAGCGTCGAACATATTCAGATAATCCGAGGTAACATCATAGTATTCAAAATCTGGACTGATTTTAATTTCGGGTTCAGGAATATTTTTTATTCGGAGTGTCTTACCTTCTTCATCGACCTCAAATTCAATTTTTGACAGGTCGTAAGCTATAGTAACATCCGCATTAACCACAACGAGGGCCTTTTTTTTTGCTGATACAAAGGGTCCGAAAACGGCTTTGGAATCTTTATAATTATAGACTTCAGCAAAATGTCCCTCGGTAACGATTAGTTTGGAAACGTTCTCGATCTGCTGCTGAATCAACATGGAGTTTTCAGTCAGAATTGATTTTTCTTCCCTATCATTTGAACATGATCGGAAAACGAAAACCACCGCTAGCGTTACCAGTATTCCGATAAATATTTTTTTCATAGGATAAATTTACGGCAATAAAGACCTATTTCACAGTGTCCACTATTTTCATTGACGGAATTTAATCTTTTAAATTTTAATGGTTTCCACTGATTCAAATCCTGCAAATCCAACAAATTTTGGTGACGGCAAATTTTACTAATCCTCCAAACCAAAGCTTCGGACCTAAATAATTCAGCTTTAGAATTCCATAAACGGGTGCTGTGTTTTCAATTCGGACATCTTGAAGTCAAGGACTTTTTGAAAACTACGGTGATGTTCCGTATCTGGATTGAACGGCCTATGTGATATGCCTTTTTGTACACGCTCTACCTCCTCCATGGTCTTAAATGCCCTATTGGAAATCCATGCCTGCTTGAATTTTTCCCATATATAGTCGATGGCCAGCTGATTGGGGTGAACCATATCACGTTCATAGAAACGATAGTCCCGCAACTCGTCCATAAGCAGTTCGTAAGATGGGAAGTAAGAGGCAAAAGATTTGAAATTGGAGGTCTCCAAAAGCTGATGCATCCCAGCAACTAAATGCGCCTTACTTCTTTGGTTTTCTACAAATCCGTCTTTAAGATGTCGAACCGGGGAAACCGTAAAGATGAGTTGTAGGTCCACATTGACCGACTGCACCAATTCGACTATACGTTTTAGACTTTTCACTATCGCTGGGATCGGAATCAATTCCTTGGAAAATTCGTTTTGGGGCACCTTATGGCAATTGGCCACAATGGTATCAGATTCCGTATGACGATAAACCCATGCCGTGCCTAAGGTGATGATACTATGGGTAGCGTTATCTATATGCTTACGCATGGAGGTTAGCCCGGTATTCAATTTTTCCAGCAACTTTTTTTGCGATATATCGCTAAGATTGGAATGTGCATCAAAGCAGTGCCAAAGACCGTTCAATTGAAAAATATCGGTTTCACAATACCATTCCTTTTTCACCGCCTTTGAAAGCAATTTTTCGATGGCCAATGGATGAAAAAGGATGCCAAACGGATTCTGTAGCTGCTGAAACTTGTAATATTCAAATTTCTTGCCCATGTTTTCAGCAAAGCAGGAACCCAACACTACTAATCGGCTGTCGTAATCAATTTGGTGCTCAGCTTTATCTAACGGAATTTCGGTCTGGAGTTTCATTTTGATACTTTATTTATAACCAAGACAATGGGCTCCTATGAAATATCTGAAAAAGTATAAATTTGGAATATGACCTGATTGACGGTTATCATATTTTCGGAATTAGCTACCCTACCTACCACTAATTGGCTTCCACTTCATATCCTGCTTGGTAAAAAATCTCATCAACTAGTTACAGCAAATAAGCTTTCGCCTTCTCCAAAGCTTCATCAATACCACCCGGATTTTTTCCTCCGGCGGTTGCGAAGAACGGTTGTCCGCCACCACCGCCTTGAATGAATTTCCCCAATTCACGTACAATTGTACCAGCGTTCAAGTCTTTTTCAGCAACCAGTTTTTTAGAAATATAGCAAGATAACAAGGCTTTGCCGTTCTGCTCCGTTCCAAATAATAGGAAGAGGTCATCACGGTTGTTTCCCATTTCAAAGCATAAATCTTTAATGCCCCCCGCATCCAAATCGACTTTTTTGGCCAAGAACTGTATGCCGTTGACCGCTTCTAGTTCGTTGACTAAATCGCCCTTGAGGTTCTTAGCTTTATCCTTCAAAAGATTTTCGACCTCTTTTTTAAGTTTAGCATTTTCTTCCTGCAAAGATTCCACCGCTTTAATAGGGTCTTGTGGATTGTTCAGTGTACGTTGTATTTCCGAAAGTTTGCGGTCATTATCTTGGTAAAAATCCTTGACGGCATCGGAGGTAATGGCCTCAATACGTCGAATACCTGCTGCCACGGCACCTTCAGAACGTATCTTGAAATACCAGATATCACCCGTATTCTTTACGTGAGTACCCCCGCATAGCTCAATAGACTTCCCAAAACGTACCGTGCGTACCGCGTCACCATATTTTTCACCGAACAGGGCCATTGCGCCTTCTTCCAACGCTTTTTCCATTGGAACATTTCTATTTTCCTCGAAAGGACTGTTTCCGGTTATACGTGCGTTCACAAAATTCTCTACCCCTTGCAATTCGTCTGCGGTCAATTTAGCAAAGTGCGAGAAATCAAAACGCAGATATTTTGAATGTACCGCAGAACCTTTTTGCTCAACATGCGTTCCTAAAATTTCCCGAAGACCCTGATGCAACAAATGCGTTGCCGTATGATTGGCCTCGGTGCGATGTCGTTGGGTGGCATCGACCACTACCTTAAAGATTTCGTTCGGATTCTTCGGTAGATTCTTCGTGAAATGGACGATTTCGTTATTCTCTTTTTTGGTGTCCACAATATAAATGACGTCGCCATTTGCGGTTTCCAAATATCCTTTATCCCCTACTTGGCCTCCTCCTTCAGGATAAAATGGAGTCAGGTTCAAGACGGTCTGATATTGCTCGCCGTCTTTCTTCGAGCTTACTTTTCGATATTTGACTATTTTGACCTGCGCTTCGAGATAATCATAGCCAATGAACTCTTGTTCAGCGTCATTCGATAGTACCGTCCAGTCACCCGTTGTGGTTTTTGAGGCGGACTTCGAACGGTCTTTTTGCTCTTGCATCGCCGTATTAAAACCCTTTTCATCTAAAGTTAATCCCTTTTCTTGAAGAATCAGGGCGGTGAGATCTACGGGGAATCCGTAGGTATCATAGAGCTCAAAAGCTTTTCGACCATTTACTTCCTTGCCTTTCGTACCCACTACTACCTGATCTAACAACACCAAGCCCTGCTCTAACGTATTTAAAAAGGAATGCTCTTCTTCCTTTATAACATTTTCAATCAACTGCCGCTGGTCTTTAAGTTCGGGGAAGGCATCGCCCATTGTATTGGTCAGTACGTTTACCAAACGAAACATAAACGGACCTTTAGTGTCTAAGAAAGTGAAGCCGTAACGTACCGCACGCCGTAAAATTCGACGGATCACATAACCCGCACCGGTATTGCTCGGTAACTGTCCGTCAGCAATCGAAAAAGATACGGCGCGAATATGGTCGGCAATAACCCTGATGGCAATATCGGTCTCGGCTTCCTTTCCATATTTTGAATCCGTAATCTGCTCAATCTCGCGGATGATAGGGGTAAAAACGTCCGTATCATAATTCGAGGTCTTTCCTTGTAAAACCATACACAACCGCTCAAAACCCATTCCGGTATCAACGTGTTTTGCGGGCAGATTTTCTAGCCTTCCATCGGCCTTCCGGTTATATTGCATAAAGACCAAGTTCCATATCTCAACCACCTGCGGATGGTCTTGATTGACCAACGATGCACCCGAAACTTCAGCTTTTTCAGCATCCGAGCGAATATCGACGTGAATCTCGGAGCACGGCCCACAAGGACCTTGATCGCCCATTTCCCAAAAATTATCCTTTTTATTGCCCCTAATGATACGTTCTTCGGGAACGATAGCCTTCCAAAGATTGAAGGCCTCGGTATCCATCTCAAGTTGGTCAGCATCTTGGCTTCCCTCAAAAACAGATACGTAAAGACTATCCTTATCTATCTTGAGCTCTTCCGTCAATAGTTCCCAGGCCCAATGAATGGCATCCTTCTTAAAATAATCGCCAAAGCTCCAATTGCCCAACATCTCGAACATCGTATGGTGGTAGGTATCTTTTCCCACTTCTTCCAAATCATTATGCTTGCCACTCACCCGAAGGCACTTTTGGCTATCGGTGACCCTGGTATGCTTGACCAGGCTGTTTCCCAGAAAAAACTCCTTGAATTGGTTCATTCCCGCATTGGTAAATAGCAGCGTTGGGTCATCTTTGATCACCATAGGTGCCGAGGGAACAATTTTGTGTCCTTTGTCCTTAAAAAAATCTAAATATTTTTGTCTAATTGCTTTGGAATTCATTGAAAAATATAAGGTTTTGGAAATTCTTCCGTTTTAAAGGAAACAATTTTTATATTTGTAGATATGGATGAATTATGCGCAAAAATAGGATAAATAATTATGTCTAAGGTAAAGTACTATTATGATCCCGATACGCTTTCGTACCGAAAGATTGAGCCGAAAAAATCACGGCGCTATCGGAATATAGCCTTTTTCATATTAGGGTCTTTCTTTTTCGGTTTATTGGCACTCATTTTATTAATGAACACCAACCTTATCAATACGCCCCAAGAACTTTCACTGCAACGTGAAGTACATAATTACCAGCTACAATTCGACCTTCTGAACCGTAAAATGGGACAGATGGAAGAAGTGCTCACCAATATCGAAGATCGTGACAACAATATCTATCGGCTGTATTTTGAGGCCAATCCTATCCCGGAAGAGCAGCGCCGAGCGGGTTTTGGCGGCGTAAACCGTTATAAATCCCTCGAAGGTTTTAATAATTCGGATATGGTAATCGCTACGACCAAACGGCTCGATATCATTAAAAAACAGATGGCAATACAGTCTAAATCCCTTGACGAAATTACTGAGCTGGCCGCAGAAAAGGAAAAACTATTGATGGCGATACCAGCGATTCAACCCGTTCGAAATGAAGATTTGAAGCATATGGCCTCGGGTTACGGCTGGCGTACCGATCCGTTTACCAAAGCTCGAAAAATGCATCGCGGCATGGATTTTTCAGCTAAAAAAGGAACACCTATTTATGCTACGGGTGATGGGAAAGTAACCCGAGCGGACAATAATTCCTCAGGTTTCGGAAAACACGTCCGTATCGACCACGGCTATGGTTATTTAACCATCTACGCACACATGAGCGAGTATAACGTAAAGCGATATCAAAAAGTAAAACGCGGCGACCTAATCGGTTTTGTCGGTAATACAGGCCGTTCAGAGGCGCCACACGTTCATTACGAAGTTTGGAAGGATGAGGAACGGATAAATCCCATAAATTTCTATTATGGTAGTTTAAGCGCTAAAGAATTCGAGGCTATGTTAAAACAGTCGCAACAAGAAAATCAATCTCTAGATTAAGATGCAAATAGAACTTCCTGAAAAACGCTACTACGGTATCGGAGAGGTCGCCAAGGCCTTTGACGTAAATACTTCACTCATTCGGTTTTGGGAAAAGGAATTTGACGCACTCAAACCTAAGAAAAATGCCAAGGGTAATCGAAAATTCACTCCACAGGACATCGACAACCTTAAACTCATATTTCATTTGGTCAAAGAACGGGGCTTTACACTTGAGGGAGCCAAGACCCATCTTAAAGAAAACCGTCAAAAAACCTTGAACAACTTTGAGATTATCGACAAACTTGAGCGTGTAAAGGCTGAGCTAGTCAAAATTAAAGATCAGCTTTAAAAAGTTTAAGAGTCGGAAATCAAAAAAAGGATAACATCGATTTATGCACTAAGCATTGTAACAATCGATCCATAATAGCTACTAATCCAAAAAGGACATTAAAAAAGCAGATATCCTATACGGTGATGCTAAAACAACAACCCAATAAAAACGCGATGCATCGCGATGTATAATCAACAACCCGTTCAGACGAAGTGCATAGCGTCTATACCCATTAAATCACGAATATGAAAAAAGGATTAATTGCATTGATTGTTATTGGTGCCATCGCCTTCGGCCTTTACAGATGGGGCGTCGGCTTTAACAATACCGCGGTAGAACTAGAGGCCGATGCCAAAACCGCTTGGTCGAACGTAGAAAGTTCGTACCAGCGTAGAAACGACCTTATCGGCAATTTGGTAAAGACCGTACAGGGTGCTGCCGATTTTGAGAGAGGAACCCTTACCGATGTCATCGAGGCACGGGCCAAGGCAACATCTACAAACATTGACGCAGGCAACCTGACACCCCAAAACATGGAAGCGTTTCAGCAGGCCCAAAGTGGACTCACAGGTGCTCTTAGTAAATTGATGGTCGTGGTTGAGCGTTATCCCGAATTAAAGGCGAACCAAAACTTTCTTGAGCTACAATCACAATTGGAAGGTACCGAAAACCGAATCAACGTGGCCCGTGATCGTTTCAACGAAAAGGTAAACACATATGACGTTCACACCTCCAAATTCCCTGGTACGCTTTTGGCGGGCATGTTCGGCTTCGAGGAAATGTCTAGATACAGTGCCGACCCTGGCTCTGAAAATGCACCGGACGCCAGCTTCGACTTTGAGTAATCGCCTAACCCCATTCTATGTCTAAAGTAGAGGATTTTTTATCCGCGGAAGAAGAACAAGATATTGTACAGGCCATTCTTACGGCCGAAAAAAGAACATCAGGTGAGATCCGTGTACATATCGAGGCGCATACCCAGTTGCCCCACTTTGAGCGTGCCAAAGAAGTCTTTAAAATGCTCAAGATGGGCAATACCAAAGATGGAACCGGTGTACTTATATACGTGGCGGTCAATGACCGAAAATTTGCCATTTGCGGCGACCATGGAATTAACAAGGCGGTGCCCAATGATTTTTGGGATACTACTCGCGATACCATTCAATCGCAATTCAAGAAAAACAACTTCAAACAGGGTATCATCGATGGCATATTGATGGCCGGAAAAGAGTTACAGACCCATTTCCCATGGCAACAGGGCGATATAAACGAACTGAGCAATGAGGTATCGAAAGGTTAAACTAATAGCAATTTTCTTTTTTGTGTTTGGATGTGTTTTTGGGCAAGTAACCTTGCCTGAAAAGCCGGAATTTATACCGGCCCTAATAGACAGTACCAAAACATTATCCCCATCTGAATTCAGCGCTCTATCTAAAAAACTGGAGCAGTATAGCGATTCTACCTCCACAGAGATTTTAGTATTGATGATGCCTACTACCAATGGCGAGGAGATAAAATTTTATGCGACTCAATTGGCCCACAAATGGGGTATAGGAAATAAAGAAAAAGACAAAGTTATGTTCGCCTCTTACTTTAATATATGCTTCATCACCAGCTTGAATATCGTCTACCTCTCCCTTAGTGGCCATGTTAAATCTATGGCAATAGGGAGCAGCCATCTCGGTGTAGTTGAGAACTGTTTGATGAGAGATGGGTAAAGAAAAGACATTGCCTAAAATAAAGGCGGTCTTTCTGGCAGAGATACCTAAAGATATGTGAAAGGGTAAGAGCAAGACAGAGGGTATTAAGAGAATTATAAATTTTGAAAAGAGAGGAAGAATCCTTTTCCTCAGGGAGAGAATGCTTCAGTTCCTCTTCGGTGAAATGATATTCTCTATACTGATATCTGAGTTTAAACTGAGAGGACTTGATCTTTGCTAGGATCCTTTCTCTAAAATTAAGCTTGGCTTTGTTCTTTAAGAAAGATGGACACCTATCATTATCACATTTATAGATAGAGACATCTCTTCGCTCTTTCCAAAGATAAAGTGAATAACTGCAATGAGGGCAAAAGTATTTAGCTTTATTGCGATGACGAGGATGTACTTGTGATAAAGAAGAGCAGACTTTACATTTAAGCTGGGTGCGCTTTTTACCATCATTAAAATAAAGGTATCGGTAAGGAGCACCACAAATCTTACAGATAGAACCTTTAGGTACTTTAGTAGCAGGATTTTTAGTATTAACTTCTTTAAGAGGATGACCTTTCTTTTCCTCATAAGTAGATAAAAGTTTCCTCCAGTCTAACTTTGGCCTAGTTTTAGGAGGAACTTTTAGTGGTGGGTTGGGATCAACAAAGAAGTCGCGATAATTAGGATGCTTTTCTTGGAAATCATCTTTAGGTTTAATAAGAGGATTGCGGTTGGCTAGAACATCTAAAAGACCTTGAATAATTTCTTCTATTTCTTTGCGTTTCATATTCAATGCAAATTAGTTGTGGTTTAACCGGAATTGCATGCTATTTTAAGTCAATAACACTGATCTTCCCCGTTGCAAGCAAGTTATTCATTTAGTGCCATTTTTATTTTTTTATAGGGTTAAAAGTATTTAACACTACTGTTTAAACTTTTAACAGGATTCCATTTTCTGAAATTTGTACTGATGCAAAAATAAATTTTCAACTTACAACTAATGGGGTACAAGGTTATTGATTTATATCTTTTTCTACAAAAGGCGACTTTAGGTCTAAAATCTGATGGATTAGTTGAATGACGAACCCTTCAAATTTATGCATTAAATCTTCATTTATATCGGCATTTTTATCTTCCTG
>LAZR01001517.1_pt1 | contig 14664 bp, 20 predicted proteins | sample 329461 | NCBI WGS metagenome assembly LAZR01 (sample SAMN03002196, study PRJNA259156) | marine sediment metagenome | biome: sea floor; feature: Hydrothermal impacted sediments; material: marine sediment; isolation source: Loki non-amplified sample from Loki's castle hydrothermal vent sediment ...
TCGTTAGACGCAGTATCAACGGCATAATATGCCAAAGCCGTTACAGGGTTGTATCTCCGGCTTATCGTACCCATGGAACACAAAACAAGTACAGTAATTAGTACCGCTATTAATGTCTTTTTCATTTTTTCTTTCCCTTCTTTTTGTGTTCACCACACCAGTCATCTTCTTTAACCATTGGAAATTCATCTATGGTTGATGTACCTTTACCATCTTGATTAGGCGGAAATCTGTGACAATGTCCGGCATTACCTAAAGGCTTGTAATATTTACAATATGTTCTTTTCATATTAGAATCTCCTTTGCACTACTTGCCCTAAAAGTCTTTTAATTTTATCAGGTCTAATCTTACTCATCATGCTTTCTGCATAAGCGGCCACACTGGTTATAGAATCAGCAGGGCCGTTTCTTACCAAATACTCCAAAGCGGATTTGCCCACTATTGCAGGCCCCCATTTTATATCGTCAGGTACAGCCTCGTCATCGGCAAAAGCCGTTGGTCTGTCAGCAATAGACAAAGCCTCTAATTCATATATATCGTTCGGCTTTGGCCTAACGTAGAGATTCTGGCCGAATAGTAACGCAGTGGTAGGTTCGGCCCTATTCTCAAACTTGCCGTCTGTAAACGTATCAGTCACATTAGACGCATCCAGAGCCGTTGTAGCAGGCGTAAACGCCCCGTCAGACTTGGTTACGGTAACATAACCCATATATGCCGAGTCCGAATCCGAAGCAACCAGAGCGTCAAGGGCTATTCTTGGCGTTGCGTAGCCCGTACCGTTGTCTGCGGCGGCTGCTACGGTAATATCGCCGTCAGCATCTATCTTTAGCGACCATGCACCGTAAAGACCTGCCGGAATCGCGTCTCCTGTTAAAGCAACTTCGCTGGACGATTTCGAGTATGATTTCTTTTGAATCTCATAACTAAAATCGCTGTGCTTGACTTTTGCAGTATCACTCGAACCTATCACTAAAGTAGGGTCTGTAATGAACTGCTCATCCTTAAATTGGGTATGATGAAAACTTGTTCTTTGCCCGGTAAAATGCGCAAAATGGTGGTGATGATGGTCTACGCCAAAGAATAGCTCTCTGTCTCTATATAAAACAATTTGCCTGCCATTTATCGTTACGGGGTCGTCAAGACGGTCTACGTTCTGGGCGAGAGAATAAACACCGTCATCCGTTGCTGATAATGCCTGAGTAAAGAATACATTGAACTCATCTACCTTGGCATCGTGGGAAAATCGATTGACGTAATAATCGATAATCTCCTGGTCAACAACGGCATTGGAAGTCTGACTGGTCGATTTCCTGCCGGTCAACTCGCGCCATAGAGTACGCATTTCAGATAATTTCCAGGTTTTAGCTGCAGTCATTTACTGCACCTTTGCTAAATTTAATTTTGCATGTTTGAAATCAGGACATATACGCAAAGCCTCGGCAAAATACTTTTGTGCTGCCAATGGTTCTCTTTCGATTTGCTTTGCAAGCCCCATACCATTTAATACATATACATTATGCGGATTGTATTTATGAGCTATCTTAAAATCATTAGCTGCTAATCGATATTGTTTCGATTCAAAATAAGAAGTCCCGCGCCACCATTGCCAGGGGATACCTGTATGGCTGACCGTTGAAAATGGAGAATGAGCCTTAAATAATTCCATGACTTGCGTACCAGTTTTTGCATACCTTACTTTTTTATCCCAAAAAGAAGCTTTGAGCCTGAAACTAAAAACAACTAAAATGAATATCATAACAGTTAGTAATATCTTGGGCTGTTGTATCGACCTCATTGGACAGGCAATCGCTATAAAGTTAGCCAGCATTAATGACGAAAACGGTCTTGCGTGCGGAGCAGAAAAGGAAGCTATTGCTATATATCCGCACAATGCAATTAATAAATATTTACTTCGCCGAGCATAGTACAAACAGGTTGCAAATATCCCGATATAACAAACGAGTCCTAATGCACCAATTTCAGAACAAATCCATACAAAATCATTATGTGGGAATCTAAACGTATCTTTAATAAATGCCCCCGGATAATTAATACCAGCGGCATATTTAGGAAACATTATCCACCAATTTCCCGAACCTACGCCCAAAGGATTATCGATTATCATGCCCTTAGTAAAATTCCATTGTTCCAATCTCTGGCTCAAAGAAGTCGTGTGCAATAACCCTCTATTCGTATAAGCAAATAACGATAAAACAATACAAATCGAAGTTAATATTAACCAACGTCTTTTAGATAACATTGCAAGGACAAATGAACATAAAACAATCGCTAATATTGCCGACCTTGACCTTAATAAGAAAATTTGTATGACCATCAATGTTAAAATAACGATGGCTGGCTTTTTCCAAAACTTATTAGCTATCGCATAATAGCAAAACGGAATTACAAAGAATTGAGCGTGCGCCCATGTATTTTTCTGCCTCATCAAGCCTCGGCATATTCCAAAGTTGCCTTGTAAATAATAATCGTACCAAAAATAAACTACGAACACCGCACCAAGTATAATCATTGTCTTGGCAAGTAATTTCTTATCTATTTTTACGACTGATATATACGTGACCATCAACACTATTCTTAATACCGAGAATAGCCACTCGGCTTTGTTTATTGCGTACATTCCCGACAACAAGGAGATAGCTAAAAACCCTAACAAGAACCAATGGATAAAGCCTATTCGTATTTCTTTAGAGCAATAGACAAGAATTATCGTCATAACACACCAAATGATATGACGAGGCATTAAAGCGCTATCAAACAATAATGTCACTAAAACCGTGCCACAGAGAAAAATACCTATCGGCAAAATATACTTATCAATCTTATTGTAAACCATTCGACTCCGCCGCTAAAAGAACCACGAGATAAATTCCTTTACTCCGAGTATCATCATAAAAGAAACAAAGACACAGCCTGCCAAAAAAAAAGTAATCAACAGCTTTTCTCTTTTTGTCATTACCATAAAGGTAAGCGGGGGTTATAAAACAACCCCCGCCCTATTTTGAATTAGCCGTCTGTATGAGCCGACACAGAACCAGCCGCACTAATTAAGCCAGCTTCACGTGTACCAGAGAACTCATCACCATCAGTATCAGTAACAAAGTTGTTCATAAATACCATGTCGTCGCCAACACGCATTAACAAAGCCGTTGCCACATCTGAAACGATTTCGTTATTGGAGACATAACCACCAGTGCCATCGGCACAAACTATAACTGCAACGTTGTTAATCTCTCCGTCGCCACCCATAGTGCCTTGAAACAGCAGGTTTCGCCTGATAATCAAGTCATCAGAATTAGCAGCTGCAGAAGTAATTGCTTCGACTATACAACCTACTGAACAATCGCCTATAATGTCGTTATCTTGAATGGTAGCACCAGAGACGCCAGTCAGATGTATTGCCTGGACAGCACCAGCGGCACCGGCTCGGAACGTACATTTTTCAATCACAGCATTATGAGCACCATTCTCAACGCTGATAGCAGTATTGAACTCATCAGTTCCAACAGCATCGCCTTCGTCTCGGAAGTCGTTATTAATAATCCGGCAATTTTCTCCCGTAATAACTAATCCTGAAACAACGGCGGTGACCGAAGCCCTATGACGTAGATTGATTAGTGTTACGTCATCAGCACTTACGATAAACGTACTTGTTGCCGCTGTATAATCAAAATTCGGGGCTTGTTTGCCTTGACCAAGACCAATGATAGTTACGCCATCAATATCAACTGTTACGCCAGCGGCGGCAATATCTTCATCGGAGTTTTGTATCACATAGATTCTATCACCACGGTCAGCAGTTACATCGCTTCCGCTATCAAACGCATCGTCAAGAGTAGGCCATGCAGTGGCAGGAGAAGTGCCTGTCGAGGTTGCTGAACCACCAGCTGCACTATCAACATAAAAAACCTTGCCTGTGCCTGCATTAAACAATCCCGCATTTGCAATGTCGGTATTCAGGGTGTCAAACCAGCCCCGCAATAACTGGTCGAAATTACCAGCGTTTACATTTCTAAAGTTTATCTCGGTAATATCAACCGTGCCAAACGCTACTGAGGACATAAACAAAATCAATAAACAAATAAATAAACGCTTCATTATTTATCTCCTTTCTCTAAAGATTTATTGTATTCTTCGACTTCGGCGTTGTATGCCTCATTTTCATTATGAGCATCAATAAGCAGATTCAATATCTTGTTTACTTCACCGAAAGTATCTGTTTCTGAAAAACTTACTCTTTCCATAATATCTCCTTACACTTCTAAGGGTTGTGGTTTAAGCTCGTTAAGGACTTTCGTATCGGTTACTATCCCGAACGGCGCATCCTGTGGGGCCTCACCCAAATAATCGAACGAAAATCTCGGCTTGCCGCCAGTCCTCTTGCATACTTCACCCATCTGGCCTTCAACAGGAGGACCTGCCACAGGAACACGCTGATAGACAGGGGTTACCGCAATCTGTCGCCATTTCTTAATATGGTATTCAGACAATACATGTATCTGGTCGGGAATAAGATGGAAAACATATTTACCGCCAAGATTAGGAGTGTGAGATGCATCATCCTGTTCTCGGTTCGTAAATATATAGTACCCCTTTTTGCTCGGCTCATATTTCTTGCCGGTAACAGGGCATATACCGCCTTCTATTCTTACTGTCTCAGGCGATGGTTTCTTTTCTACCTTCTTCATACCGAGTAATTGCCTTGCTTTTGCCAACTCAAGTTCTGTCGGTTTTTCAGACAATTCGATAGGTATGCTGAGCGTTTTAGATTCTACCATAATAGATGCACGGTCAATTTGTGTTTGCCGTTCAGCCCTGAACTTTTCTTGAACTTCAAATTCATACTTTAACCTTGCATCAATCTTCGCAGCTTCTTCTGACGTTAGAACCGTCTTGGGCACTTCTGCTTTCTTGGCCTCAATCGCCGCTTCTAATTGCTCTGAATTACCACTTGCAGTTACACCTAACTTTTTAGCCTCGGCCTGAAGTTCATGGTAACGATTCAATCCACTATTTTCTTCTGTAGGGTCCATATTAAAAATCCTTTCCGAGTTTTTTAAGCGTTAGGGTCGATACCACTGCCCCAACCATCTACATCTCCGTGGTCAAGAACCTGGTCTGCCTGCATGGCGAGGTAATACACTTCCTGACCATTAGTCATCAATGCTGCTGCAATAACAACGCCCTGATAACCACCGCGTTGAAGACTGAGGTCAACTCTTTTCCACACAGGAGTACTGTCAAGCACATTTTCACCAATGGCATCAGGCCACGTTGGTTCCGATGAACCGGAAGTTCCACCTGTCACACATTCAAAAACAGCACCTCTGTCAGTAGGCGAAGATACGGTTGGTTTTACATAAGAACCTGGCGCTGTTGCAGTACGGGCCGTATAGGATGTACTCGCAGCCCATTCGGCTAATTGCCCTGCACCTGTACCGCTTGCAGGACTTTGAGCGCCTGTGTTATAAGCTGTAATACCTCCGGCGTCGGCAAGGTTGGCAGTTATGCCCTCTAAGACACTATATCCTTCCTGCTTACCAGTACCCTGGTCTTGTTCCATTCTCCGCCACCAATAATTGATTTCTATATTGGTATCAGTAAAGAAATCGACAACTTTGATGTAGTCGGGAATAAAACCAAGAGGCAAGTTGACTAACCCGCCATCAGCTTCAAAATGTCCAACTTTGATTATATTCATAATATTTTTATCCTTTCTTACATAAGTCCTTTATCGATAAGCATTTACACGGTCGTCACTAAAACGTGGCCGAAGTTGTCATTGAGTAGTTGGGCCGCGTAATTCTGCAACCAGCCTAACGTGGTAAATCTCTGTAAGGGTGAACCTACCTTATCCTTCGGGGTAAAGATAAGCGGAGCATCCGCCGAATTACCTTTAATTCTGACTGTACCGTAGAACTCTTGGCCGAAGATGAGGTTCTCATAGCCTGTCGTTGCGTTGGTTCGAGTTGCATTGGTCGTCAAGAGCCATCGAATATCATCGGTAGCCCCGAACTCGTCTGTCATAGCCCTGTCTTGGGCGTAAGCGCTTACATGCCTAAAACCACTTACGTTCGAGAGGCGTGTTCTTTGGCCTACGTGACAGATACCAATAAACGACGCCCTGATAGGAGAAGTAGAAACCTTAACACTTGCACTTATCTGAGGCTCAATCATTCTGGTATTCTGAACGAGCAGGTTAGTTACAATTGTATCGAGGTCTATCTTGCCGATGAACGTATTTGTTCCCACGCCATTCGAGGCCGTGGTCTGTGATGCTGTACCGCTGGCGACATCTCTTGTAAGCGTGTCAATGGTCAACCTCATGTTGTCCAGCAGTATGTCGGACATCTGGGTTTGGTCATCGGTAATGCCGGTGAAAGTCATCCACGAACTTGTTACAATCCATGCACCGTATTCCTTCATCTTGACCTGTATATCGGTTTTTGATAAAAGAATCGGGGCAGGGTCAACGCCTTCGATAAGCGGTACTGTCTGCGCGGCCGGATTGCCCCATCTTCGCCACTTGTTGGTATCTCCGGCGTGCATCGGCATTGAATCTTTTTTGCCGAATCTTACATATATAAAGGCATCAATCACCCGAAGCAATACATTGCTTTGATAGAAGATATTTATCGGGTGATTGATCCTTGTAGTTGTGTGCATTTGACTATTAGTAGGCATATTATATATCCTTTCTCTTATACTTGTTCGTCATTAGCCAACTTCTGCCGAATCTCAAGGACCTGCTCCCTCGACATTATCTGTTGATTGCTGGGGTCGCCTGCGCCACCGCCACCTGCCGCCGAGCCGCCAAGGGGATTGGTATTATCGTCAATACCCTGTCTTGCTAAATGTTCCTGATTGGAAGCAGCAGTTTTTTGAAGCTTCGCAAGTTCTCTTTCTTCCATAACTATTTTGTAAGCCGATTCATTACTGGCATAAATAGCGTTGGCTAAATGAGGTTTTTCTGTTATTATTTTCAATAGTTCTGGAGACATCTGGAAGTTATTACCTATTTGCCTTCCCACAACTTCTCCATAGTCGGCGTGTTCCTGGACAAATCGCTGATTTGACACAGCTTGCTGCTGTTGCTGTTGAGCGGCATTTTGTATCTCGATAGTACGCTGAATTACCTGACCTCTCTGAGTTTCGGTCATATACTCTTCGTCCTGCAAGCCACAGTCAACCCTTGCCTGGTCATAAATGGTCTGAGTTTGCGTTTGAACAGGAGCGGTCTGTTGCTGTTGATTCGCAGATAATATCTGCATTTGCTGAGTTAAATTAACTACTTCTTGTTCAGCAGCAATCTTGGCCTTGTTTGTCTTCTCAAATTCAACGTACTTAACGACTTTCTTGTCCTTGTCATCGCCGTCTGCAAGTGTTTCACCTTGACCGGAGGTATTTAGGTCTTCGCCTTGACCGGAGGCGGTTAGGTCTGGGTCAGCGACCGACTGACTCGTGTTTAGGTCTTTGTTTTCTTCAACCATTTTATAACTCCAATAAAAAAAGCCCATGACAATCAGATTACTCAATCTGAAAATCACGGGCCGTTTGTCGATGTCCGTATTTATTTAGTTGTTATGCTTTTAAGAGTTTTACAATCTTATCTATATCCACCTTATTCATTATTTTTGGTTTAGGTTTAACTTCCAACGTGTGTTCATTTACTTCCTTCCACAAACTATGGCTATCAGAGACTTTCGTACAAATAATTGATTTTCTTTTATTCCTGTATTTTAATACTTGGCCCACATAATGCTGTGGCCCGGAACCGGGAATACACTTATACGTTCCATTGTCTTCAAGTAACATTGAATCCCATTCATATTCATATTCATATTTGTCATTGATAATTACTGGTTCTCCTCTTAATCGAGTACATCTGTCACAGGGGCATTTAACATCGCCCCACCTGCGCCATTTATATTTTATGCCTGAAGGCTCAATAGAATCTTCAACGCCTGTGAATGCTGGTACAATCGGCGAACAATTTGGTTTAGCCTTACTTGGCACAAACACCGCAAATACACCTCCGGCAGCAGCAAAACATCTTTGGATGAAAGTTCGTCTATTCATAGTTTTAGCCACTCGTCAATTTCTTCTCGCAAAGATTGCAAGAACATTGTAGATTTGTAACGTGCCCAGCGAGCCTTACCTGTTTTTTCACATGCTAGCGGCGGTTTTATTACATCCATTGGACTTATAGGAGCAATTCCAGGCGATGCACCACCAAGCCCTCCCAATAAATCTAAACCTAAGTCTAAACCAGGCAAGAGTGGTGGGAAAGCTTGTTGTTGGCGTGCTTGCAGTTGTGCACCGAACATTTCTTCTAAAATACCCATTACCGCTTCCCTTTCAATTCGACATTCACATTCGGCAAGCGCTTCATAATCTCTTTGTAGGTCGCGTTCATATCGTCTGCCGCCTTGTTTAATGCCGCCATTATCTTGTCGTGATATTGTGTCTGCAACGTCATTTCCTTTTGCTGGTATTGCTTTTGTAGTTCGACTTCGTGTTTCTCGTGTTCAATTTCAAGCTTTTCTTCCTTGAGAGTTACGAGATGTTTAATCTCGCGCTCTTCCATAACCTTTTTGAGCTTGAGTTCGGCAAGCTCCTTTTTTAGCTGCTCGATTTCAGTTTTCAGTTTGCCGGATTCGTCTACCGGCTTAATCAGTTTTTTCAGCCATTTTTTTGTAATAAACATAGTTTTCTCCTATTTGTTAGGGTTGAAACTTACGATTACCTAAATCAACTATCACTTCACCACTATATTCCAGAGCCAAACACTGCTCTAAATTAGCCATTGTAAAGTCTCTACCTTGCATATTAAACTGAATCTTACCTCGAAAGCAAGGAAAAACTTCTGATAATTGCCTGCCTATGTCAGCTAATTTCTTTTTTTGCTCGGCTGTCATTTCTTGCCTCTCTTGTGCGAGGATGACTTCTTGCGCTTGATTTTACGTCTCTCCTTTTTCGTATGCCCGTGCAGTGCCATTATTTTCTTCTTCATTACACTTATACTTGCCCTAACATTATTCTGCATACGTCGATAACCTGTTTCTTTCCTATCACGAAACGCTCTTTTTAATATCCTTCCATCTAACACAGCATATTCTGTATCGTGTACTAATCCACAATCACAACAGGCAAGCAACTGACCGTTCGTAACATCAACCCACTCACCGTCAAACCTTTGGATATAAACCTGTGCCATTATTTCTTCTCTTTTGGTTTTACGCTTATAACGGGTTGGCCTTCATAATATTTTACACTCCATTCAAGGTCACGCCAGTCGCAATCATATCTTTGCATTGCCATTGTAATCGTAATGAGTAACGGCTGCTTGATGTTGTCGGGCATATTCCTGGTATGCTTTGGGTCAAGCTGTATGTCTTCGTCAATTGTGACGTTTATGACCTTACCCATTATTCCTCCTGTTACGAATACCAGCAATTCTTTTGCGTTCCTGGTCTTTGTTTTGGTTTTCAACCATCTCTTTAGCAGTCATCTTCTGCACTTCTACACGGCCTAAATTATCAAATCTGTATTTTAACTGCTCGATAGAACATTTCATTCTCACGGCGGCGTCTTTGAGTATGCCTTTTACTTCTGTCTTAAAAGCCTGCTGTAATTCGCCGAGTGGCGTTTCGCCCTTATAGATTTTATTTATTGCGACCATATTTAGCCTCCAAGTTCTTTCGCGTTATTTCTGCCTCTCGTATGCGACCTGCTTCTATGGCTAAATGGCCACGACAAATACAATCCTATTAACCAAATATAATATTTCATGGTTTAGCTACCTGTGTCTGTTTATCTTGTGCTATTTGCATCCTGACTTCTTCCTTAACTAAGGCAATGAGAGGTTCGGCACTTAACTTCTGGGCCTGGGCCAACGTCTTCATTCTATTCAAAGGTATCTCCGACCGCTTTTCCCGTGCGTCCGCCATGTTCTCCTGTGCCTGTGAAATCTGTACGGCAGTCAAACCCTGAGTCAGTTTGTCAGCGGACTGTTGGGACTGTAATTGGGCCTGCTGCTGCTGCTGCCTCGACTGGATGGCCTTTTGAATGGCCTGTAATGTCGGGGTCTTAAACTGCATCGGAGAGGCTTTGACTAACATGTCGGCTGTAATGATACCCCTAAACTCGTCCGGCATTTCCAAGAGAAGGCTCTTGAGTTCCTGATAGTACATATTCTGCTGACTGTCAGTTAATAGACCTTCGGTAGGCGCACAATCAAATCTCGATAAATCATCGTCGTAAAATCCTTGCGCAGGTTCCTCGTTGATTATCTTGCGTATACGGGTAGGATCGTAATTAACCTGAACAATCTGAACCTGCTTTTTGCCGAAATCGCTTTTAGAGCCTCTAAGATTCTGGAACATCCATCCTTGCGCGGTCAGGGCCTTGCCTGTCCGGTAGACATGAAGTACACCGGATATTTCCTTGTTCTTTTCGTCAGTACCAAGTATCTCTTGATTAAGGCCACCAACCTCCGACTCGTCTCTATTTATAATCTCTAACATAGTAAAAACCGATTGAGGAACTTCCGAGGCGGGCATTTGTTTGAAAATCTGCTCTAACAACATTTCATCCGGCGTATCTTCATTAACTTGCAGATTTATCCCCTGACCGCTCAGGTAAGTATCTTCAGGGTTCATCAAATGCTTGCTTCTGGTTAATTTTATACCTTGAATCTGGCTTTCGATTATGTCCATTGCCTGATTTATCTTGCGGTTATACATTCGCTGAGGGTCACGAAGGCCGCGAGTAAATGCCTGTAATTTTAGTTCAGTCCTGGGTTGTTCGGGACACCACATACCATGAAACCACGTATAATTATAGTCACGTATTCTCATGGGATTATCGCCTTCCCACAAAAATTCGTCGTCAAGAAGTATCGTCAACCTAATCTTGTCCTTAATATCCCTGAACTTTACCAGGACAGGAGCGCCGTCCGGTGTTCTGAAATTCTGTAAGAGCTGGTTTGCTAAATTTTCATCTCCCCTCGCTTCGTCTCTGAGAAATTCCTTAAAAGTCTTCTGCTTGCCGGTAAGACGGTTCTGGACAACAGAAACCTCTTCGGTAGTCCTGTGCCACCATTGCTCGAATAACCGTTTCTTCGCCTTGTTCATCATTGTCGGGGAACCTTGAAACGGCCAGCGACTCGTATGAGTCAAGGGATTGATTGATTCAATCTCGTCGGCGCGGGTAGGAACAAGCATCTTTGCCTTATCGGTGGAAATCCATTGCCCGGTAAGAATGTCGCCGCAATCGGAAAGGTCCTCTTTAGTGAGTCCGTGGTCTAATAAGAACTGGTTCCATCCCAACCTGCCGTATTGTATTATTCCCTGTCTGTCCCGCCACGATTCCACTAAATTAGAACCTTCAACCAGAGTACCCCACTTGAAAGCCGCACTCATCATATTATAACCGCCGTGCCTGGCCATCATACTCATTAAGACACCCGTGTGCTGATTGCAGGCCTGGTCTTCTACTTCATCAAAATTGCCTTGCGGGCCTATTTTTAATATATGGCGGTTGCGGATTTCGTAGCCGTGCAAAAGATTGACCTGTCTCCCTATCTTATCGATTGTATGAAGCAGTCTGTTCTGTCGGTCTGCCCTCTGCATTTCTTCGTAAGTATGCTGGGCCTTTAGATAGTAGTCGAGGTCGAGACACGCCTGCTCGTTAAACGGACGCCATGCGGTCTCGTTTATCTCGTAAACATCGTGAAACTCGGATGTTGTTGTCTCGTCGTTAGGCATGTATCCACCTTACACCTTCAATAGTTCCAACCTCACCTTCGCATTCAGGATAAGGCTGTTCATATCTTCTTTCCCATCGCTTTTTGTGTTGTTTGTGATAATAACGATTTCGGGGCGACAACTTTCCAATACATCTTATCAATGAAGCACTATTATAATATCTTGATAGGCTAACAAAGTCTTTCATCCTGTTCTCCGGTACTTCTTGTTCCACTTGGCTATCTGAGCTTTTGTTATGCTCTTAACAGTACCGCAAAGACCTTTGGATATAGCTATATCAGAATACATAATCGAAGACGCCGGATGAGAATTATGGACAATAACTCCTTCGGCTACAAAATTATTCGTCTCTGGTACACAAATATCATAAGTTTGTACTCTTTCAATAACAGGTCGAATATAACGTATTTTATGGTTCTGTCGCTTGCTTGGTATAAGTCCTTCCTTGTCCCTCTTCCTGTTATATTTTCTTGCACAAATCTTTGAACAATAAGCTGTTTTATAACTACCCCAATATTCCACACCACAAAACTTACAGAATTTGAAACTGTTTACTCTGGTATAAAACTCTCTATTGTAGTCTGTTAAGTCTATATGTATCCGTTCTTGGTTCGTCCTGCCAATAAATGTTTTTCCACAATGGTCGTCAGCCTTGATAATCTGTAAATTAGTTGGTCTATTGTCAAAATGGTCGTTTTTAATATGGTCTGTATGATAACCGGATTTGATTGGCCCGTGAAATCTCATACATACAAATCTATGCTCATCACAAAAAGAACCATCGTTTAAATCAATCTCGATATATCTACGGTTTAGAACTTCATAAAAAGGCATTAAGCTATCACCGACAGATAACTCATCCACTCTTTTGTATTTCTCGTTTCTCAACATGAACAAATGGTCTTGTGTAGCTCTTATATATTTCCCACTATCTAATCCAATTTCCCAAACTTCTGCGTTTTTACGAGTTGGGCCGCAAGAACCGATTTTGGTCGGTATTAAACGGTGTTCTTTCTCCGAATAACCCCAAACAAAATCGGACTTTACAACGTCTTTAATAGGAATCCAATCTCGCAATGTGCGAATTTTCGTTTCTCCGGCCAAACAGGCCCAATCATGCAAGGGGTCTTTGAGATAAATCCTTAAATCTTCATCGTATTTCCTTCGGTAATGAAAAAGAGCCTCTAAGCCGTCTTCACATTTATTCTCATTGAACCAGGCCGACTTAAAACCATTATTAGTATTATTTATGGCAATGTCAAGGTTCTGTGTCTTATCTAAAACAACTACATCATAACCCAAATCCTTGAACGCCTTACCAAAGGTCATACCACTTACCTGCTCGCGCTTATTAGAATCCTTGGGCATAATGAATTTACCGTAATTGTAATCATTGTCCTTCTTTCTTTTATCGAGAACCCTTGCGTAGTGGTCTGCGAACTTTCCGGTGTTCTCGTAATAGTCTATGTAAATTCTTTTACCTTCAATTAATTGAAAGAACCATATCGCCGTACAGTCCAAACCTACGTCAGCCACCAAATGGACCCTGAAATCAGGTTTATGCGGGAAAGTGCCCATGTGACCGTCTTTTTGTATCTCAGAGAGTCTGGAGGCCCAAAAACAGGCGTCCAAGTCAACCTCATCGTGGCTGTTCATTACAAACTGCTTGAACTTGGCGGGAGAATCGACCTCCATCCTCCGCAAATCATCGATAAAGTCCTTTGGCAAATTAGATTCATTTTCAAAAGAATCGGCTTGAACACAAGAATAACCCTCCTTGGGACTCTTAATAAACATCTTCCAAGCCCAATTATGGCCGTTGGCGTTACATATTGTCATTATCTGCCTAAGAGGGTTGTCGTGCATACTCTGGAGGAATGGATATACCGCACCTGCCAGTTTCTTCCAATAATCCTCGTCAACCTCCAATTCACGCCTCAACCGGCCCCTCAATAGCTGAAATTGTGTATCAGTAGGAAATTCATCGCCCTGTTCAATATAAGCCCAGCCAATGTTAATGTTCTGCAAACCGCTTAATTCCTTGGCGTGGCGGAATAAAGTCTTGCTGCCATTACTGTAATGGGCCTCCTTAGTGCCCTGCGGGACGTGCTTCCCCGTGTATCGGGTGAAATCCTTCATTGTAGAATCACGTAAATCGGTAAACTTGTTCCTGACAATCAGACCTAAATTATTCTTATAGAACCGATTAAGTAAATCGCCCTTAAAAAGAGCGTCCATAGTCTTGCCAGTACCCCAACCGGCTATAAATGATGGGAACCGATTCAAAGCAGTATAGAATTCCCACTGCTTAGGCTCTAAATCGTAGTTTATGACCTTAGTTGGCATTTTTCCTCTTTTTGAGATTGTTTCATTGTCCACGCAAACCAATCCATAACAATGACAACCGGCAGAAATATTAGAAGCGAAAAAACCAAAAATATGTTAAATAACAACTTCTTCATAAATTACCATATTTGAACAAGAGAAAATTTCGGCCAATTCGGCTCTAATCTGAACATCTTTGTCAACGTTGTAATGTATAACTGGCCCTCAATGTCGTCAAAAGCAACTACTTGTTCATCAAACTTGATGCAATTATCAATAGTCTTGAAATTTATCAGTGGCTCAAAATTGTCCATAAATTACCTTCTTGTAATATTTGGCAAGATAACGCTCCGGATAAAGATAATCCTGAAAACAATCCCATAATCTGTCGGCCGATACATGATTGCCGCAACTACATGCGTTATACCACACCTTTATTATAGTTTCCTGAAATGTTGGAAGTTCTATCGTAACTCCTTGTAAGTTAAGCGTTTATCAAACATTTGCAAAAGTGGGCTGTGATTATAGACAGGTATCATACTCTCTCTGCCT
>LAZR01001518.1_pt1 | contig 14639 bp, 11 predicted proteins | sample 329461 | NCBI WGS metagenome assembly LAZR01 (sample SAMN03002196, study PRJNA259156) | marine sediment metagenome | biome: sea floor; feature: Hydrothermal impacted sediments; material: marine sediment; isolation source: Loki non-amplified sample from Loki's castle hydrothermal vent sediment ...
AAAGAAATGTTCTCTTGTACAGTCATGTTATCGGCAAGGGTGAAATGCTGATGCACCATACCCACACCTGCCTCTAGGGCTGCACGCGAATTTCCCGGTGGCAACGCTTGCCCGAAGACTTCGACGCTACCGCTATCGGCCGTGTATTGGCCGAAGAGAATGTTCATAAGGGTCGTTTTACCCGCGCCATTTTCGCCCAACAGGGCGACGACCTCACCACGGCGCAAAGACAAGCTGATTGCGTCGTTTGCAATCAGCTTGCCAAAGCGTTTGGTAATGGCGTTAAGACGAAGAACAACGTCTGCTGTGTCGTGCATCAGTTTATGACGATGCAGGTTCAGCGTCGTTGATCTCGACCGTATAATCACCTGACATGATTTCGGCCTCGCGTTTTTTGATCAGGTCACTCGCAGCTTCGGGAATTTTCCCCTCAAAGGTACCAAGTGGGGCCAAAACGTTACCGCCTTCGTTCATAAACGAATAAACGCCGTAATCCGCGGCCTTAAAGGTACCAGCTTTGACTTCCGAGATCGCCTTGTCCAGCGTTGGTTCGAAATTCCAGATCGCCGATGCGACGACAGTCTCGGGATATTCGCTTTGCGTGTCGATAACGTTACCGATCGCCAGCACGCCCTTTTCCTTGGCGGCATCAGATACACCAAAACGCTCTGCATAAAGCATGTCAGCGCCGTTTTCGACCATCGCGAACGCAGTTTCCTTAGCCTTGGGCGGATCAAACCAAGAGCCAATGAAGCTGACCTGGAATTTGATGTCCGGGTTCATTTCACGGGCACCTGCCATGAACGCATTCATCAGTCGGTTTACTTCCGGGATAGGAAAACCGCCTACCATCCCAATATTGCCGGATTTGCTCATCGACCCTGCGATGATGCCAGACAGGTATGACGCGTCCTGAATATAATTGTCGAACACTGCGAAATTAGGCAGCGCAGCGTCTTCCTTAAAGCTCGATCCCATAAGGAAAGCTACTTCAGGGTATTCCGCAGCCACTTCGCGAGCTTCTGCTTCTGCACCAAAAACTTCGCCTATAATCAACTTGTTACCTGCTTCGGCATATTCACGCAGCACGCGGGCATAATCGGTATTGCTGACATTTTCAGAATAGGCGTAAGCAATGTCACCGCGTTCTTGGGCTGCCATCGCCGCCTTGTGGATGCGGCTTACCCATTGCTGCTCTACCGGCACGGTATAAACCCCCGCAACCTTGATTGGTTCAGCGGCCAGTACGGCCGAACCGAATGCAGTCGCAACCAGCGCTGTTGTAGCAGTTGTCGCTAGAAAGCGGCGTCTATTAATAGATCCTTGAAGAATTTTCATGTTTTTGACCCCCTTATTGATTGTTATTGACCGTAGCGTGCTTTGATTTGCGGCAACGGGTCAAGCTGTCTTTTACCAAATGGTCAAGATACAGCATTCTTGATTGCCATCTGGCAGTGCGGCTTGGGTCGGCGCATAAGTTTTAATCACACAGGCGTTTATTCCTATGTCCCTGATAAATCAACACTAAGACAAGTTCGCTGACAACGATTGGCTCCGGCACCAGCCGCTGTCGGGTGCCGCGTGTGAAACAGCGCCTCGGCGGGTGGCGATCTCGGCGGTCGCACAAAAAAAGGAGAGCCGAGGCTCTCCTTTGAGGTTTCACTATTCAGGCCAAATATTACTATGTGCTCGATATTGTCATTGCCTGCGGCCTGAACAGCGTCAAAGGGCGAGCGCACCCGCCCCGTGTAAGGTGCCCCGACCCTAAAGCCGGGGCGTATTATTTAGCTACAACCCGAAGTCCCACCGCAGGTGTTGCACTTCATACAAGTACCGTTCCGCACGAGCGTGTAGTTACCGCATTCGCCGCATGCTTCACCTTCATAGCCCTGCATCTTGGCCTTGGTACGGGCGTCAATACCAACGGATCCACTGGACACCGCCGTAGAAGAACCCATCGCCGCTGCAACCGCTTGCGATGCCATCTGAGGGGCGATTTTCTCAAGGGTGGCGAGGCTGCTATCGCCCTGCCCGCCTTGGAGCAAAACCAGTTCTTGCGGCATGCGATTACGCAGATACCCAGTCGAACTGATCTGCCTCAGCACTTCCAGTGACCTCGTTGCCGCTGTCTCAGATAGTTCGGAGACGTTGCGGACGCTCTCTTCTTCACCCCGCCCGATACTGTCGAACGATGCGCCTTCGGGCTGCACATGCGCCAAATCGGTGCGGTCCAGATAGGACACGGCCAGCTCGCGGAAGATATAGTCAAGGATCGAGGTTGCATTCTTGATGCTGTCGTTGCCCTGAACCATGCCAGCGGGTTCGAATTTGGTAAAGGTGAACGCATCGACGAATTCTTCAAGCGGCACGCCGTATTGCAGACCCACGGACACAGCGATGGCAAAGTTGTTCATCATCGCACGGAAGCCCGCGCCTTCCTTGTGCATGTCGATGAAGATTTCGCCCAATTTGCCTTCTTCGTATTCGCCGGTACGCAGGTAAACCTTGTGCCCGCCAACGATGGCCTTTTGAGTATAGCCCTTGCGCCGCTGAGGCATCTTCTCGCGGTGCGATTTAATGATCTCTTTGACGATGACTTTCTCGACGATCTTTTCGGCCAGAACCACGGCTTTTTCGTGAATGTTGCCGGATTCAAGCGTTTCTGCGGCGTCGTCGTCATCTTCAACCAAAGCCGAGGCCAATGGCTGAGATAATTTCGATCCGTCGCGATACAAAGCGTTGGCTTTAACCCCCAAAGACCAAGACAGTTCGTATGCCTTCTGGCAGTCTTCGATTCGCACCCGAGATGAACGACTGTGCGGCTGCCATCATGTAGATGTGGCTGTTAACCGACAGATACCGCTTGCCCTTTTTACCGCAAGGATTAGCGCAGTCGAAAATGCTGTAGTGCTCTTCCTTGAGGTGCGGCGCCCCTTCCAGTGTCATGGTTCCGCAGACGTGGTCGTTGGCCAAGTCGACGTCCTTTTTCGAGAAACCCAAGGATTTCAGCAGGTCAAACGTCGGATCGTTCAGCTTTTCTGATGGAATGCCAAGGACTTGGGTGCAGAACTCCTCGCCCAAGGTCCACTGGTTGAAGACAAAACGGATGTCAAAGGCTTGTGCCAATGCGGCGTCAACCTTGGCCAGTTCGTTCGCGCCGAACCCGTGGCCAATCAATGTCGTGTGGTTGATCCCCGGTGCGTTGCCGATGCTGCCGTGACCGACGGCGTAGGCTACGATTTCCTCGATCTGGGCCGAGCCGTAGCCTTGCTTCTCCAAAGCCGCAGGCACCGATTGGTTGATGATCTTGAAGTAACCACCGCCGGCGAGTTTCTTGAACTTGACCAATGCAAAGTCAGGCTCGATCCCTGTGGTGTCGCAATCCATCACCAGACCGATGGTGCCCGTCGGCGCGATCACCGACACCTGCGCATTGCGATAGCCGTGCTGTTCACCAAGGCGCAGCGCTTCGTCCCATGTGGCCATCGCGATATCGACAAGGTTGACCTGCGGGCAGTTGTCCTGATCCAGCGGCACAGGCTTGACCGACAGCGCCTCATAGCCATCGGCGTTGCCGTAGGCCGCGTTGCGGTGGTTGCGCATCACACGCAGCATGTGATCAGCGTTTTTGCTGTACCCGGGGAACGCGCCTAGCTCGCCCGCCATTTCGGCAGATGTGGCATAAGACACGCCGGTCATGATAGCGGTCAGCGCCCCGCACAACGCGCGGCCCTCGTCGCTGTCATAGCTGAAACCCATGTTCATCAGCAAACCGCCGATGTTGGCATAGCCCAGACCCAACGTGCGGAAGTCATAGGACCGCTGTGCGATTTCCTTGGACGGGAACTGCGCCATCATGACCGAAATTTCCAGCGTGACCGTCCATAGACGCGAGGCGTGCATGTAGTCTTCGACCATGAACTCGCCGTCTCGCAAGAAGGTCAGCAGATTCATCGAGGCGAGATTACAGGCCGTGTCGTCCAGGAACATGTATTCGGAACAAGGGTTTGACCCACGGATCGCGCCGTCTTCGGGGCATGTGTGCCAGTCGTTGACCGTGTCGTGGTACTGGATGCCGGGATCGGCGCAGGCCCATGCGGCGTGGCCGACTTGGTCCCACAAATCACGGGCGCGGATGGTTTTCGACACACGACCGGATGTGCGGTCCAGCAATTCCCAATCAGCGTCTTTTTCAACGGCGTGGAGAAAGGCGTTGGTGACGCGGATCGAGTTGTTCGAGTTCTGGCCGGACACTGAGGAATATGCCTCGGAGTCCCAATCAGTATCGTAGGTCGGGAATTCAATCGACGTGTGACCCTGTTTTGCATAATCCAGAACGCGCTTGACGTATGTCTCGGGGATCGCGCATTTTTTCGCGTCCTTGATTGCGGCCTTCAGTTGGTCATTCTTGGCGGGGTCATAGGCATCTGCCTGCGCGCCATCCCATGCCTTGATCGCGGCAAACAGCTTGTTCAGCTCGCGTTCGTGCATTTTTGAACCGGCCACGATCGACGCGACCTTTTGCTCTTCAATGACCTTCCAGTTGATGAAATCCTCGATATCGGGGTGGTCCGCATCGACGATGACCATCTTGGCAGCTCGCCGTGTGGTGCCGCCCGATTTGATCGCACCAGCAGCGCGGTCACCGATTTTCAAGAACCCCATCAGACCAGACGACTTACCGCCGCCTGACAAGTTCTCTCCTGCGCCGCGCAGACTAGAGAAGTTCGTACCCGTGCCCGAGCCATATTTGAACAAGCGAGCCTCGCGGACCCAAAGATCCATGATACCGCCGTCTCCGACCAGATCATCCGCGACCGATTGAATGAAGCATGCGTGAGGTTGCGGGTGCTCGTATGAGGATTTGGAGCGCGTGAGCTTGCCGGATTTATAGTCTACGTAATAGTGGCCCTGAGCAGGACCGTCGATGCCATAGGCCCAGTGCAGGCCGGTGTTGAACCACTGTGGGCTATTCGGCGCGCCGCCCTGCGAGGCCAAAATGAAACGCATTTCGTCATAGTAGGCTTGGGCGTCTGCCTCGGTGGTAAAATAGCCACCCTTCCAGCCCCAATACGCCCATGCGCCGGCAAGCCGATCAAATACCTGCTTCGATGACGTCTCGCCCCCCATGGTGGCGCCCTCGGCGGGGACAGAACGCCATAGGAATTCCGGAACATCCTTTTCCTTTACCTTCTTGGTCGCCGACGGCACGCCTGCTTTGCGAAAGTATTTTTGAGCGATCACATCGGATGCGACCTGGCTCCAGCTTGACGGCACTTCGACGTTATCGAGATGAAAAACCACCGATCCATCCGGATTACGGATTTCAGAGACCGTGCTCACAAAATCAAGATCTGCGTAGGCATCTTGTCCGGAAGTGGTAAATTTTCTTTCGATCTTCATATCAGCTGCCCCATTTGTTTTCAGCTCTTCATAACAGTGGGCTAAGTCTGGCATCGCAGACCGCCCCGATGACGTCGACACAAAGCACCCAAGGCTTCACCGGATCAGGTAGCAATTTGAACTGTCCAACGTTCTGGGACGCTGAGCCAGTTTCTGGGTATCTGATGGTTCGCCTCGTAGCGCCTTACACTATATATAGTATCAACGCCGCCGACTTACACAAACTGACGTATATTCACTGCTCCGGTCAACGGCTTTATTCTCAAATTTGTGGAAGATGGAGCTTGACCGATGCCGCATTTTTTGAGGCACATGGGTATGTGGTGATTCAGACAACGGATATACACAATTCATAGTACGGAAGCTTGGTTCTAACCGCTTGTGGATAAGTCAACAAAGTCGCGGGTTTAGCTTGGTGCCTTGATGCATCGGGCGAGATATCCACAATTTTCCTCACAAGAGACTGGGGATAATCTCGGATCAAAACGCAGCGGGGAAAAAATCTGGTATCACCAGATGTAGCGCAAAAATTATGCAGAGATGCTAAACTTAGATGCCCAAGAAACACAGATATAGCGTTCTGATCCGCATAAATGCAGATCAGTAACACTATATGTGATTGGTCTTTAAATGGTCGGGGCGAGAAGATTCGAACTTCCGACCCCCTGTACCCAAAACAGGTGCGCTACCAGGCTGCGCCACGCCCCGACTGCGGTCTCTTTAGCTAGTAGCGATCTGATTGAAAAGCCCTAACTTCACGAAAATGGCAGATTAACACGGCCAAGCAGGATTACGCCCCGCAAAGGCTGGATGGCGCAGCTGCGTCCCAGGTGAAATGCCCATTCGCCGCGACAAACCGCCGTTAATTTCCAAAACGCCAAGAAGATTGTCACCGCCTCGTATCGGTGTTTCATCACCGGGAATGGCATTTTCGTGAACGCGTTGAACGACGCCCCGAGAATCAATGAAAAGCAGATCGAGCGGAATCAGCGTGTTACGCATCCAAAAGCTAAGAGTTTGGGGGCTGTCATAGATAAACAGCATACCTGCACTACCAGGCAGGCTTTCGCGGAACATCAACCCTCGGGAACGTTCCGCTGCGTCGTCGGCTATCTCGACAGAAAAACGGGCCTGCCCCCAATCACCACGCAGGCCAACCGACTGTTGGTCGCACACAGCAGCAGCGACCGGCGCAGCGAACCAACTTGAAAATATAAAATATGCAGAAAGGGTTAGTTTTCGCCCTGCTCTGCCTTGTGAATCGTTACGGTTTCCCATGCATGTACCTCAGCGGCCATATGGCCGCGCTCACCCATTATCACTCGCAGCGCCAATGCTTCTCCGGGCTGAAGATCGGATAATCCTGACTGACGCAGCACTTCTATATGCAGGAATATATCATCATTTCGACCAAAGACATTGGCAAATCCAAAGCCTTTGGATTTGTCGAACCATTTAACACGGGCAGGCTCGATCGGCATAGCCGCAACCACTTCGGGGTCAACACCCACGATATCGGACAATACTTGTGACTGAGTAGACTGCGCAGGATGCACGGCGTGTACCTGTGTCGCCTGTACCCCCCTATCAGTCTTATGGGCAGAAAGCTCAATTCGGGCACCATCCGCAACCGAGCTTTGGCCGTAGTTACGTAATACATTAACATGTAAAAGTATGTCAGGCCCGCCACCGTCAGAGACAACGAACCCAAACCCCTTTGAAGGGTCGAACCATTTCACCACACCTGAAATTACTGCGGTATCGTTTTCTAATTCTGACACAAATGTACCTTGACGCTATCTAGTATTTCAAATTTGGCAAAAATGCCGCGTATTACTTACGGGTTTAATCTTGTTATCGTCCAGTTTGTAAATTCATCCAATCGACGCCAGACAAAGCGATCATGAAGACGAAACTCTCCGTCTGCCCAGAACTCAATCTCAAGCGGAGTTATGCGGTACCCGCCCCAAAACGGTGGCCTGTCAGGATTGGTGCCTTGCTTGGCGGTAACTTTTGTCACCTCGGCCATAAGCGCGGCACGGCTTGAAAGCGGTTTCGACTGGTCCGATGCCCATGCCCCCAAACGGCTTTTTAGCGACCGTGATCTATAATATGCGTCAGCTTTCGGCCCATCTTCTTTGCTGATCAACCCGCGAACACGCACCTGACGGCGTAAAGACTTCCAGTGCATAACAAATGCCGCTTTACTCGCGTGGTCCAGCTCCTGCGCCTTTACACTGGTATAGTTGGTGTAAAAGACAAAGGCGTCCGCTTCGACCTCCTTGAGCAGCACCATCCGCGCATTGGGCATCCCGCTTTCGTCAACGGTAGACAGAGCTATGGCGTTGGAATCATTGATCTCGGCCAGTGCCGCTTCGTCTAACCACCTTTGCGTAATCTCAAACGGATTGTCGCCGGCAAATATCCCTTTGCGCGCGTCCATGATGCGTTTCGGCCTACTCTCTTAAGATATTTGATCGGATAATTGTAGAAAGTGCCTACAATAAATGACACAGACAAACACTAAATGACACAGACAAACACTAAATGACACAGACAAACAACGCAAAATAGCACATTTTGACAAATTGCATCTTTGAAGTGCAGATGCGCATCTGACCGAGCAGTCTTGATGCCCAACAGGCAATAGATTAGACCACATCCTAGTCCAGTAAACATAGTCGAAGGAATAAAGATGGCAAATGACCTGATGGCAGGAAAACGTGGGCTTATCATGGGCCTTGCCAACGACAAGTCGATTGCCTGGGGCATCGCGCGCAGTCTAGCTGATGCAGGTGCCGAGCTTGCCTTCTCTTATCAGGGCGATGCATTGAAAAAGCGCGTTGATCCGCTGGCGGCCCAATTGGGCAGTAATCTGGTCTTGCCCTGTGACGTTGGATCAGAAGAGTCGATTGATGCGCTGTTTGAAACGTTAAAAGAAAGCTGGGAAAACCTTGATTTTATCGTTCACGCCATCGGGTTCTCAGACAAAAACGAATTGCGCGGCCGCTATGTCGACACCAGTCGGGCCAACTTTGCGATGTCTATGGATATTTCGGTCTATTCCTTCACTGCAGTAATGCAGCGGGCCGAAAAGATGATGACGAACGGCGGTAGCGCGGTAACGCTGACCTATTACGGCGCGGAAAAGGTCATGCCGCATTACAACGTCATGGGCTTGGCAAAGGCCGCTTTGGAAGCGTCGGTGAAATATCTGGCAGAAGACCTTGGCAAGGACGGTATCCGGGTCAACGCGATAAGTGCGGGGCCGATCAAGACACTGGCCGCTTCGGGGATCGGTGATTTTCGCTATATCATGAAATGGAACGAATATAATTCGCCGCTCCGTCGCAACGTGACGATCGACGATGTCGGGAAATCCGCCTTGTTCCTGCTAAGCGATCTGGGGTCGGGCACCACGGGTGAGAACCTGCATGTCGACGCAGGGTATCATGTCGTAGGCATGAAAGCTGTAGACGCGCCCGACATGGCGAAGGAATAACAGCATGAGCAAAGATGCCTCAAGGTTGCCCCACGAGAAAGGCTTTCATATCAGTTGGGACCAAATCCACCGCGACAGCCGCGCGCTGGCTTGGCGGCTTGACGGCATGGGCCCCGACAATGGCGGTTGGCGTGCCGTGGTCGCAATTACCCGCGGCGGCATGGCCCCGGCAATGATCGCCGCGCGCGAGCTCGATATCAGGACGGTAGATACCATTTCAATCAAGTCATATGACCATCAGGATCAATCAGAAGCAGTCATCCTAAAAGCGCCTGACGAGGAACTTATGGGAGATGGAACCGGTATTCTTGTGATTGACGACCTTGTGGATTCAGGGAAGACGCTTGAAGTCGTGCGTGGGATGTATCCAAATGCCCATCTGGCGACGGTCTATGCCAAACCCAAGGGTCGGCCGCAGGTTGATACGTTTATCACCGAGGTTAGTCAGGACACCTGGATATTCTTTCCATGGGACATGGCGTTGCAATATGTAGAACCCTACCGCGGCAAGGACTGACGCTGCATCAAAAAAAATTTATGCCTTCGGCGAGGATTTCAGACCATTTGGAAGCCGCGGCTTGTCCGCTTTTCAATTTGGTGCTGCACTGAGCGTCTCAGGCATAAGCCAGTCTCTTGAGAAGGAACCACCGAATGTCGACGCGTACCGCAGCAACTTTCGCCCCGCCCGTTATGGAAGCGCGTCGCTGGCTATCGGGTGTCACCTTTCCTGTTGACCGTCCGCTGATTAACGTGAGCCAGGCGGCACCTGTCGAGCCTCCGCCTCGGGCGATGCGGCAAGTCATGGCGGATATCGCGCTCAACCGCGATGACGCGCACCTTTATGGACCAGTGTTGGGGCTGCCGGAGCTGCGTAGCGAATTGGCGTCACAGATTTCGACGCATTATGCTGGCCATGTGAGCACCGCGCAGACTGCAATTACTTCGGGTTGCAACCAGGCCTTTGCGGCTGCTGTCGCTACTCTGTGTTCCGATGGTGACGAGATCATCATTCCGACGCCTTGGTACTTCAATCACAAGATGTGGCTGGATATGTCAGGCGTGGCAGCGGTACCATTGCCTGCCGGAGCAGGCATGTTGCCCGATCCCGACCGGGCCGCGGCACTGATCACCAGCCGAACCCGCGCCATAGCGCTTGTCACCCCTAACAATCCCAGTGGTGCAGAATACCCTGAAGCGTTGGTACAGGCATTCTTTGATCTGGCACGGGACCGTGGCATTGCGTTGATCATGGATGAAACCTATCGGGATTTCGACAGTCGTTCGGGGCCGCCACACCAGCTATTTCAGGACCCTGAATGGGACGATACTTTGATCCACCTGTATTCGTTCTCAAAGGCGTATCGCTTGACGGGTCACCGGGTCGGCGCAATTGTAGCCTCTGAAAAGCGGTTAGCTGAAGTTGAAAAATTCCTTGATACCGTCGCTATTTGCCCCAGTCAGATAGGCCAGCATGCTGCACTTTGGGGGATGCAGAATCTGGCTCAGTGGCTCGCTGGCGAACGTGAAGAGATTTTGACCCGCCGCCAAGCCATCACCGACAATATGCCCGCACTTACGGCTAAAGGCTGGGACCTGTTGGGGTTAGGTGGCTATTTCGCCTATGTCGCGCACCCCTTCCCCGAAAGTTCGGGAGAATTGGCCCCACGCATGGTACGCGATGCAGGTGTATTGACCCTGCCCGGTACCATGTTCACCCCCTTAGGGAACACAACAGGCCAACGCCAGCTGCGTCTGGCATTTGCCAATCTGGATGTCGCCGGCATAGGCGTGCTGTTTGATCGTCTGTCACAGCTTTAACCCGCTCTTGCTCCTGTGCCGCTCACCGCATAGATAGGTCCAAACGTGCGCGTAAGGGATAAGACAATGAAAGCCAAAGGTAACAGCATCACGAAAACGGCAGTCTGGGGATTGATGGGCCTTTTGGTGTTAGGTCTAGGCGGCTTTGGCGCAGTGAGCTTTAGCGGCAATGTACGCACGGTTGGCACCGTCGGTGACAAAGCCATTTCGGTTGATCAATATGCACGAGAGCTGCAACAGCAGATACGCGCCATCGAAGCACAGACTAACGAGCCCTTGAGCTTTCAAAAGGCGCAGACCATAGGCCTTGACCGCGCCGTTTTGCAACGACTTGTGCGGTTGCGAGCGTTGGACAACGAGGCTGATCAAATGGGCCTTTCGATCGGCGATGAAAACCTGCGCGAACGCATCGTGCAAATCTCGTCCTTCCAGGGGATCGACGGAAAGTTTGATCGCGAGGGATATCGCTCTGCGCTTCAGCAAGCAGGTCTGAGCGAAGCCGCCTTCGAGATATCCTTACGCGAAGAAGCCGGGCGCGCCCTTTTGCAACAAGCGATTACGGCAGGCGTAGTCATGCCAACGGTCTATGCCGACACCCTGATCAATTATGTCGCGGAAAAGCGCAGCTTTACGTGGGCGAAGCTCTCGCAAGACGATTTGATCACGCCGCTCGGCCGGTCTACCGACGAAGAGCTGAAGACCTATTATGATGAAAATGCAGAGATGTTCATGCTTCCTGCAAGCAAATCCATCACCTATGTCACACTATCTCCGCATGATTTGTTGGACGAAGTAGAGGTGAGCGATGAAGAGCTCAAGCAGGCCTATGACGACCGCTCGTCAGAGTACAACCAGCCCGAGCGTCGTTTGGTAGAGCGATTGGTTTTCCAGAATCAGGAAGCGGCCGATCAGGCAGCTGCAGCTCTTGAGGTCGGAGGAACGACGTTTGAAGCCTTGGTCGAGGAGCGCGGTCTAGCGCTTGCGGATATTGATATGGGTGATGTCAGCAAAGACGAGCTGGGGGCGGCCGGAGACAGTGTTTTTGCAGCCGATGTCAGTGACATCGTCGGGCCGCTATCGACCAATTTGGGTCCCGCCCTGTTTCGGGTAAATGGAATACTGCCTGCGCTTGAAACCTCGCTCGACGAAGCGCGCCCAACCTTGCAGCAAGATATTGCCGCAGACCGTGCCGGACGCCTGGTCGAGGTTAAGGCCCGCGAGCTCGACGACCAGCTTGCAGGGGGTGCCAGCCTTGAGCAGATCGCCAGCGATAGTAAGATGACCCTGCACACGATAGAGTGGACCCAGGACAGCAGTGAAGATATCGCCGCCTATGCGGGGTTTCGCGAGGCTGCGGCGGGGCTGAAGGAAAGTGATTTTCCCAAGATCAACCAACTGGATGACGGCAGCATTTATGCGATGCGTCTGGATGGCACCAAGCCCGAGCGTCCAAACCCGTTCGAAGACGCCCGCAGCCAGGTCGAAGCAGACTGGATGGCAGACCAACTTATCGCAGCGTTGACCGCCCAAGCCGAAACACTGCAAAAGCGGTTGGTCGAAGGGGCTGATTTCGATGCTGTCGGTCTGACAGCTTCGATCAACGAGGGTCAGACCCGGGATGCGTTTATCGAGGGTACTCCCGAAGGCTTCATGGCTGAGGTTTTCAAGGCAACGCCCGGTGACGTGCAGGTTGTCGAGGGTGACGATAGCGTTGTTCTGGTGCGGCTTGATAATATCTCTCATCCAGATGAGAACACGAAGACACAGCAGCTTCTTGAACAGCTGGGCACCCAGTTGAACACGCAGCTGGCGGATGATGTATTTGCGCTATATGCGGCGGACGTTGTGCGTCGATCCAGCCCGCAGATTGATCAGCAAGCGATCAATGCGGTCCATGTGAATTTCCCATAAGCTAGGCTGCCCATGACCCTGACCCCCGATTTCGACAGCTTTGCCGCAGGGTATGCGGCGGGCATGAACCAGATTGTCTATACCCGTCTGGCCGCAGATTTGGACACGCCGGTGTCTTTAATGCTCAAGCTAACGGGTGCCGCGCAGAATGCTTTTGTGTTGGAATCCGTGACGGGCGGCGAAGTGCGAGGACGCTATTCGATAATCGGAATGAAGCCGGATCTGATCTGGCGCTGTCGGGGAACCACTTCGGCCGTAAACCGTGCGGCACGATATGATGCCGACGCCTTTGAAGATGCCGCAGGCGATCCATTGGATACCTTGCGTGCTCTGATCGCGGAATCACGGATCGATCTTCCGGGTGATCTGCCTCAGGCTGCGGCGGGTCTGTTTGGCTATCTGGGCTATGACATGATCCGGTTGATCGAACATCTGCCGAACGTGAACCCCGATCCATTGGGGTTGCCTGATGCCATGATGGTGCGCCCGTCGGTCATCGCGGTGTTAGATGGGGTTAAGGGAGAGGTCACGATCGTGTCCCCCGCTTGGGTGTCCGACGGCCAGTCCGCCAAAGCCGCTTATGCGCAGGCCGCTGAGCGCGTGATGGATGCTGTGCGCGATCTAGAGCGGTCGATGCCAGGTGCCAGTCGCGATTTGGGCGAAGCGCATGAAGAATCGTCCCCAGTAAGCAACTTCACCCGGGATGAATACAAATCGGCCGTCGAAAAGGCGCGTGAATATATTGTCGCCGGTGATATATTTCAGGTGGTACCCTCGCAACGATGGGCGCAGGGGTTTTCGCAGCCACCTTTCGCACTTTACCGCAGCCTGAGGCGCACCAACCCTTCGCCCTTCATGTTTTATTTTAATTTCGGCGATTTTCATGTGGTCGGGGCCAGCCCGGAAATCCTGGTGCGGGTGTTTGGCAACGAAATAACCATTCGCCCCGTGGCAGGCACACGCCGTCGCGGTGCGACCCCCGAAGAAGACCGCGCGCTTGAGGCAGATTTGCTGGCAGACCAGAAGGAGCTGGCGGAACATCTAATGCTGCTTGATTTAGGTCGCAACGATGTCGGTCGCGTTGCTAAGATCGGGACAGTGCGCCCAACGGAAGAATTCATTGTCGAACGCTATAGTCACGTCATGCATATCGTGTCGAACGTCGTGGGTGAGTTGCGCGAGGACCGGGACGCGTTGGACGCGTTCTTTGCCGGTATGCCGGCTGGGACGGTTTCAGGTGCCCCCAAGGTCCGTGCGATGGAAATTATCGACGAGCTAGAACCAGAAAAGCGCGGGCTTTATGGCGGCGGCGTCGGGTACTTCAGCGCAGGGGGAGACATGGATATGTGCATCGCTTTGCGGACTGCGGTAATCAAGGACAATACCCTGTATATTCAGGCAGGTGGCGGCGTTGTTTACGACAGTGACCCCGAAGCCGAATACATGGAAACGGTCCATAAATCCGATGCCATCCGACGTGCTGCGGCAGATGCCGCGCGGTTTTCCGGCCAAGGGAACAGCTCATAATGCCCAACCAAGCACCTTTTGAAATCTCGGATCAAAAGGTTTTTCCGGGGACAAGGGCGCAGATTGACCTGCCTATTTCCATTTTACCCGACCATACACCCGTCGGTCTGTCGCTAGAGGTCATTCACGGCAAACGCGAGGGGCCCACCATGTTTGTCAGCGCCGCCGTACACGGCGACGAATTGATCGGGGTGGAAATCGTGCGCCGTCTTTTGCGTGCGCCCCAGCTAAAGTCGTTGCGCGGCACGCTGTTGGTGATACCGGTGGTCAACTCGTTTGGGTTTCTCAACAGGTCGCGTTATCTGCCCGACCGGCGCGATTTGAACCGGTGTTTTCCAGGGCATCCGTCAGGGTCCCTGGGGTCACGGCTGGCGCATATTTTCCTGAACGAAGTCGTGCTGCGCTGCGATTTCGGCATTGACCTGCACTCGGCGGCTATTCACCGCACCAACCTGCCTCAGGTGCGCATTTCACCTTC
>LAZR01001520.1_pt1 | contig 14626 bp, 15 predicted proteins | sample 329461 | NCBI WGS metagenome assembly LAZR01 (sample SAMN03002196, study PRJNA259156) | marine sediment metagenome | biome: sea floor; feature: Hydrothermal impacted sediments; material: marine sediment; isolation source: Loki non-amplified sample from Loki's castle hydrothermal vent sediment ...
ATCCAATACAGACTTGTTGCTTGCGGTGGCTGGGCCGATAGGCTTATTGGCTATCCGATCCAGCGCCTTTAGCAGATTCGGCGTGGCGATAAACTGTTCCAAGTCGGCTTTGTTGGCAATATAGGCTACGGTTTTACCATTTATATCCGTAACTCTATAGGCCATCCAATGTTCGCATTTATCCAAATCGTGGGCAACGTCATATTTGCCCGAGTAACTTAACGGTCCAGTTGTGTGGTTCATTGTCTATCTCCTATTTAAGTGATTTAAAAGGTGAATTAGTTGAGTAATGACTATCAGCCTGTTCTCTTTTCTTCCGAGCATATTTGCTCTGACTAGACTTGGTCATTTTTTTAGCCTTTTTTTCTCTGGCCGTTAGGTTTTTGGTTCTCATTTTCCAGCCCTTTTTTTATTTAATCTATCTATTCTTTTTAATCCATAGATACCTACACTTACATATTCTCTATCCCAATCATAAAGTTTGGGATTCCCTTTATAATACCACATTATAAGTTTCCATAACATTTTTTTAAATGTTTTTCCATGAGGGGATTCAGACTTATATGCAAATCTAAAATTTTGATGTTGTAGATGATGAGCAAATTCATGTAATAAGTGTTCTATTCTGTCTCTTGCTCTTAATGTAATAACAATATGTCTACCAAAATAAATCGAATATTGTCTTCTTCCCCTTAATCTAATAGCTATTTTATTAACTTTAAACTTGCGCGATATTCTATTCGCAAGTTTCTGTAATTTTTCTTCCCCTAACTGAGCTTTACTAGGTTCAAATAATTCAAAGGCCATGTCTATCTCCTATTTACTGAGCAGCATTATTGCAAAAGCTGTCAAGGCCAAGCCTCTTAGAATCGCGCAGGGTAGGGGAAATGGATCAAAAACCTGTTAATCCTGTTCCTCATCTCTCTATCTCCTATTTGGTTGGGGTGCCTCATACCCTAGTTTAAGGGTAAACTACCCTAATACTTAATAAAATGTGCAAAATTAGGTAAAAAAGGTGAAATACTCTCTATTTTCGGATTTGAAATCTGTTATAAGTCTATAATTTTTAACATGTTTAAAGGGAATTAGATAAAAGCCTAAATCGCCCTCCAGGTACAGCCCTACCCTCGAATTACCCCCTAAACCAGCAATTTTCGTGAGAGTGGCATACTGTAGGGACGTTAGCAGACCACGCACATGGCATTTATACTTACCCCGGTTGATCTTAATCTCGATAGCCTGGAACCTACCCTGGCTCAACCCTATGATATCAGGTAGGCCCGCTATTTGAAATGGAGTGGCTACTACCTTATAGTACCATTCCCCCTCCCGCCTATTAAGCGAGTTGAGAATTTTTGTGGTAATTGTGGATTCTTTCATATTTTTTTAAAGTTTCCTTAATTTGCCCTTAAATTAGGGGGCGTTAATTAATAACAATAAGGAGAATGCTAAATGTCGAAGCGAGAACAAGAACAAAAAACTGAAGGCCAAGAGAAACTGGTCGTTGAGCCTACTGTAGAAGAAGTTCAAGCCTCCATAGAGGCTAATGATCTTGCTGTAACCCAGGCCCGTGACGCCCTGGTTACTGTAGACACTACCGATCCCAAGGCTTTGCGAGAAGCAAGTGTAACCCTGTCCAAGGCGGTTACGGCTCTTAATAAGGACCGGCGCATCCTGAAGCGGCTGCAAAGTGGTGCCGGTGGTATTGGCGCTTTTGCTAAGAAAACCTTCATCCGGGAAATGCTTACTACCGGACCGCAAACTGCTGCTGATATTGAGGCCGCAGTCGTTGAGAAGTTTGGCGCTGATTCCTATAAGCCTGTGTGGTTGAATCAAATCGCCCGAGATTTGCGGAAGGCTGGCATACTGGTAGAAGTTCACACCTACTACATTGCTAGTGCACCCACTACGGACTAATTGACTTAACCCTAGCCTAAAAAGGGGCATCACCCGGTGCCCCTTTTTTTATGCCTTAATCTTACTTCTAAGGGGTTAAAATCCATTGTCTATACCTAATTAAGTCTAAGGGCTAATCACTAGACCGGGCTAAAATTTACCCGGTTATCTGCCGTCTAAATAGGTCTTCCTGGTCAGGATTATACCCATTAGAGCGATCACCTTCAGTTCGACCTCTAATACTCCAGACTTTACTTTTAATTGCGTTTAAAGTTCTTCCCGGAAAATGACTTAACAAAGTTTGAGTAGTTATTTTTTGGGCCTTATAAGAATCCCAGCATTTACAAATATGCTCAGGACTTATATCCCCCCAAGGAAGTCTTGTGTTTTGTTTCTTTTGTAGTTTTACTTTCAATAGTTTTTTAATACCATACCATAATTATTTACTTCTTCAGGAATAACTAAATTTGGTTTTCTAATTAATTTATTTCTCTTAAAAGGTTCATAATTAACATGATGTTGTACATGTCCAAATTTATATGAGATTTTAGTTACATCAGGATGTTGCTTTTTTAATGATTCTGCCATTTTTAACCTTCCATCGTCCTTATAAAGCTCATCAGTATTGCCACCACTCATTGTCATAGTAGTTGTTTTCATAGATAGGAATGCAAAAAATAGAATAGTACACCAACCATCTTTTAGAACTCGTAGGCATAAATCCGTATCCTCATTATAACGTCCACGCCATTTATATGGAATATCGTTTTGGATTAGTAGATTAGAATAAACCCGTCGGTTAATATTAAATGGGGGTAATTTAGTTTTTCTTGATGCGAACATAAAATAGTGAAATCCTGCAATAGCAACGTTTTCATACCTATCAACAAAATCCTCTGCTGCTTTAAATATAGCACCTGTTAAAACCTGAACTTTCAAATTATTATTCAACCTATAGAATCCATTTATATTATCATCAAGTATCCAGTGTCGCTTTGTTCCACTTTTTATTGCATGTTCCCAAACCCAGTTACGAGCAGGAATAGACCCTTGTTCTAAATTACTAAAAGGTAGCGTAAGAATTTTTGAAGTATCTATAACAGATTCATATTTTTTATATTCTTGAGGCTCAATTACAATAAAATATGGAACTTCCATTTCCTCTAAGGATTTACTAGTTAAACGACTTTTCCAACGTCCTTTTGAAATAATATATACTGGATAATTAGGATTCATCAACCCACCTTTTATTTGCCATAGTCCAAATTTCTGCTTTTGGATACCAAATCGATTGTGTTTTTGATGTAATATTCTGCCCTATTAATTTTGAAAAAAGTGCTATATCTTCTATATTAACAAAATGAATACGAATAGATTTAAATGGAGATAAATCATCTTGAATAAATTCTGGCATATCCTGCCATTCTTTTTTCCACCATTCTTCTGCTTCAAATAATAGGAATTGATCTTTTTCGATTAAATGTTCTTTTTCCATTACTTTTTCTTTTGAAAAACATTAAGAACACGGATAGCATTATTTGCCCCTGTTAAAATAGGATGTAATGCAATACGCTTTACTTCAAATTCTTTATAAGCTGGTATTATAATAACATGAAGAATAAATATTAATCCCGATTGTTTAGTTAATCTAGATGCTTCTCCTAGAACATATTTTGGTTTAGGGATATCTTTTTCTAAATTAGTCCACTGTCTCGCAAATCCCATTGTATAAGGTGGGTCGGCTATAACTATATCAAAAGTATTGCTTTTTAAAGGTAAATAATTATATAGACCTATTATATCTGCACCGGTTTCTTTTCTAGAATCGCTCGTAACAAATTTTGCACAGTCTAAAGATTTCATGGCTCCTGTACCCGAAAACATTTCTAACACTTTTTTATCTTTAATTAAATCTCCATAAGTTTTTTTCAAATTAATTATAAATCTACTAGGATATCTTTGATATTGCCCCGTAGCCGGTGGTGGTCCACAAAGCCAAGTAGTTGTATCTAACATTACTTTCCCCATCTATATAAAATTTTCCCCTCAACTTCAATAGGCACTTTTAACTTAATACGTTTAATAGGCATATTCATTATCTCATTAATTCTAGGCACTACATCATGTATAATTTCTTCCCTCACTTCAAAGAGAAGTTCATCATGTACTTGCAAGACAAGTTTAACATCATTCCCATGTGCATATTCATTATAAAGTCTAATCATAGCCACTTTAATTAATCCCGCCGCACTTGAACATGGCAGAAAATGTACACCCTCTCGCAATAAAAATTCTCTTTTTCTATTAGATATTTCATTAAAGTTTACATCATCAAATCTTCTTTTAGCCCCAAAAATATTTTGTACATATTTTTTATTAACAATCCACTTTTTAACATTTTCAACCCATTGTCTCGCTTCTGGATAAGTATCGAAAGTAGCATTAATGATTCTAATAGAAATATCTTCTTTCACTCTTAACATTTCTGCTAATGCAGCAGCTGAAAGTCCATACCATATCCCAAAATTCACTTTCTTAGCATCAACTCTTTGCTCTACAGGATCATCAGTTTCAAGATAATTTTCTATTACTTTACGAGTTATTTCGTGAATATCTACTTTTGATTTTGGATTAAACGCTTTCATCATATTAAAATCTTCAGAATAATGAGCTATAAATCTAAGTTCAATTTGACTATAATCAGGGTTGTAAAAAACAAATCCTTCTGAGGGTATAATACAACCACGTATTGCTTTTTCCTCTCTAGGAAGATTCTGAAAATTAGGATTTTTACAAGAAAACCTTTGTACTGTAGTAGCATTATGAAAACTAGGATGTACTTTTCCATTATTTTTATTAATACGGGCCAATATACTTTTAGGTTTAGTAGGGTCTACAAATTTAAGATTAGACACAGACTTACTATAGTTTCTCATAGCCTGCCCTATATCTACCATATTTTGATCTTTACTATATTTCCATTTTTTCCAAGTATGTTTATCTACCGATCCATTATTTATATCGGGGAATTTCATTCTATTTATAAGTAGTTCATAAACTTGTTTAGGGCTATTTAAGTTTAATACCCCGGCAGATTCTTTTAGTCCATCAGTTTTAGCAACGTTTTGCAATATATCTATTACATTGTTAAAACTAAATTCTACTTTAGTTCTATAATCTTCAACAAATTTCCAAGCATATTCCACATCTATTTTTATCCCATTCATTTCCATCCACCGCAAAACTTCTATAATTTTAGCCTCTTGAGTATATAGTTCATAAGGTAATCCATCTTCAATAAACAAAGCTAATTGTATATAAAATATTTCAAAAGCAGTTACCACATCATCTATACAATATTTAGCAGCAATTTTATCAGACAATTCCCAATAAGGAGTTTTAACAGTTAACTGTTTATAACTTAGTTTTTCTTTGTCTAGATATTTTTCTGATAAATAATCTAATCCATTACGAGATACATCACTTTCATTCAACAGATGTTCCATTTGAAAAGTATCTAACAACGGCCCTTTAATATGTATCCCGTTATATTCAGCCCATGATATATCAAATTTAAGATTAGAACCAATTTTAGCATATTTAGGATTACTTAATATGTAATTAAATCCATCAGCAAAATCTTGTACAGTTATTTCATGTTTATCAAACGATGTAAACATGTCAGTTTGATTATTTCTTTTTTTATCGTCCAAAGTACTGAAAGGTATGTAGAAAGAGTCTTTGCCATTATATAGTCCTACAGCGAAAATTGATCCTGCCCACCAATCGAATCCATCAGTTTCAAAATCAATGGCAAAAGATTTACAATCTTGTAATGCTGTTCTAACCTGATCGAATTGACTTTTTTTAGTTATAATCAAAACGGTACATCCTGAGTATTTATCTTCATCTCCTTGTCGGTCATGCCCCTTGTTCTATCCCTAAGATAATCAATAAATGCAGGAGTTTTTTTATAAACAGATGGGCCTGTTTTTTGTAGACATCCCTCTAATCGTAAAGTGGAGATAATACTATTCGCCAATGGCCTATTACCTACAATATGCTCCACGTCAGTTATGTTTAGCAGTTCAGATTCTAACAGGGGAATAACATATCTATTTTCTATTAATAGATTAACAGCTTCAATATCACCTAATTTTTTCTTGCCTAATTGTCTTTCACTCCATTCATCGTATCTGAAGGATGGATTTGAATAAATCTTTTCTAAATATTGATAAACAAAGACAATATGCTCTGGTTTAACTATTATTTTTTCACCAGAATCATCCGTAGAAAAAAACCTGGCTGCTGCTGCAACAGATAGTTTAGCTAACTTTATTCTCTGTTCAGCAGGTTCAACTATTGGAATACCGCTTGAATATTTTTCGCCCTGCATTGTCGCATATTTCAAAATCAATTTCTCTGTCTCAGAAGAAATTACAACGTCAGAAGGTTTCCTCGACCATGCCCATAATATTAAGTTTCTACAGATTGAAGAAGTATATTTTATCTTCTTTCTAACATGTGGTTTATTGTAAATATTTTCAGCTACATCCCTACTAGCACAGGTTACAATAACATCAAATCTTGCTATATCTTCTGGTCTACCAATTAAATCTTTTACTGCTAAAACTCCATAACTATGAGCTGACATAGGTTGAGGTCTGCGGGGATTAGACAGCCATATTTGTCGGGTGCGGGCTAGTGTACGCTCGGTTTGAATTTTAGTTATTTCTGCTATCCCCGATGATCTTATACCTGACATGCGACCAATATCTTCGATGTTTAACCCGCTTACCTCATCTATGACTATTAACCGTCTATCCGCTAGAGGAATTTTGCCCCATTGTACAGCCCTTCTATCTGCTAGTTGTTGAATACCGCCCACTAATCCCGCAAAAGATACATTTTCTCCAGTTATAATCTCCCCTAGTCTAAAATGATTTATGAGATTGGTCACCGTTGCCGTTTTACCCGTCCTAGTATCGCCTATGACAAGGGTTTCGACCCACCCCTTAATAACAGGTCGATTTTGGAAATTAAACTTTAAAACACTATGAAAACAAAGGTCTACCCCTAAAAACAAATCTTCCCTTTGATAAATCCCGGTTATCTGTTCATAATCTACAACTATTTCTCTATATTTTTGCATTAACTTTTCAGTTTGGTCCAACATCATACTCCGGCTTAAATATAGATAAAACTTTATATATTTCTGGAGTCATTTTAAAAGAAGAAATCGAATCTATGGAACTTTCGGTGGTTATAATTAAATGGGTGACATACTGGGTTTTGGGATTAGGTAAAGTAATGCCTTTAAAAACATAAGACCGATTGCATTCTACTGTACGTCCGATAACAAATCCACTTCTAATTATATATCTTTGTTCACTAGCACTGTAGTCTATGATGGGAATCATTCTAATTTCTTGTACATTTCTAGCCTCACTAACTTCACTTTCAAATATATTACATTTGTCCGGAATGCCTACAGTACGCTTAGATGTTTTGTACAATTTTTCTTTTGATATGTTTATCATCTCCAAAATTTCAGCACTATTATTCTTAGGATCAAATGTATAAAACAAAGTAGCCTCTTTACCAGTGCCCTTGTTATATATTGCTACGGGACAATATGCACAAGCCACACCTAAATCCATCTCACAAGTTATTTTAATTTTGCGGGGGATAAGAAAAGGGGAGAGGTCCATGCCGGACACTATTGCAGAAAAACGAACAGGCATATAATAATTTTCATCCAATCCCGCTTCTTCTAATCCAACATCTTTATATTCTAACGTACCACTCGATTTAGCATCAATTTTTTGATATTGTTGAGAATTTTGTAAAAGAATATCAAAATCTTTTTCATCTCTATTATCAACCACGAAATAATCAGTAATATCTAATCCATTAGCATCTCTAGTTTCGTAAGGTAATTTTACTATCCAAACCTCTTTTGCCAAACCAATCAAATTTTTAGCAACTAATTTTGATCCCTTTATTCCGGCAATATCACAATCATAACAAATATAAACTACTTTATTTATAAACAATTTATTCCAATAGGGTAGCCATTTACCTACCCCCGTTGTATTAGTTAACGCGTTATAACCTAATTGATTTAAAAGTATACAATCAAGTTCCCCTTCACATAATATAATATCCTTATTCTTTTTTAAATTGTCTACGTTAAACAGCCTGTTAGAACCATAACCGGTCCGGTAACTAATAACCTTATTTTTATTCTTTTTGATAGAATGTTTTCTAATATTTAAACAGTCACCTACTTCATCAAAAATAGGAATAGTAATTCTATCTTTTTCTACCCCTAATTTAAATCTGACTATAGTCTGTATACTAATCCCCCTTTTATCTTCTAACCACTTTTGAGATTTCTTATCATCTAACAAGGAATTATGTAGTTTCATATATTCTATCTTTTTTATACTGTTTTTTTCATAAGCAATATTAAGATAAGAACATAAGTATAAAGTAGCCTCCTTGCGGTTAAGGTTTTTTAATTTTTCAATATAGGTAAAAACATTACCGGATTCACCCGTTGCATGATCCTTCCAAACTCCATTATCTAAATTAACAGAAAATGAAGGATTTAAATCATCACGAAACGGACTACTTACTGTAATCCATTGCCTATTTTCTTCAATCTTAATACCATGATCTGCGTAAAATTTAGGATAATTAATCGCAGCATCTATCTTGCCTAATATATCCACCTGTTAGAAAGGTGTTTCTTCATCACCACTTTCCTCAGCAGTATCCTTCACACCTTCCTCATGATAAGATACATTCATACTCTTAAGCATATCAAAATACGATAGTGCTTGCTTATAATCATCCTCATGAATTTTACTCGGCTTATCTACGCTAAGAGCATAGAACTTTTGACCTTTTGAATTTTGTTTTTGAGTGCAATTTAGAGTATACATTCTACTGAATATATCTCCAGTTGAACCCCTAGCCATGTTAGCCAATCTTTTCCCGGCTCCGCCCGTAAACTTATTTGTTTCAGGAAAAGATATAACTATTAACTTCTCCAAATCTTCAGCACCTAGAACTAGACTTGGATACGACCTGTAAAATGTGCATTCGGGAGGATTACCATCGGTCCATTGATTTTTAGGACATTTAACGCATATTTCAGCAATGCAATCCCCTACATCGGGGACTAATCCTGAACCCTTACCTATGCTAGCACATTGCATACCGCCACCCTCTGCCCGATCTTTCCAAAGCCGCCGCTGTTTAGTCAGTTGAATAGGAATAAACAGTACTGGCAAATCATACGGGGCTAGGGTAATTGAGTTAACTAACTGCCCCTCTTCTAGGTCACTATCTTCTAACTGAGGACTTAGTTTTTGCATAATAACCATGTAGGGGATTATCAGATCTTCAGAACTAAAGTGCTCCAATCCTTTAGCCGGTTGTCCCTCAATAGTTGCAGGGGTTAATTGTGGCTCGACTTTGGTTACTGCGGTTATTGGCTTAGGCATTTTATTCTCCTTGTTTTATGAATGAGTCCCTGAAAGTGGGATTAACACTAAAATTTATTTTTGAGTCAACATAATTATCTACCCCCGGTACACTTTCCCCTATTTCTATTATATCTCTAAAAGGTTTAGAATTAACAGCCTTTTTTAATAGTGCATAATTACCTGTCTCGGCAATAAATTGTACAAGTTGTTCAAAATCCTTAATATTAGGAAATATATTAACTTTACGAGATGCCGTACCGGCCTCATTTTTAAAACTGTCAACTCCAATTTGCTCCATTAATCTATCTAATTCACGTTCAATCTCTTTTTTTCTCTCCTTTAATCTCTCTGTTTTCTTTTTATAATCTTCATCTATTACAGATAAACCAACCTTAATTCCAGCAAGTTCAAATAAGAAAGTTCCTAAAACTTCTCCTTGTTTTGAATCAGATAGGTCGTTCACGATACACTCCTTTTCACATATTTTTGTTCTACAGCATCCCATATTAAAAGATTTAAATGTCCAAACCTTTTATAAAAAATAGAACACCACATTAATGATAGCACTGAACTTCCTGCTATCAATAAAAAATCCTCTTTTTCCATTAAATCTACAGTTTCTTTTATTTTAGGTAAATATTTTTGAGGCTGAGATGAATTTATATTACCCTTAAAAATCTTCTTAAAAGTATTGTCAGGTTCTAAAAATTTAACAGCGGTTTTTAGGGGGAATCTATCAATATAATGTGTAATCCAAACATTCATTAGAAACTCTCCTTTAGGTTTTTTAGAAAATCATTCAAATTTTGTTTTTTTTCTAAAGCATTACATATTACTAAATCAACAGTATGCCGGGCCAATAACCTGTAAACTGTCATTGGTTTTATCTGACTAATTCTATTTATACGATCCATACTTTGTTGATAATTCTCATAAGAATAATTTAAAGAATAGTATATAGCATAATTAGCTGCTGTTAATGTTATCCCATGCCCCGCAGAAGCCGGGTGGCCTATAAAATAACGGATACTATCGTCGTTTTGAAAACGATCTACGGCTATTTCTCTATCCTTAGCATTTATGCCCCCATGTATACTCACCGCACTGTTAGTAAATGTTGTTTCCAACATTTGAATATCATGCCTAAAAACAGCCCAGATTACTATCTTATGATCTTTCGGAATGTCCTTTATCAGTTCACAAAGTAATACAAATTTAGGCTGAGATTTAAATTCAGTTAATCCTACTTCACCAGTATTTTGAATAAATCCTGATGTTATTTGGGACAATCTTAAAATTTTTGTAATTGCTATTTGTGCTAAATAAGTCGTATTTTCAAAATAAGCAATCATTTCTTTTACAAGATCATTATATACTTTCCTAGTCTCTTTATCTAGTTCACAATACATATCCTGTACAGTAAGTTTAGGTAAATCTAAGCAATCTTTTTTTAAATGGCTTACGCCATGCAAATCCATTAATTTTTTAATTTTAGCAGCAGTTCCTTTCTTTGGAACCCATGAAAATGTATGTGGAATATAATTAAAATGTTCATATTTAAATTGGGTAAAAGTACCAAAAATATCTGGGGTTAAAAACTTTAACTGAGAATAAATATCTAATAGTGAATTAGGAGTCGGAACACCAGTCATAATAGAACGGAATTTAGAAGATTTCGGTATTCTATGAATAGCCTTAGTCCGTTTAGCAATAGGGTTTTTTATTCTAGTAGATTCATCTAATATAATCATTTCTGCGTTTAGACTAGTAAGAAAAGTCTCCATTCTCCAAGACTTTTCATAATTAACTACCCATACAGTAGGAGGTATTAGGTCATTTGTAGGAATATTAGTATCATCAATAGTAACAACATTTATATCAGGATACCACTTTTTCAATTCCTTTTTCCATACTGTATGTATGATAGATTTAGGACAGAAAATTAGAATGTTTTGTACTCCTTGAAATAGAGTACGTGACTTTATTAGCATTATTTGTACAAGAGTTTTCCCCGTTCCAGTTTCACTAAAATCAGAACATAAACCATCAGGAATTTGACTGAAAAATCCGATAGAAAACTTTTGATGATCTAATAATTCTTTTACTGCTAATGCTTGTGGATATTTATCAGTCCATTTTGTCTTTCCTTCTATTAAATTTTGTTTAAGATTGAATAAAAAGTTTAATTTATCTTGATTTTCTCTAATAGCGTCCGCTACACATATATCTATTTCTAACTCAGAAAATCTTTCTACAATTTCATCATATTTTTCAAAAGGATAGAGCCACATTTTAGTAGAACGGTCGAATTTCCTACCTAAAATAGATAATGCAGTATACCTCTGTACAGGGGGAACTTTTAAGGCGAGTTTTTTATCTTTTATCGTTAAATATGCCATCTTCTATATATTATATTAGGTTAGAATTTAACTAGGAATTGTATAAAACTTTAACTTTATTTTACGCTTCTTCGGCCTCTATTGACATAACTAAATTCTTTAAAGAAATTTGTTCTTTAAGCAATAACCATTTTTGCGTTTCTTCACCGGATTCTAGAATACCATTTAGTACAGGGTGCCGCACATTAATAAAATCCCAACCTTCAACACCCATGCCGGATAAATCGGCGTCCATTCCTTTAAGCGGAGAATGATAAAACTTTTTGAATGATCTGTCTAGTATAAAATCCCTATGAAATTCTACAGTAGTTTGATCTTTAGTATAATCGTTAACGATAACTTTTTTGATAGTCTCAGCATGTTTAGTATTATCAGTATCATTACTAATCGCCTGATAATCTCCCGTAGGCGAACGGTAATAGTTAACAGTCAAATCAGTTATAATTGGATCGGTAGATTTACGCAGACTGAAGCCACCTTTTTGCGCTAAAGGATGTTCAATAAATGAATCTACCCAGACCGGGAAATCGGAGGTATACGAAGCCGCTCCTGTATCACTCGCAGAAACGTCGAAGCCCAGCATTTCACCAATTGTTGTACTTGCATGTGCCCATAAAAGTTCAAAATTACCACCTGCGTCAGCTATAGTGAATATACCTGTACTTGAATTATAAGACACAGTCATGTTCGGTGTACTTACAGCATCCATTTGAGTTTCTAATTCAGTTGCTAATTCATCTCCCGTATACGATCCCGCCGTAACAGTAACGTTATAAGTATCAACATTACTATCTTTGTATTTTAATCCGTTGTTAACCCCCGATTCGAGTAGAAAATAAGTATGTGGATCAAACTCCCAAATATCTTCTGGTGCTGGACTATTAGTGCCACTTACGCCAAATCCATCTCCGGCAACAAAGGTACGCATTTTTATCTTATCATCACTATCGTAAGTGACTATTGAACCGAGGGTTTTTAAGATATTATTAAATAATTTATCTGATTCGATCTGCTCAACTATAGCAAAACTAAGTTTAGTTGTTGACAAATCGTTGGACGCGACATTGAGCGAATCTTCCTTAATATCAGCGGTCGCAATCGATAGTTCATCCCGAAATAAAGATTCTATTACTCCAGCACCCTTTTCTATAATTGTGCTTTTATTTACTGTAAATGTCTGACTCCCAACATCAGAATTGAATGTTCTGTCAACAGTAAGTGTAGCCCCGGCTGTAATTACGTCATATACCCCAATATTTCCCCCTCCCCCTGAAGTGATATTTAATGTATCTCCGACTACAACACCATCCGTTACAAAATTTGACCCAGCTGAAGAAAAAGTCGCACCTAATGTAACCCCGTCAGTATTTGAAGATTTAACCGCATAACCATCGTTATCCGCATGGGCTTCAGTACCAGTACGGCTATTTATCCAGTCGCCATATCTCCGACCTTTACCAGCAAAATAAAGGGGTGTGATTTCTTCGGGGGTATACGTAATCTGCTTATATACCTGATATATATCAAGGGAAGCAGATTTAGTATCCGGCCCTGAATCATCTCTTGCTAATGCAATTTCCATATCTTCTAAAATCCCCGCCTGTGTAGCAGGGAACGCTGTAAGCGTGGCTGTTACTCTTTTTTCTGGATAGTTCCCTCCTTCAGGTTCTTCCCCAATGGTTTGATTCGTTCCCTCAATAAAAATCGAAAAATGTGTATTATTGGCCCCTCCCGCATAGGTTATTAAGCCATACCAAACCAAATCAACTGTATTGATTCTACTATCATCAATACTATTGTCCCAATCTACAAAAGGTATAAAAAGTTTAACATAATCATTTGTTGATGATCCATCATCTACACTGCCCGTTGTTTTAGTTGAAAAATCTTTATCAATGGCCCGTTCTTCATTAGTAAACGCAGTCGTTACTCCGTTATTATCTTTTGTCACCGTCCCCTTACCATACCAGTAATCTATGAAACGAGGCTCAGTTACTATTGATATAATACAACCGTTGGAGTCATTCTGCTCCACCGTTACTTCGGGTGTACCATCGTTGTAAAGTCTCACAAAACGCCTTGTAGTAAGGTCTAACCCCCACAATTGTCCTTGGAGAGCGGTACTTGCATCTACGTCGATTTCATCTACTTTATGACCAGCAATTAGCCATCGCTGTTTACCATCTGAATCAATCCCTAGATAAACACAAGGAGTCATATTATTTAAATTAGAAACTGTATCAATACTTTTTGCATCATTTGCCTTTAAAAAAGTGTGATCCCCATAAACAATAGGTTTTATTTTCCCTCTGCCGAGCTCTGGTAATCCCTCATCAGTATCGGCAGCATCCGAGTCGGTTAAAAATGTTCCAATTTTCCGTCGTTGAATATGATCTTGACTATCTACTTTGAACGTAACTTTGTTATAATCTATCGCCGGAAAATCACTTATAATGCCCGAAAATAACTTCTCCCGCTCGGCGTCCAATATGGCCGTTCCATCATCATAGTATAGATATACATTCACCGCTTCATTTTCGGGATCGGGAGAACCACCAGAAGCAAAAAGATCGGAGAAAAGGTCTTGATTATTAACCGTAAACGATAAACTTGATACCTTACTTAACCCACCTAATCGCGGTATACTACGGGTTATTGTAGGTATTCCAGAAAGTTCATCTGTAAACGTTGTAGTATCTGAAGAGAACTCTTTTCCTACAGAAAATGCTTTAGAAAGGCCGGGGATATCAATACCAATACGAGGTGATGCTCCAAGTTTCTTAGAATGTTGCCGAATATAATTTGCTAAACTACTAAACCGGCTCATGTAATAAC
>LAZR01001521.1_pt1 | contig 14620 bp, 13 predicted proteins | sample 329461 | NCBI WGS metagenome assembly LAZR01 (sample SAMN03002196, study PRJNA259156) | marine sediment metagenome | biome: sea floor; feature: Hydrothermal impacted sediments; material: marine sediment; isolation source: Loki non-amplified sample from Loki's castle hydrothermal vent sediment ...
ACATTTTTTTCAGCAAATAAAAAATGATGAAAAAAAGATTTTATTCATCAAATAAAAAATATCATAGGATGGAGTATTTATTTCGTAAGTATGGGAATATCGTTGCGTAAGCGCCCGATCCCCGACGGAGGGTGCGTATTTCGTTAAAATGTTGGATTAATTGAGTTATTGAGATTTATGCAAAAAAAATAAAAATTTTTTATCATAAAAAACTCAAGGTATTTAAGTCTGTTCTTTTGAGATAGTTAAAATCTTTACTTTTTTGATTAACAAACATATTGAAATATGTTTTCGTATAATATTCTAAATATTTTTTATTTAGAATATAAATTAATTAAAGAAAAAATGCTACCAAAATTAAGTATTGGTTAGATATGTATGTAAATTAATGTTGTGATGCTAAAATGTTGGATTATTTAATTCTCTAATTATTATCTAAAAGAATGTCAATTTATATATATTCTAAAACATGTCTATTTTTACTACTAATGAAGATGGATATCGAATATACCCTTGTTACAGACCACATGTAGCAAAAACTGGAAAAGTTACTATTCATAATTATTATAGCAAATATAAGCCCGTTGATACTAAACAAAGACCACCAGGAAGAAATAAATCTGATTTGGATCCTGATTTAACAGAACTTATTAGAATTTTTAGACAAACAAATTCTAAAAAAATAGCAGCTTGTAGACAGTTTAATGTCTCTATTCATTTTTTAAATCGACATATTAGAGCATCAGAAATGAGTTTTTGAATCATTTTGAGAAGAATAATTTATAATTCAAAAATAAATTATAAATTATTTTTTCAAATTTATTTAATTTGCTAATTACCATCTAAAGAATAAACATACAATATATATTCCAAATAGAATTAATTTACAAAGTCTAAATACAACTTTGTTACATTCTATTTGATGGCTACATTATCATACACTGAGAAACGTAGCCTTTTAAAATTAGAAAAATTTAATTTTAGTGATATTTTTATTGAAAATGGATCAACATCTGTAAATGATGATTCATTACCTATTATTCCTCGGGACGGTAATGAGGTAGATTTAATTTGGTTCGAAATCCAGGAAAGAAAACGATTTAATAATACTCTTAATGCTATATCAAATACCAATTTTTCCAATTTACAAATACAAGAATTTAACGATGAGGTATTAAATGAAGGCAATTTTATATTAGAAATATCCAATATAAATGATCCTTCGCATGGAAAAGATTTAATAAAAGCAGCTCTGGGTATATTTGATAGATCTCAAAGAATGGAAAATGATGAACAAAATATCATTTCTGGAGAAGTAGAACGCACATTTACAGAATTACCAGGTACTCCTATACGAACAGGTGAAATTAGAGCACAAATAATAGGCGATGAAAATATATTTACAAATCTAAGTTCAATAGAAGACATATCAGATTTTGTCGGGGAATTTGATACATCCTTTGATGAAACTTATGAAGGAGGGGATTCTGGGAGAAATTTCGCAGTAGAATTTGCAGCATCTCTTATTTCAACAATAGCTGATACAGAAGATGTATTCGCCACTAATGTTTTATCAGGTGAATCAAGAGATTGTTTCCTAAAAGCTGTTTATCCATATTTTAAATCAAATAATGAAGATCAAAGCATTATTTCATACGAAAATTTAAAATCCAAATATTCTTACGGTATTTATAATAAAAAGCAAATTCAAGAAATAGCAAATTTAGGCAATATTAATATTGTTATACTTGATAAGATTTCTAATTATGATTCCAAAAATGCAGTTTGGTTAAAGATAATTTGCAAACGTAAGAGAATGAAAACTGTTATAATTAATATTTCTGACTTCCATGCAACTCTTTATAGTGATATTGAAATTCCTAGATTCAATAAACAAGAAATAAAAACAGTAAAATTATACGAATTATTAGAATTATACAAGAATAATCTTCACCAAATACCTTTAATAAAAAGAGATGGGATAATGTTTGCATTAATCTCAAAAGATTATATATATAAAACATATGATAATCCCGACCATCCTGATGCCATAACATTAAATAGCATTTATTTTAAGGAATGTAAAGAATATGGCAAAATCAAACAATCCAAATATAGCAAAATATGGCAACAAGCATGTACCACAAATGGATTTATTACTAATATAAAACAACCTGATCCTGAAATAGAACTATATAAATTTGATGAAAATAAGAGTTATCAATCAGCATATTTAAGAATAAATGAATCAGTTGGCTTCCCGAATGGAAATGATGAATGTTATAAATTTGATAACACCCCAGAACATCAGCAAAAAGCATTAAAATTGATACATAAATATAATGGATGTTCTTACATCAAAATAATAGAACAACCAGATTTATTGATGAAGGTATTCTATAAATCAGATAATATTTACGTTAATGAAGAAATAAAGTTTGCAATTGAGTATTGTAATACCATGATGTATTCATTAAAATTTATTATTAAGAACGTTTTAATCAATAAAAAATGCATATATGATATAATCCCATCTTCATTTCTCGAACCTGATAACTCATTAATATTTAATGCAATGATAGGAAAATGTAATCCTCAAAATTATCCAAGTCAAATAGCTACAAGAGATCCAAATGAGTTTTTGCATTTATTATATTCATTAAGAAGAAATTCTAATTATAAAATATTGGGTACACAGATTAATAAAAATAGAATAAAGAAGCAAAATGTAGATGAAATAGTGAACCAAATTGATATATTAAGACAAGGATATAAATCTGATTATAAAAAACATATAGATAAAATGAATGAGATTTCACAACAAATAGATGATAAAATCAATTCAAACAGCATTGATAAAGAATATATGGATTTACATTCAAAACTTATAAATATGAGAAGAAATGTGCCAGATGAAATAAATATAAATCCTCTTAAAATATTTATTAAAATCCACTTACTCAAAGTAAAAATAAACAAAAAAACAAAATTAACAGATTTATTGAAAATCTATTTTCAATCAAAAGAAGAATATAAATTTAAGGCTCCTCATATTGCGGCTCAGATATACGCATTCCAAAAGATAAAAATGATAAAATTAGCTAACTCTCTAGGAGATAAAATATATGCAATCCGAGTTGATTCTATAACAATACCTAAAACAATCACAGAGGAATATATAAAAACATTAATAACCGATTTTAAGGTAGAGAGTGGCATAAATAAATATAAAATAGAAAAATGTGAACACCTTAACAATCATTTGTATTCATACAAACAATATCCTATGAGTAAACTTCTAATCGCAAAACTAGACCAATTTAAATATACGGAAACTGATATTTGTAATTTTAGCCCATTAACACATTGGCATGGTCCTGGGGGATCTGGTAAATCATTTGACGCAAGAAAACTAAATCTAGATAATATAGTATTTTTATCTCCAACACATCAGGCAAATAAACAACTTGAAGGATGTTCTTCAGATGGAATTAAAAGAACTGTTATGACAATCCATAAATTCTTTGGAATAAAATGCAGAGCATATTGCGAGAAACAAGCATTTTCTTGGATATTTATAGATGAAATCGGTATGTGTACAGATAAAATGGCTCAATTAGCATATGATTATCACATAAAAACAGGATGTTATTTCATAATTTCTGGAGATTTTGCTCAATTGTTACCCTCTGGTAAATTAGGAATCCCATTTCGTACACATCCATTTTATAAACTATTTAAAGTTGTTAATTATCATAATGATTATAGAAGAGACAAAGATCAAACTGAGTTCTCAGAAATGTTAAGCAAAATGAGAAATATTATACTTGAGAATCTAGAAGTAGGGAAGAAACAACCTCTATCTTTGGAATTAATCGAATATTTTAATAAAAGGTGGAATCCAAATATATATAAATATGTGAATAAAATTATAGCAGGAACAAATTCAATGAGAAAAAATTATAATAAGCAGAAATTAGCTCAGAAATTGAATGTAATACCAATTATATGTACTAAAACATCACGCAAAATGCTCAATGGAGATGAAGGAACATACACAAGATCAACAAAAAAAGCAAAAATAGAAAACATAGAATGGAATCAAAAGAGTTATGTATTATTACCTTTTGATATAAAAGTTAATTATTCCTGCACAATTCATTCGGCTCAAGGTAAAACATATAATTTTAAGTATCTCATTCACAATAAATCAGTATGGAGTTTATCACAATTATATGTAGCTTTATCAAGAGCAAAACGTATAGATGATGTATATATAACTCATTTTCTTTAAATAAATTATATATTTTTATTCCTATTATAAATACAAATATTTTACTTTGATATGGACGGAAAATTATCGGAAAGCGCGTATAAAAAAATAGAACAAGAAACAGATCGACGACTAGAAGAGATTAAACAGGAGATAATTAAGGAATTTAAAGAAAAAAATCAAAAATTATATACTTGTCAATTGAGAGGATTAACTAATTATAGATATTGCATGGAAATAAACAAAACTATTTTTGAATTTTGTTCGGATTTATAAAAATCCAATTATAAATCTTACTCCCTTAACTCCCTTTACATTTATACTTCTAAATTTTTTAAACATTCCTGGCTGCCTAATACGATATCTAAGAAATTCTTTAGTAATATCTACCTTTTTAATTCTCGTAAGATCATTTTTTTCCAGCCAATCTCTTGCTTTAGATGTAGTCCAAAGTATTTTGTTAAATAATACACTTTGAATTTTGCTCATTTATTATTATTATAAATATAAATTTATAATATAATTATAACTAACAATTATATAATGTCTCAAAACGAAGTAAGACAAAAAATTCTAGATTTATTAAAAGATTCAATTAAAACTAATCCTAATCCAAGGGATGCATTTACCGTAGGAAGAGGTAAAAACTCTGAAGGACAAAATCTTTCAGGTGGATTAGATTTTGGACTCCAAAAAGGATTAACTCAAGATCAAGTTGGTATTGAATCTTGGTTATCAAATAGAATAGACGATTTTATATCAGAAAAAGGGAGCGGAGAACTCAGAATTGATGATTTATCTAGATCTTTTATGAATTATATGATTGCTATTTTAGGTAATTTAGGTGAAATAACAATAACAGGGTCGGGAAAAAATAATGAGAAGCAAAGGTTAATACTTAAGGTTGTAGCAGTAGAACGCATATCTACTGACGAAAAAAAAAGTACTACATTTCCAGCAAAATTAGTAGGAAGTCAAGGAGATAAAAAGCTAGAAATTGATAATTCAAAAGTTCTCTCAACTGCGGGAAGTGGTGGTCCTGGATCTGGTAGACGAAAAGGAAGCAAAGCTTCTTCTAAGAGAAAAAAGGGAAAACCTAGTGCATGGATAAATTTTGTAAAGGAGACTTCTAAGCAGAAAAATATATCTTTTAGAGAAGCATTAAAGGTTGCAGGTCCTTTCTGGAAAAAAATGTCAGTTGCGGAAAAAAATCAATTTAAGTAATTGCAAATGAAACTCTGTTTCATTTGGGATTATAATTAAAAATTACAATTTACTAAGAATAGATTTTATGATCCTACAGGAAAAACTGTAGTTTTTGGATCAATATTTATTTTTTGTAAATCACTTAATATAAAATTTTCAGCAAATTTATCCAGAACTGGTTTTATTATTTTTATAATTTGTTCTAATATTTCAATCATATCTTCAGAATATATATTTTTCCTTTCAAGAACTAGAAAATCTAATAGTTTATTTATTCTATTAGATTTTCTATTTGATAATGGAGTATTTGCTATTTTATCCTTTAAGATATCAATTTGATCAAATAAAGCATCCTTTAATTTTATTAATTTTTTTTTGTTAGTTTTAGTATTCGTCGCCGCTTTAAGTAAAGTAATTAAATCAGACATATCGCTCATAACACTTCCTAAAATACCAACTGGTGAATTTAAAAATTTTACAATTCTAGTTCCCTCAGATACATTATTATCAAGACGTTTTATAACAAAAAGTCTTTTTAAAACTTTGAAAAAATCTCCAGATTTTGTAAATTTAATAATATCATTACTTACAGCTTCTCTTAAATCTATAATTTTAAAGAATGGATCAACCCGTTTTTCATTTTTAATAAATCTTCCTAAAACCATAAAATTTGATACTTCTATAAATCTTCCTGGATATAAACCAAAAATATCTATTTTAACTAGTGAATCGTCTCCTAGAGCCTTCCATAATTTAAATTTTTTACCTACATTAGTTTTCTCACCTTTTAATATTTCTTTTTCGGTCCATCGTAATGTTTTTAATTGTTTTATTTCTTCTAGAAATTCATCATCAGGTAAGGATTTTATTTTTGTTGTCAAAAGTGAGGGTATTAATTCAATTATTTTTGATTTTGTTGTATTTTTATTAAATACAAATCTATCATCAATTCCAGCTTTAAAATCCGAGAAAATAACATTTTTATCCTTTTCAATTTTTTTCACAACTTTTTTGAAGAATAATTCAAATTCTTTAAGAGCTCTTTCATTTGTATCCGCATCTGATGTTAAAAATTCAAGAATATCTATATCTGACCATAAAGGGCGACTTTTTAATGAAAATGAACCTACTGGTCCAGAGACATCAAAAGTTAAAATTGATATAAAGTTTTTGACAATATTTGAAAATGAATTTTCATTTTTATCGCTAAAAACAATTTTTTCTATAGACATTTGTATTAAATTATAGATTGTAAATTAAACATAGTTTAATTTATATTTATAAGCATATAATAATAATAATGTTTTCTTTATTTGAAGGCACTCCTATAGCACAAATCGATGGTAAAAAAAATAAAATTTTTGTACTCAACGACGAATTTTCGAGTGAATCTAGCGACACAAATCAACCTATTTTTAACTTAGGAGAGGTAATTTCCTCTCTAAATAGTGGTCAGAAGGAATGTCCATTATGTTATAAAATTTTTGGTTCAAAGGATATTTTAAGACGTCATATTGGATGTAGTTGCCCTGTAGGAAAAACATTACAAAATAAACAAACAAAAATAACAAATAATAAAAGTAGAGTATTTACAATTAAAACAGATGTTTTTGGTAATTCTCAGATAATAACCAATAACAAAAGATCTAAATTATTTCCAGTTGTATCTGATTCCAATGAATTGGGATCATCTAGGGATCTCTATTTTGTAATGGGTCCTTCAGGTGTAGGCAAAAGTACCTTTCTATCAAAATACATCGAGCAATTTATGAAAAAATTTCCTGATAGAAATATTGTATTATATTCATGGATTAAGGATGATCCAGCATTTGAAGGCATTTTAATGAATAGGATAGAATTAAATGAAGATATAATAAATAATCCTTTAACTCTTACTCAATTACAAAATACATTGGTTATTTTTGATGATATTTCTGGTCATGATGATATATCTAATATGCTGCATCTTTTAAGAGATGAAATATTAACAAAGGGCAGACATAATAATATATATTCAATTTCTACAACCCATATGATTTCTAATTGGAATGAGACTAGAATTTTAAAAAATGAAAGTAATAAAATAGTTTTCTTTAAAAATGGACCCAAAAAACATATTAGAAATTTTTTATCTTCACTGGGCGTAACAAAAAATCAAATAGATAATATTTTAAAATTAAAATCTAGATGGATTTTAATAAATCAAAATTTTCCTATGTTCGTATTATGGGAAAATGGAGCTATGATTCTGTAAGATATACGGCTAAGTCATCATTTGACATTTTTTTACCTTCTCTCTGAGAATAAAGTTTTCTCAAAATATCAAACATTTGTTTATATTCATCCGTATCTAAATTTGAGCATGCTAATCTGATTAAACAATGTCTTCCACATGTAGCTATCCAAACTCCATTTTGCTTACCCTTACCTTGAAATTGATGGTGGTTATAATGAACTTCTCCGTTAAAATCCAAAAGCATTTTTGTTAATCTTGGAAATAATTGCCCTAATTTTTTTCTTATAATTTTACATGTCCATTCCAATTGAGAATCTACTTCATATCCATATGGGTCAAAAATCTCAATTCTGCCAGGAGTTTTTATGATACAATTCCAATGCCCCCAATTTTCCTCCTGTCTGTATAAAAATATAGCATCTTTAAAATTTGGATTATTTATATTTGGAATTTCATCATATGTAATTATTGGAGTTTGCGGTCTCTTTATTTTCAACAAAGCATCGCTTAATGGAATGTCCATTTTATAAGTAAAAAAATAAAATATTTATAAGTAAATAGAAATCAATTTTATTTTTTTACCTCGAAATAGGAACTTTGTTCTGTTGAAATTAAAAGCTTCTCTTTTTCTCTAAGTCTCTACAATCCAACTTACTGAAAAAGAATCAAATCCAGCCCCTTGAGCATTTGCAAAAGCATCTCCATTTACATTAGAAAATATAGAAATAGCTCCTGTAATTAAAATTTCAACTAATCCAAATGCTAGTTGTCCATTGCTAAATACTCTTATTGGTAAAATTGTATCAAATTTTGGTCGATATTGAGAAGGTAATAATTCAACTATTGTTATCTTTAGATTGTTAACTGATGTTTCTAGTACATCTGGACCAATAGACATAGTTACTGATTTTGATATTATCTCAACTTGAATTGATGTTGCTTGGGACATAGCCCACGGACCTGTTGCTAATGTCAAAATATCATCATTTGAATTAAGATTTAATGAATTTGCACTGATATCTAAAAATTGTTTTGTATTTGAAGTTAGTAATGTTTTTATACTCATTTTGAATTAAATCTTGCTTAATTTTATATTAGAAATAAAAACTTTATGTAAAGTTTTTATAATATAACTTTATAATTATATATTTAAAATTATAAAGTTATATTTATATATAATTTAGAAATGACAGATTTTATTAGCAAGGATGCTGATGTAGTCAGATTTAACTTCAGATTAATAAATAAAGAAGGATTTTTATCAAATGATAATGCGAAACTTAAGGATGCATCTTTCAATATAACTCTAAACAAAGTTCTTCTTAATCAATCCGAAAATTTTTACATTGAGGTTGAAAAATATAAAATACCAGGGACTTATTTACCAAACCAGATTTTTAGAATCCAACAGGGAATAGGTCAAACTAATCCAAATTTAGGAACTTATGCTATTACATTAAGATTTGCTGGAGTGGATTATACTGTATTTTTATTATTGGTTCCAGATGATAAAACCATTCCTGTGCCAAATGCACCAAGCGCAAATAATGGATTACAAGCTAAAAGTGAATATTATTTTATATTTACTTATGAAAGTTTTTTAAAATTATTAAATACAGCTTTAGCTACATCATTTGCATTAATACAAGCAGCTGGGGGGTTACCTGGAAATGTCTCTAGCCCACCTATATTTCAATATAATAAGTTTGGTGCAATATTTAGTTTTATGGTACAAGGATCTTATATAGCTGCAGGGGTACAATTATTTTTTAATGCAAATCTATATGATTTATTTACCACATTTGAAAGTTTTAAAGTAAATGATCCATTAAATATATCAAAAAATTATGAAATAATTATAAGATTTCAAGGTGATAATATTGTTCCATTTACTCCAATTGGAGGACCTATTAATACAGTAGATTGGTTAAAAATAATACAAGTTGGATCATCAATAGAATTTTTTGATTCTGCATCGAGAATTATTTTGGAAACAAATTTACCAGCGGGGAATGAATATTCTTCTGGTAATGAGTTAAAAATTCCAGGTCCAGGTCTTTTAGTAGCAGAAACTGTATTAATTGATAGTATAATACAAAGTATTGTGAGAACAGGAAGAGGATATATAACATTTTTTGAAACATCAGCGAGAATAAATGGGCTAACGGGAGGTTCAATACAACATATATCATTAAATGCACGTTGGTTTGATAGAAAAGGTGAAGATTATCCAATTCGTATAGGTCCATATCAAGAAATAGAAGTTACCATTGTTTTTCTAAGAAAAAATTTAAAGAAAAATATAACAATAGAAGATTTTATTAACTCGGATTTAGCAATTGTAAGAGTATAAAACTTAAAGATGTTTCTTCGAAACATCTTTTATCGGAATAAAACCATAAAAAAAATAATTTACTTTATTAATTATTTTTTTTATGGTTTTTGCAACATTATAAATATATATTATACACCATTATAAATATATAATATATAACATATATTACAAATACAATGTCACTTTCTATTAACCCTTCCGTAAAATTATTTAAGGTAATAGATCCAGAAATCAACTCAGGGCAGGATCCTGCTATTGGAATCCTGATAGGATCAGATAGGGTTGATTATCGAACTATATCATCAACAAATAGTACAGCTAGTTCCCTAGGATTTTCAATAAGACCTCCATCTAACGTATATATGAGTAGAAAAGTTCTGTTACGAATGAGAGTTACTCTAACATTCACAGGTACAGCACCTATTGGTCAAAATCTTTTAAGCACAGGATTCGACAGCTTTCGTTCATGGCCGCTGGCTACGATAATGGAAAACTTACAAATTAAATTAAATGGAAGATCATTTTCAATTCCACAAAGAGATTTAGTAAAAGCTCTAATGTGGGTTAACTCTAAAGAGAACCAAATGGAAAAAACATGGTCTACAACACCTACAATGCTCGATCAATCACAGGAGTACAGCGACTTAACTAATTTTGTTAGAAACCCGCTTGGAGGTTATGGGGAGAGTCCTGAAGATGCTCAAATGCCAAGAGGAGGGTTTGTATATGAATCAGTGATCAATACTAACACAGATGCGACAATAGTAGCAATTTTGACGGAACCGCTGATGATCTCACCGAATTCCTGGCAAAAAGGGAACGATTTGGGTTACTTTTACCTTCAGACATACGATGTTGATATAAATTGGTCATCAGATCTTAATCGTATGTGGTCCCACGCATTAAATCCAGGTGTTGTAATAGATACAATTAATGTCGCATTGGATACTAATCCTAAACTTTTAGTAAAATATATGAATCCAAATTCAGCATTTTCTCAAATCCCAAACATGATAAGTATTCCATTTAGTGAAATTGCAAGATTTAAAACCGATCAAAGTGTTTTGATGACACCATTAACAGATCCACAGATTGCAATTTCGAGTGATATTGAATTACAAAGTATTCCTGCAAGTCTCATAATATTTGCAAAACGAAGAAATTCTGAGGATACCTTTTTAACAACTGATACATTTTTAGGAATCACAAATTTATCGATAACATGGAATTCTGTATCCGGATTATTAGCAGGAAGTGATCAAAGGCAATTATATCAATTATCCGTTCAGAATGGACTTGAAATGTCTTTTTCTCAGTTTTCGGGACGAAATTTCTTTTTAAGTGGATCTGACATTATACAAATAGGCGGAGTTGGTTCAGTTGTAGTAATTAATCCAAGCAGAGATTTAGGCCTCCCAGTCTCAGAAGTCACCGGGAGTCTTTCTACAGTTCATTTACAAGTTAATGCAACAATAAAAAATATAACAAGTACAACTAGCACAACCAATGATATTACACCAACTTTATATGTTATTCCTCAATATATAGGAACTGTTACTTTTGATCAATCAGGGCAAATTACCAGACAACAAGGTATTATATCTAGGCAAGATGTTGTTGAAGCGGTGATAAAAATGTTACCAGAATATGATTTCAATATGTTACAAACTGCAGCTATGTATGGTGGTGTTGATTTCTTCCAACAGGCTGGCGAACGAATCAAAAAGTTCTTTGAAGAGGATATTCCAAAAGGGCTCAAATTTGCTGAAAAAAATTTATTACCAATAGCTAAGGCACTCATACCAGTTTTATTACCTTTATTGGGATTAGGAGATATTCCTAAGGGAAAAAAACAGGGAGGACGCTTATTGACAAGAGCTCAATTAGCAAAAAAATTATTAAGATAAATTTATTCCAAAAAATAATATTATATTAATAATATTATTTTTTTCATAATATTATAAACATATTTCAAGGTATAAATATACAAAATTAATTTAATTAGTTTTAAAAACGAAATATAAATACTTAAAAAAATGTCAATTGCCAATCTTTTAACAAATAATACTAAAGCGTGGGCAGATTTGAAGATTAACAGTATACAATTTCCTACTGGAGATCCATTTGTATATGAAACTGAAGATATTGTTATACCTTTTAAAGGAGCCTGGCAGTTTTCTGAAAATGTAAATGTAAAAATAACTCGGGCTGGAGATATTGTGCAAATATTATTAACTAAAAAGGTTGGAGTAACTGATACTGTAGGTAGAATAACATCTACAAGTCCCATTCCTATACAGTATAGGCCAGTTGCGCAAGTTCTTATCCCGTTGTGGTTAGAAGTTCGTCCTGGTTCAGCAGGAATGGGTGGAATTGTAATTTTTAGTAATGGAATTATGCAAGTATTTGCACAGGGTAATGGGAGCTTTTCTGCTGGTGCAGGTAGAGGTTGGTGGAAGGATATTACTTTAAGTTATAGTATTAATGGATTTCTGGAAGCAGATCTACCAGAAGTTACATCAACTATTACAATATCAGAAACAATAGAAACAGGAGTTATAAATGAAATAGTTTTGAATGATGGTGTTCTAATTGATCAAGTTTTGCTTCAAGACGGCTGCGTTTTGATGAACTGTGCCCGTCCTTTGCTCTTTCCAAGTCCAGATCAAGGTTTAATATTTGAAAAAAATGCTAATATTGATCCAGAATTACAAAATCAAATGATGTTTTTAGACCCATTCGGAAGAAATGCATTTTATATGCATATTAGTAATGATTTAGACCCCTTTAATGCAGGAAATACATATGCTGGAGATGGTGGAATTATATATCAAGGATCTCTAATTGTAGATGGTTTTGCATTTAATCAAATCAGTGAGGGTATAAAAACTTGCGGTATACCGTTTAATTCAGCTCTCCCTATGTCTGGAACCAATTTTGCATTTGCTAGAATAAAACCATTTAGGGTTCAATTGAGGAAAGAACTCGGAACAGGGCAGTTTGACAATCTTTTGATAAATCAAGACGTGATGACCTATAGGAATGACTTTGAAGGATTTGCCGGATCGAACCTTTTAGACATCGACAATAATAGAATATTATTAGATCGACCTTTATCTATAAATTCTCAGATTATACCTGTGTCATTAGATTTATTAGTTAGTAAAGTTGGAGATATGCTAATGGTCCTAGAAGCTGATTCTGCCGGGGGGAACCCAAATCTACACCCTGATATTTTCATGGTTTCAAATGCTCGCACAGAGGGATATCAAATTGGTATAGATGCAAATGGAGATTCGAAGGTTGAAACTACGGGAAATTTTCTAATTCGCCCAGGAATGGTTCTAGACGTTTTTGCTTCAGGAGCTGATCCACAAATAGCTAGTCCAGGGACTACAGGATTAAATTGTAGATCGAGCGATTCTAAGGTTGAAATTGCTATCGGATTAGAAACGAATCTCATTGAAAATTTAGCCCCATCAGATATGCTAATTACATCAAATGGGGGAGATATGATCCTGGATGCGCCTGGGGGAGACGTATTAATAGAAGGAGCCATAATCAACGGAACAGGCTTACAAGTAGACCAGATTAACGAGGCAACTCCTGCAAATGGAGTAGATTTCCCAGATGATATTAATACAAATGTTATTAATGAAAGAACAGGCGCTAGTGGAGTAACCATAGATTCTGTTTTATTAAAAGACTCAACTATAAATTTCGGTCAATCAGATCTGGGGCATTACCAAGAGGCAACACACGTCTCAGACATTAGTGGGATCTGGGCTGCAGACATTTTAGCGGTAAGCTTTGACCTTACTCGCATCGGTAGAATCGTTACTATTAACTTAAAAATTCCAGCGAATGCAGTTAGCAATGCATCTGCGCTTATAAATTTAGTCACTCCGATTCCGGCTGATTTTCGTCCAACAGCAAACACAAGTACACTAGCTCACATTAATGATAATACGGTCTCGAATTTCGGATCGACCCTGATAAGTGCAGCTGGAGTGGTTACATGGTCTGCGAGCTCTGCTGGGGCTTTATTTGCCGGTGTAGGGAACTCAGGCCTGCTTGGGGGAGCCTTTTCATGGATAATTTAAAGTGAAAACTTCGTTTTCACTTTGGTTGAAAGCTCTTATTTCAACAGAAATGATTTCAAAGAAATCATTTCTAATAGAAACTTCGTTTTTATTCGGGTTTGGCTAAAAAAATAGCAAAAAAAAATATATATTTTTTTCATTCTTATATATTTTTTTTTTCTAAGAATCATTTTGCATCTTGTTTGAATTCCTGTATACTATATACATGGTTTAGAACTTTTGTTGAATAAACATAACCAATTTTTTTATCTGATATTTCCAAACGGTCCGGCGACACTTGTTGAATCTCAGAAATATTTGATTTGACACCGGCAAGTCGCGTCATGTTTTCATGAGCTAATATGTGGCTAGAATCAATACTCATAACTTGAGCTGTGGGATTTTCTGAGCTGAGATTTTGTCTTAACACTATATAAAGTGAACTTGACATTTCGAAATTTATTTACTATATTATATATATATATTAT
>LAZR01001522.1_pt1 | contig 14618 bp, 11 predicted proteins | sample 329461 | NCBI WGS metagenome assembly LAZR01 (sample SAMN03002196, study PRJNA259156) | marine sediment metagenome | biome: sea floor; feature: Hydrothermal impacted sediments; material: marine sediment; isolation source: Loki non-amplified sample from Loki's castle hydrothermal vent sediment ...
CTTTGTGGATTGAAATTTGTTCAATCTAGGGGCGATTAAATCGCGGCGCGAGGTTTGTAACCTAGTGGGCTAAGTAAAAACCGAGCAACAAAGAGTTAATCGTCCCTAGAAAGAACCCAACGGGCAGCGCATGTTTGGTATTTATGCTGCGTTATCGCCTATTTATGGGGAATAACCACACTATATAGGCTCTGCCTTGCCTAAAAACCAAACACACTGCTGCAAATTCACCCACCAAAGATCAACACGCCCTACTACCGTATCAACTAGGTTATTACTGCATATTTGTTTTTGAGTAAGCGGGCTAATAGCTATAAAGTCTTTTCGCTTGAGCTCATTTATTAATGGATGATCTTTTTCAAAACCTCTTGGTTGGCGTTTTAGCGACTCTCCTGACATTTCAAAAATAGATTTAAATTGCTCATCATAAATTGCTTTTTTATAGCTATTTGGGTTTTCATCTATGCAGGTTCTAATTGCGTTAAGCGCCTTTGATTCTGGTCGCCAAATACCAGCACCTATAAAACATTCGTCATTTGCTAAGTGAAAATAAAAACCCGGGGCGTGTACGTTTTTTCCCATAAAATGGCGAAATTGAATCCCTACATTAATTTTATATGGGGTTTTATCTTTACTAAAACGCGCATCCTTATGGATTCTCATTAAACTACCGCCCACTTTTTTATCTGATGCGACAAAATGGCTCGAAACCTCAGTAAGTGGCGCTTGCATTTGCCTAATGAAATCTAAAGCAGGCTCTCTTACGTATTCCTCATACTGTGATTTATGGTCGTTAAACCAGTCTCTATTATTGTTTTGATCAAGCTGAGCAAGAAATTCGAATGTTTTTTTACTAAACATAGGTCACCTAAACACTCTTTATTTTTAAAACTTAATGTTATGCTAATGCGCATAAAACTCAACGCCTAAGGACATAAAATGACACAACACTTTGATTATATTGCAATCGGTGGTGGCAGTGGTGGTATTGCCTCTGCAAATAGAGCGGCAATGCGTGGCGCTAAAGTAGCACTTATTGAAGCAAAACACATGGGCGGCACGTGTGTAAACGTGGGCTGCGTACCTAAAAAAGTAATGTGGCACGGTGCTCAGGTTGCCGAAGCTATTAATTTATACGCCCCAGATTACGGCTTTAATGTTGAAGTTAAAGGCTTTGATTGGAGCAAGTTAGTAGAAAGCCGCGAAGCCTACATAGGCCGAATTCATAAAGGTTATGACAGTGGTCTTGCTAGCAATGGCGTTACTGTAATTAAAGGCTTTGCTAAATTTGTAGATAATAAAACAGTTGAAGTAAACGGCGAGCATTACACAGCCGATCACATATTAATTGCAGTAGGTGGGCGCCCAAGCATTCCGCATATTGAAGGTGCTGAGCACGGTATCGATTCTAATGGCTTTTTTGAATTGAAAGAGCAACCTAAACGCGTTGCAGTAATAGGCGCAGGTTATATAGCTGTAGAACTTGCTGGTGTATTACATGGTTTAGGTACTGAGACGCATTTATTTGTACGTAAGCATTCTCCGCTTCGTAACTTTGACCCTTACATAGTTGAAACGCTTGTTGATGTTATGGCTGCTGAAGGCCCTACTCTTCATACAGAATCTGTACCCCATAAATTAGTTAAAGAAGACGATGGCTCAGTAACGCTACATTTAGATAATGGCAAAAGCCATAACGTAGATCAGGTTATTTGGGCTATTGGCCGCGAGCCAACAACCAATGCTATTAACGTTGCTGCAGCTGGCGTAGAAGTAAACAGCAGTGGCTTTGTAAAAGTTGATGAGTATCAAAATACCACAGCTAAAAATGTATACGCGGTAGGCGATATAATCGAAAACGGTATTGAACTTACACCGGTAGCAGTTAAAGCAGGGCGTACTTTATCTGAGCGTTTATTTAATAAAGAACTCCCAGATGATTTAAAAATGGATTACAGCTTAGTTCCTACGGTTGTATTTAGTCATCCACCGATTGGTACTATTGGTTTAACTGAGCAAGAAGCTATTTCTCAGTATGGCGAAGAAAACGTTAAAATTTATCAATCTGGTTTTACGGCTATGTACACAGCGGTAACTAAACATCGCCAGCCTTGTAAAATGAAACTTGTATGTGCCGGCCCAGACGAAAAAGTAGTTGGCCTACATGGGATTGGTTTTGCGGTTGATGAAATGATTCAAGGTTTTGCAGTCGCCATGAAAATGGGCGCAACTAAAGCTGATTTTGATGCAGTTGTTGCTATTCACCCGACTGGCTCGGAAGAATTTGTAAGCGCTCAATTATAAAAAGCCCTTGCTAAGTAATTAGTAAGGGCTTTTTAATGCTTGTTATATTTTGCACAACAAACCACTTAAAACGTCACATTAAAAACATCCATTCAACAGAAAATAAATATCTAAGCCATTATTTTAACAGCAAAAATTTTAGACCAATAAAAATATTAAAAGTTTAAATTTTGTTTTGGCTTTAAGGCATTTTTACAATTAGAATCTCGCGCATTTATAGTTTCTCTTGGTTATTTATGTTTTTACTGCGATCTTTTATTTATTTATTATGCCTAGCCGGTGTTGCTTATTTAATTCAACTAGAAGGCTTTGAATTAAAACAGTATGCACTTTACAGTGAAGAAACTCTTACTGAACATATGCAAGATGTTTTAACTTTTTTAAGCTGTATTTTGTTTTTTTACGCTTCGCGAATTAACTTTCAACTCAAAATACCGGCAGTATTACTTGCTGCGTTATCGGCAATGATGTTTGTAAGAGAGTTTGATACCTACCTCGACTTATACTTTTTTGATGGCGCTTGGCAAAGTATCGTCTATTCAATTTTAGCTGGCGTGTTTGTTTATTTAATAACAAAGAGAGGAAGTATTTTTGACTCTTTAAAAGCCTATAGCCTCACTCCTAGTTATGGAATTTGCTTATCAGGCATGGTTACTTTACTCGCATTTTCGCGAATGATGGGCAAAGGTGCATTTTGGCATTCAGTAATGGGTGATGACTATGTACGTGCGGTAAAAAACATTGTTGAAGAGGGTATAGAAACGCTTGGCTATACTTTAATCTTTATTTCAGCCATTGAGCTTGTACTCATATGCCGAAAAAAAATGGCTAAAAATCACAAACATTGCACTGATGAAGTAACTCAATAGCGTCGCTCGATTTTTATTGGTTACTTTTTTTGCGCTAAGTTTGCTAATTGGTTTAATAAATCAATATACTTAGCCTGTTTTTATCAACTCGCGTTTAATTGGATATTATGACTAAAGATATATTGCTGCATCCGTTTCTTCTTTCAATTGTAATGATCACAATTGCATTTGTACTAAAAGTACTTGTTGATAAGCTCGCTAAAAATCGCGCAGAAAAAAAAGAAAAAGACATTCGCTACATCGCACACAATATTAAGCACTTTATTAATTTTGTAATGATGATATCGCTGCTATTTGTGTGGTCTACTGAAATTCAAAACTTTGCACTTTCTATTGCTGCTTTTGCTGTGGCGATTGTGCTTGCAACGCGCGAGTTTATTCAGTGTGTAATAGGCTTTTTTTACCTCGTAACAACTCGCCCGTTTAGAGTCGGTGATTGGATACAAGTAGGTGATTACTTTGGTGAAGTAGCTGAAACTGATTGGATAAAAACAACCATGCATGAAATTGATATACATACTTATCAATTTTCAAGAAAAACCATATACATACCTAATAATAAGTTAATTACCAGCTCTATTAAAAACTTAAACTTTGTAAAACGCTTTGTTACACATCATTTTATTATTGTCCGTCGAGAGAGCTTTAACCCGTACCCTATTCACGACACACTCACTGAGCAAGCTAAACTGTACTGCGAAGAATTTCAAGAAGTAGCAAGTCGTTATAATTCAATGATTGAGCGTAAACTCGATGCAAAAATATCTGGTCCAGAGCCGGTAATTCACTTTGGTACAACCGATTTAGGTGAATTTAAAGCAAGCTTCACCTTGTTTTGTCCGACAGAAAAAGCGCTTGAGATAGAGCATAAATTAACAGAGTGCTTTTTTGCGTTATGGTATAAAGAAGCTGAAAAAAATAAAGAGGATGAAGGAGAAGTATAAACCCCGCCTTCATTAAAACAAAAAGCGCGAATTTACTTCGCGCTTGAGTAATATTTAAGCTGTACCACCGACCGTTAACTGATCAATTTTAAGGCTTGGTTGGCCTACGCCTACCGGTACGCTTTGACCATCTTTACCACACACACCAACACCTTTATCAAGCGCTAAGTCGTTACCAACCATCGATATTTGCTGCATTACTTCTGGGCCATTACCAATAAGCGTTGCGCCTTTAATTGGTTGGGTAATTTTACCATTTTCGATTAAATACGCTTCTGATGCGCTAAATACAAACTTACCAGACGTTATATCAACTTGTCCGCCGCCAAAATTAGGCGCAAATACACCTTTTTTAACGCTACTGATAATATCAGCTTGGCTGTGCTCACCACCTAACATGTAAGTATTAGTCATGCGAGGCATTGGTAAATGTGCATACGACTCACGACGTGCGTTACCGGTAGGATTTACACCCATTAAACGCGCGTTTAGCTTATCTTGCATATAGCCTTTTAAAATACCGTTTTCGATGAGTACGTTGTAAGCGGCTGGTGTGCCTTCATCATCCACATTAAGTGAGCCACGGCGATCAGCCATTGTGCCATCATCAACCACAGTACACAGCTCAGATGCTACTTTTTGGCCCACTTTACCACTAAACGCAGACGCGCCTTTACGGTTAAAGTCGCCTTCAAGGCCATGCCCTACCGCTTCGTGTAAAAGCACGCCAGGCCAACCATTACCAAGTACAACTTCCATCGTGCCTGCAGGTGCATCAATAGCCTCAAGATTTACTTTAGCTTGGCGTACCGCTTCTTCTGCAAATTCCATCCAACGCGGTTTACCATCAACAAGCTCTTTAAAGTAACCATAATCTAAACGTGCACCACCGCCTGCGCCACCGCGTTCACGGCGACCATTTTTTTCAAGCAGTACTGAGCAGTTTAAACGAATAAGCGGGCGAATATCGGTGGCAAACGTACCATCACTTGCTGCGATTAATACTTCTTCGTATACCGCCGACATTGAACTAATTACTTGCTCTGCATCGGGTGCTAGTTCACGAATATAGTTTTCGAGTTCGCGTAATAAACTCACCTTGTCGGTATCGCTCATACTCGAAATTGGCTGATGCGGTGCAAACTGCTCTTTAGCTTTAACATCACTAAATACTTTAATCGCTCTATCTTCGCCAGCATCTGCAATGCTACGAGCTGCTGTAGCCGCTTTATTTAGCGCTTCAAGATTTATTGCATCAGAGTAAGAAAAACCTGTTTTTTCGCCGCTTACAGCGCGTACACCAACGCCGCGCTCAACGTTATAAGAGCCTTCTTTAACTAAGCCGTCTTCAAGCACCCACGATTCGTGGTGGCTAGATTGAAAATATAAATCGGCGTAATCCACTTTATGCTGATGTATATAAGCGAGCGTTTTTTCGAGCTCTTCTCTATTTAGCTGGCTGTCGTGTAATAAATGCTGTTCAACCGAATTCATAATAAATGCTCTCTAAATCGTTGATGAGACTGCACGGGCATATCTCGTCTAATTTTTTGTAACTGGTCTAAGTCTGCGCTGCAGCTTATAAAACCGGTGCCTGTTGGCAGTTCACTCAGGATATTTCCCCAAGGTGAAATAATAATACTGTGGCCATATGTTTGTCGGCCATTTTCATGTGTACCGTGTTGAGCCGCTGCAACCACATAACATTGTGTTTCTATTGCGCGCGCTGTTAATAACGGCTGCCAGTGTGCTTGCCCTGTAGGGACTGTAAATGCACTTGGTACTAAAATAATATCGGCGCCTTGGCGTACTAGTTCGTTGAATAAGCCACTAAAGCGCAGATCATAACATACTGTTAAGCCTATTTTACCAAAGGGAGAATCAACAACAACCACATCGCTACCTGCTTGGGTAAAATCTGACTCTCGATAGCTACCTGTTTGATCATCCACGTTTACATCAAATAAATGTATTTTGTTATACGTTGCAACCAGCTCGCCTTGATTATTATATAAGTGCGATGCTGCGTAATATTTATGTTCGTTAAATGGCTCAGGTATTGTGCCTGCATTTAACCAAATATTATGGTGTTGGCACAATTCACTAAGTTGTAGTTTGTATCGCTCAACTTGCTTAGCAACCCGTAACGTATCGTTACCACTTTTACTAAACACTAAAAAAGCCTCAGGCAAACAAACAAGTAATGGCCTTGTTGTTGGGAGGGTTTTAAGGGCACGCTTTAAGCTTGCTAAGTTGTCATCAGGGTTTAGCCCTGAACACATTTGTAGGGCAACTATTGTGGGTGTGCTTATGCTTGCTGTTTTGTTCATTGCGTTACTGTTACTTGTGCATCTTTAAGCTTTAAATCGACTGATGCTTGTGGCTGATTTTGCGCAGCTTGCGGTAACGTAACTTCACGACTTTTTCTGTCGAGTTCTTGAACTATAGGATCGTTCATTTTACCCGTTACTTTAAAATTTATCTCTGAGATAACGCGTGCAGAGTGAATAACTTTATCAATTGCTAAGGCAGCAAGCCCTGTTACTGGATTTACCATCCATGCAACTATAACCGGAATGCTCGAGGTTACTTGTGGCGCTACAGCAAGGTCATAGTCTATATCTAGCGTATTTAAATTTGCGTAGCCTTTAATAGTTAAATCGGCGGGCACACCGTCCATTTTGGTATCTTTAGTGTAAGCGATACCTTCTTCTAGCTGCATAGAGCCTTGCATGCTGTTATAAAAAAAGCCCTTTGAAAAGACATCTCTAAAATCAAGTTTTAGCTTACGTACTAATGAATCAAGGCTCAACAGCGAAAATACGCGTGCACCACCATCGCTTATTTCAGTTAAATGACCTTCGCCTAAATCCCAAATAACCTCACCACTTAACGTTTTCACATCAAAATCATAAGGAGCAGCTTGCCAAGTAAGATCATAATTTAAATCGGCTTTTGAGTCCTTAATTGCAGAGGTAATATCAAACTCACCAAACAATGCGCCTATGTCATCACTTTTAAGCTCGCCACTTAGCGTTGTTAAGCCATTTTGCCACTGCCCTTTAGTTCTCAGCACATGATCGCCTTTATCGACCACAAGCTCTGATATTGATAAGCGCTCGCCATCACCTAATAATGACGCACTCACTTTATCAAGCTGGTAGCGGTCAATTTTGCAATCACTGCATTCAAACTCAATGGCAGGTATTTTAGTAAGCCAGCTCAAGTCTTCCTCGGGAAGTACATCTGTTATTTCAAGTGCTTGTTCATTGTGCGGTGCAAAATTAAGCCTTAAGTAATCGGCATTAATTCGTATTGGCTGGCTAGGCTGTGATGTAGGAATAAATACCCCAGCTCTAAGTTCTTTAGCATTTAGCTTTAGATATAAATCGTCTTTTGATGGTGCTAAACGCATTTCAAAGTCATTAAAAATGATGTTACTCGCATCAAGCATACCTATATTTGCGACCACCTCATTGAGCGGTGGCATAATCCCTTTTGATTTTTTATCTGGGTTTGCTTTACCCGCTTTAATTATTTGATCAATCAGATCAAACCAAGGCACTAATTCACTCTTTTCAAGATTTATATTTACGCTTAGATCTTTTTGGTTTAATCCTAAATCTTGTTTTCCGAGCACAAAATGGACATTGCTAAACTGTGATTTGCCATTTTCTAAAATAGCATTAAAGTAAAACTGTTGATTAGCGTTTGCTGTAATGAGATTAGAAATGTCATCACCTTGTACAACTGCATCAAGCGCCCACACTTGTTCGCTATTTTTACTATAAGGTGCGGGTAAGTTGCTCGTTAAGCCAAGTAGTTCTGAGTTTACCTGTGCACGGTAATTAAAGCCTTGCTCGGTAAAATTAAGTACTAAGCCAATACCAACATCACTTTGCCCGCTTAAATAATTTTTTAATATACCTTGTCCACTATCTATTAGTGTATCGGCGTCAATTTGGGCGTTTATATCTATATTTGCTTGGTAATTTTTTACATCACTTTTACTGCTGTAATTAATAGTTAGCGGCATGCCCAGCCACTTCGCAGTCGCATTTTTAAGTGTGATATTATCGTTTTTAAAATTAAGCTCGCCAGTTAAGTTTTTAAGATCAATACCTGGCGTTGCTATAAATACTGGCAAGTCATTTAAATTAACTTTACCACTAACACTGGCTCCGCCTTTAAATTTTGAGCCTACTAAAAGCTCAATACTGGCATCGGCTTCGCCTTTGCCCTGCACAACTTTAAAAATTTCAGCAAGAGGTTTGGCAATAGGTGTCGCTGCAAAAAAGTCATGTAACTTTTCCATTTGTGCTTTTTTATCAATTTGCACAATAAGTTCATCTGCATTCATTAAATCTGCAATGCTTACCTGTACACTATTACCAATATCTAAATTAACCAACTTACCTTGCTGGCTATATATATCCATACGCTCATTTTCAAAACGTAGCTGTACATTGGCATTAGTGACTAAAGGCCAATCAGGATCAAACTCATAGGTTGCGTTGTCTATTTGCGCTAATACATTAAACTGACCGCTGCCATCGGTGAATGGAAAACCAGATAAAGGTCCTGCAAATAAGACTTGTGCTTTAGATACTTCTCCGCCTTTAATTGCACCATTTAAATAGCTAACGAGCTCAGGGCTCATTGCTTTTAATGGGAAGTAATGACCTGCAATGTTGGCATCTGGGGCGAACGCTTCAGCGTAAAGATCTAATCGAGGATCATCTGTTAGACTAATTTGTAATTCTGCAGCAAGAGTGACTTCATTATTATCAAACCATATATTGTCACTACTTATATGCCAGCCATCATCTCGTTTAGCTAAATCTAGCTCTACATTTAGCTGATTATAATTTATGTCGTTACTAAAGCTTTCGCCTGTAACTAATGTGCCGTTTTCACCAAATAAATTTATTCGACCACTACTTTGATTAAGTAAACCACTTACTCTAAGTTCTTGTGCTGCAGGTACCGACCTTAATTCTTGCCAACCAATATTGTCAGCCTCAAACCATAATTGCCATTGCTGTGCATTAGAAAAATTTAAATAAGCTTGATCTATTTGCCCGCTAGGTTGGCGCTCTAAAAATGGTTCAAGTGCATTAAAATTACTTAGCCCTGCTAGGTTACTCAGTAATTCAAAATCAACTTGATGGAGCCACACTTTATTTTGCGACCCTAGTTGAGCTTCAAACTCTAAACTTGGCCATGCTTTATCGTTACTATTAAATGTTAAACCAGTGCTTTTTAAGTGCCAGCTATTTTGTTCTGGATATAAATGGAATCCACCTTCACTCAGGCTGACTTGTTGGCTTTGCTCTTCTCGCTGCCAACGAACAAAGCTTGGTAGCCACTGCATTTTTATATCGCTTACAAGGCCTTTATCTAGTTTTAGCCACGCTTGTAAATTAATATCGCTATGCAGTTGTTGCTTTTGCGTATTTATATATTGTGCTAACCAGTTAGATACATCGACCTTATTAGCCTGCACATAAATGTCGCCCGCAACTTGCTCTAGGGTATCGCCAGTAAGTGCAATGCGCGCATCAAAGTCACCAACCGAAATACCCGGCAGTGCTAAGCTCCCACTACCAAGATGCTGCTCATCTTCATTTTGCCAAACAATATTTTTGAGAAGTAACTTACGTTCTTTACCATCTTCTAGAACAAAGTTAATACTGGAATTTTCTATTGCAAAATGACCCGTTTTACCCAAAAACAGTTCTTCTATTAGCTCTTTTTGCTCAAAAGAGACTTCGTCGTTGTCAGCGGTTTTAAATAAGTTGGTGATATTTACACTAGTATGAAACCCATTAATAACAAAATAATTAGATCTAAGTTGCAGTGCTTTTAAGCTTTCCCATAAGTTTAGCTCTAAGCTGGTTTTAGCAATGGTGAGTGATATTGGCGCGGTTTCGTTATCTTTAAACGATAAATTCTCTAGTACTAATGCAGGACCACTGCCCTGCCAACTAGCTGATATTTCACCGATAGATAAGCTTATTTCAAACTTTTCGTGTAAATAGCTTTCTATATTACCTTTGTATTCGTTTGCATACGGGAGGGTATATTTTAAAATTGAAACAATAACGGCCAGTAATACCAAAATTATGGCGCAGGTCTGCCATAACTTTCTAAAACAAAAAAAACAGACCGCTTTTGCTTTCATTACATCATTACCACATCAAACTGTTCTTGGCTGTATAAGCTCTCTGTTTGAATATTGACTTGCTTACCAATAAATAGTTCAAGCTCGGCAAGGTTATGATACTCATCGTTTAGTAGGGCTTCGCTCACAGCAGGCGCTGCATATACCATAAACTTATCGGCAGCGTATGCTCGGTTAACACGCACTATTTCACGTAGTATTTCGTAGCAAACCGTTTCAACTGTTTTTTGCGAACCACGACCAGAACACGCCGGGCATACATCACATAAAATATGCTCTAAGCTTTCGCGTGTACGTTTACGCGTCATTTCAACAAGTCCAAGCGCTGAAAGCCCATTAATATTCGTTTTAGTGCGATCTTTTGCGAGTGCCGATTCAAGTGAATGTAATACTCGGCGCTTATGATCCTCACTTACCATATCGATAAAGTCGATAATGATAATACCGCCTAAATTACGCAGCCTAAGCTGGCGCGCAATTGCAGAGGTTGCTTCTACGTTGGTATTAAAAATCGTTTCTTCTAGGTTACGATGCCCTACAAATGCACCAGTATTAACATCAACAGTCGTCATTGCTTCTGTTTGATCAATAATTATATAACCACCGGATTTTAGCGTAACTTTACGATGTAGTGCTTTTTGAATTTCGTTTTCAACGTCAAACAAATCAAATATAGGTCGCTCACCTGGGTAGTATTCGAGTACTTGAGACAGTTGTGGAACAAACTCTTCAGTAAATAACTTTAGCTCTTCATGAGTAAGTTTAGAGTCAACGCGAATGCGCTCCATATCTTCGCCTACGTAGTCACGTAGGGTTCTAAAGGCAAGCGTTAAGTCTTCATGTAGAATACTGGCTTTACTGGTTTTTTTTCGACGAGCTGTAATTTTTTCCCATAGTTTTCTTAAAAAACCGGCATCGTGTCGTAATTCTGCTTCGCTAGCGCCCTCGGCTGCTGTGCGAACAATAAAACTGCCATTTTCATCGCCATATTCTGCGACTATTTTTTTAAGGCGTGAGCGCTCTTCTTCAGTTTCAATACGCTGACTAACCCCTACGTGGGTCGCATCTGGCATAAACACTAAATAACGAGAAGGAATGGTAATATCAGTGGTAAGTCTTGCGCCTTTAGTGCCTAGCGGATCTTTTACCACTTGCACCATAATGTACTGGCCTTGACGAACTAACTCTCTAATATCTTGTACTTTTTTTATTGGTACGTCGTCTACACCTTCAACAATGGAGGCACTATTTACAATATCGGATGCATGCAAAAACGCCGCTTTTTCAAGGCCGATATCAACAAAAGCAGCCTGCATACCCGGAAGTACACGACTTATTTTTCCTAGGTAAATATTGCCTACAATACCTAGATTACCAATTCGCTCTAGCTGTATTTCTTGCAGTACACCGTTTTCTATTAGGGCAACACGGCTTTCGCTCGGTGTGACATTGATCAGTAATTCTGTACTCATGTTACCTTCTTAAGAATGTTTTTAATAATTGTTCGGTCTCATATAAAGGTAAGCCTACAACGGAAAAATAGCTACCTGCAATGTGGGTAACAAAACGCCCGCCTAAGCCTTGAATGCCATAGCCACCGGCTTTATCTTGTGGCTCTCCTGTCTCCCAGTAGGCATTAATTTCTTCATCTGTTAAGGCTTTAAAAGTAACATCAGTGCTTACAACACAGCTAATTACATCATTTTGCGTCGCAAGTGCAACAGCGGTGAGAACTTGATGTGTATTACCTGACAGGCGTTTTAATGTGTTTGTAAAATCGTTTTTATCACGAGGTTTACCCAGTGATTCGTTGTCGATAACAACCACGGTATCACTACCAAGCACAGGACGATCAGTATATCCAAGCTCAACACCGCTTTGTGCTTTTAAGCGCGCTAAACGCTCAACAAGAGCTCTAGGTTGCTCGTTTGGAAGTGGGCTTTCATCTGCATCAACACTAAACTGTGTAAATTCGACACCTAATTGGCTTAATAACTCTTTACGGCGGGGAGAGGCTGATGCCAAATATATTGAGGTAGTCATTACCTGATCCTAAAATGTCTGCGATATTTACGAAGCAGTAAAAAAACCCAAAACCAGCTAACCATTCCGGTTGCTACTGGCCATAAGTACTGTGGATTAAAATAAACCCCTAACAAAAAGTGATTTAGCCAAAACTGCATTAAGTGATACAGCGTTAAAAATAAACCAATTAGTAAGCTTTGTTGCCAAAGCGAAAAGTTACGAATTTTTTGAAAGTTGCTCGCGGTTACAAAAATACATACCGAGAATGTAAGCGAGTTCACGCCCAGCGGTGAGCCAGACGCTAAATCTATTAATAAACCAACAACCCAAGCAGTACCAATGTTTAAACGATGCGGTACTGCTAACGACCAATACATAAGTACAAGTAAAACCCAATCAGGCCTAAATGGTTCAAACGAAAATGGAAGTGGCATTAGTGCCATTATTAACGCAAAAAAGATGCTTAGCGCAATTAACAATGAATAACGGTTAATCATCGCTGATTTGCTCCTGTTGATTACGCCATAAAATAACCAGCAAACGAATGCGATCTAGTTGCGCAATAGGTTCTGCAAAAACTTGTGCAAACGGTCGCCCTTCATCACGATTTATTTCGGTTACTACTGCCACCGGGTACCCTTCAGGAAATGTCCCCCCTAAACCCGATGTAACAAGTACATCGCCAATTCGCACATCTAAACTGTGTGGAACGTGAGAGAGCTTAACGACGTTAATTTTACCTATGCCTTCAACAACCGTTCGTACATCGTTACGAAGTATACGTACAGGTGTGGCATGTGTGGTGTCGGTCATTAGTAGCACGCGTGAAGTTGTTGAACCAACCTTTGTAAGCTGCCCTACTACACCCATTTCATCAATTACAGCTTGGCCTTCACTAAGCCCGTCAGTTGTACCACGGTTAATAACAACCTGATGACTATACGGGTTTGAATGTACAGAAAGTACTTGAGCAATAATTTTACGATTTGATTGCTTCGCAGATGAGCCCAATAAGGCGCGCAGTTTTTGATTTTCTCTGGCTAGAAATTGATACTGCTGAAGTTGCTCGCTTTGTAGCATTTGCTTTTTTTTCAGCGCTTCGTTTTCAGTAAGAAGTTGATCCCGCGTATGCAGGCTTTTAGCACTTAAGCTAAATAATTCGTAGGGTAAATTAGCAACATAGATTAGTGGGCTAACTAGAGTATTAAGGCTGGTACGAACAACGGTACCACCTTGCGTATATCTGTCTCCAACTATGAGTACGATACTCAAAAGCACTGCGACAAAAAGTCGCAGTTGCAAAGAGACTGTGCGTCCAAACATTAATTTCATTAGTCGTAACTAAAAACGTCACCACCATGAACATCGATCATTTCTAATGCTTTACCACCACCACGCGCAACACACGTAAGTGGATCATCAGCTACAACAACCGGAATACCCGTTTCTTCCATTAATAAACGGTCTAAATCTTTTAACAATGCACCACCGCCAGTAAGTACCATGCCGTGCGCAGAGATATCTGATGCCAGCTCTGGTGGTGATTGCTCAAGCGCAACCATTACTGCACTCACAATACCCATTAACGGCTCTTGTAAAGCTTCTAGGATTTCGTGTGAGTTAAGCGTGAATGAACGCGGAACACCTTCGGCAAGGTTACGACCACGCACTTCAATTTCGATTGGCTCATCAGTTTTGAACGCAGAGCCAATTTGATGCTTAATATTTTCAGCTGTCGCTTCACCAATTAAGCTACCAAAGTTACGACGTACATAATTAATAATAGCTTCGTCAAACTTATCGCCACCAATACGAACAGATGATGAGTAAACAACACCGTTAAGTGAAATAATAGCCACTTCAGTTGTACCACCACCAATATCAACAACCATAGAACCTGTTGCTTCTGATACTGGTAAACCTGCGCCAATAGCTGCTGCCATTGGTTCTTCAATTAAGTAAACTTCACGAGCACCAGCACCCATTGCAGATTCACGTATTGCACGTTTTTCTACTTGAGTAGCACCACACGGTACACAAATTAGTACACGCGGACTTGGGCGCATAAAGTTATTGTTGTGAACCTGTTTAATAAAGTGTTGTAACATTTTTTCTGTTACAAAAAAGTCGGCTATAACACCGTCTTTCATTGGACGAATCGCTTTTATATTACCCGGTGTACGACCTAACATAAGCTTTGCTTCTGTACCTACAGATGCAACGCTTTTAGGCCCACCAGCACGTTCTTGGCGGATAGCAACTACTGAAGGTTCATTTAATACAATGCCTTCG
>LAZR01001524.1_pt1 | contig 14610 bp, 11 predicted proteins | sample 329461 | NCBI WGS metagenome assembly LAZR01 (sample SAMN03002196, study PRJNA259156) | marine sediment metagenome | biome: sea floor; feature: Hydrothermal impacted sediments; material: marine sediment; isolation source: Loki non-amplified sample from Loki's castle hydrothermal vent sediment ...
GCAAAAAAACATAGGATTTAATAATTTATTAGATAATAAATTTTATCTATAATCTAAGTTAAATTATTCTGAGATTAAATTACTAATAATAGCTTATCGTGGTGTATAATTTGGAATTAAAAAAGCTTAAAAAAGAAATAAAACAAATGGTAATAGATTTGGGGGCTACATTAGTTGGGATTGGTAGTCAAGAAAGGCTTGGGGATGCGCCTCCTTCTGGAAATATGGATTATTGTTTGCCTGGAGCAGAAAGTTGCATTATTTGGGCATATCCTAATTCAATAGATGCTTTGGAAAACTTTTTTTCTAAAAAAGACCGGATGGGTGTTAAATATCTTAAATACTATGCATATTCAACAGCTTGGAAAACTGCTGAAAAAATTGCTAACTATATCGAAAATAATTCAGTATACAAAGCACACCCAGTTATTCCAAATTATAAATATAGGAAAGTCGAAGGGAGAAGATTCGACCAGATTCAAGATGATAAAGGTTATCCTGATTTTTCTCTTAGATATGGTGCTGTTGCTGCAGGTTTGGGGCATTTAGGATGGTCAGGAAACGTAGTAACCAAAGAATTTGGTGGTTCATGTTATTTAGGGGGTGTTATAACCACAGCTCCGCTTGAACCCGATCCTATGGCAGAGGAAAATTATTGTAGTAGTTGTAAAACATGTGTTAAGGCTTGTACTGCTGGTTTTTTTCATGAAACAGAAGAAGAAGATGAATTTCCTGTTGTTATTGGGGGACATAAACAAACTTATGCAAAACGCGAAATAACTGCCAGGTGTGGTTTTACATGTATGGGGATTATAGGTGTGTCCGAAGATGGTACTTGGGGTACTTGGGCCGCAAATCATATCTCCACTAAAAGCGATTCTGATGAGGTTTGGAGAGATCCAGATTATCGAAGGAAATTATGGGAAAAAATTCTCATATCTAAAAGCACACCACTAAAATTAAGAAAAAATGCTGCTTCGATAATTGGTAGTTATCGAGAAGGAGTCATGGCTGAAAATGCAGGATTCCATTCATTAACAGATATGAATCCTCGTTGCGGTAATTGTAGTTATATCTGTGTCAAAGATCTCAAAAAGAGATTAGAACTTTTAAAAATGCTCAAAAAATCTGGAATTGTTTATATTGACGATGAAGGAAGGGAATACGTTGAGAAACTGGATGAAAATGGTGAAAAAATAGTTTATTTTCCCCCAACGCAAAAAGAATTTTTTAAAGATTAAGTTTTACAAAAAAAAGTAAAGAATTTTATTAACCAAGCACTTTATTTTTTTCCAAAATCCAGGAGTCAATAATGACAGACTCTGGATTTACCCTTTCATTCAAATTTCAAATAATCCCTAAGGGGTGTCATTGTTAATTTTTCGGGATTTCTGAAAAATTTGACGTTTTTTGATAAAAATTAAGCAAATTACATCAAATCCAATGAATATCAAGAATAAATTACCAAATGGGATTGATCCTCCAGCCGTTCCAGTACTTTCAATAACTATTACATTTACTGTGTCTGACAGAGAATTTCCACTTTCGTCTGTAAAAGTTACGTTATACGTATTGGTGCCCACAGCAAAGTCATCCGGGATGTTATATATAATTGGTACACCAGACGTCCAAGCAGTAGGGCCTTCTACAATTCCTGATCCTTGGAGTTCAATTGTATAAGTGTTAGGATGGGAATCAGTTGCCGTCCATGACAAGTTCTGCCCCGTGTATCCGAGTTCCACGGTAAGATCGCTTGGAGTGCTTATTATAGCCGGATTGATTGTATCGGGAATTATTAAACCCGACATATTATAGTACCAATAATTTTCACTTCTTTGTTGACGTATACTATTGTTAAATTGAGAAAAAGCCCAATAATTGTTATCTACAAATGTCATTGTACCATACCCTCCAATTATAATACCCAATACCGCATCTGGGTCATAATGTTCGAGTTCATTTTTCGGAATTTTAATTTCGTACATCCGATGGTCTGATGCATTATTGAAACTAGGACCAAATCCCCATTCGATTTGATAATTTCTTATTGATGAATAGGGATTTATATATGCACTTCCTTTCCCGTTTACTTCTAAGGTAAAGATGCCAAAATTCATGTGTCTTAGTTGAATCTTAAAGGGACTACTATGGTTTGCAATTATGCTAAACTGCATCTTATGATCTGATGTGAAATTTCCCGCATAAAAAGTTTCATCATCGAACGCTAGAGAAGTACCAGTATTTAATGAGAAAGTTTGTAAAGGATCGTCTACATTCATTGTTCCATTAATATACCACAGAGTTAGTTCATTATCAGTAATCGTAGTATTCACCTTACCATAAGTTTGCAGTCCAACTTTTACTGTAGCATTTGCGTATAGTTCTTTGAAATATTGGAAATAATCCTGAATATCAATGGAAAAATCAACTTGTACTCTATGATCTAAGTTATATGGAGCGGAAGTTATATTAAAATCGGGTTGTCCCCCAGACTGATCTAGAAGTACATAGTTACCCTCAATTGAACCGTGTATCGCTGTAAATTGATCATCACTGTTAGGAAAGTATCCAGAACCACCTGCGCTCCCGTTCAAGAAATAAGGCATAGACACGTCATTTTCAACATCGTGTATAAGAGATTCTGTCCCATTATTAAGGTAATTTACCCATTCCAGAGTATCAGAGAAAGTTCTATTGATGGTATTTAACCAAACTCCAACCCATTCTCCAGTAATTTCCCCCGTTTTGTCGCTTAAAAGATCTAGACCGAGATAAATGTTATTTTCATCTTCACCTAAATACATATAATTCATTCCGTCAGTATCTGGCGGATTACCTACATCGTCAATATCTAAATAAAATCCTACCTTCCAATCTGCATCTGACCATTCATCTTCTTCTATTATACCATCCATCACTATGCCTGTCATTGGAGTAGTACCACTCATCTTAGGTATAACGGCACCATATCCGACCCCACCAATGAAAATTAAATTAAGTAAAATTGCTGGAACTACTATACTAACCAATTTTTTATTTACCATTTTTAATCAGTAGTTTTTTTAGATGTTTATTATACACTAAGAGCACATGTTAATATTTAATCTTATAGGCATAAGGTTTCAATTCTTTTTACATGCAATAGTTATGTAATGAAAGGTTTATGATAGTATTTATTTTATTGACATATCTAAATATTTTCGGGAATATTCAGGGTTATTCCAGTTTGATTTTTCAAATTCATTCATACCACGCAAAATAATATTAAATATCGGTAAAATTTAATGGAAAAATATCGAGAATTCCTAATTCGATTATCAAAAAAGCAAATTAAAACATTAGCAACCCAGATTAAATGGTTAATCTAATAAGTAAACTTTTATTAACTTAAAAGATGAAATTTCTTATATTTTAATTTTTTAAAATGGTGAAAAATATGTCTAAAGTAAAAGAAGCGTACAGAGAAATAGAAATTATTAAGTCCCAATAAATTTCACCTTCATAGTTATGATGATGATATTTCAAAATATATAGTAAAAGATGAGAAGTGAAAAAATATGACAGAATTCGAACCAAAAGAAAAATTTAAACATTTGGCAGAAATTGGTCCAAATGTTTTGCAATGTATTGCTTGCGGTGATTGCAGAGAACAAACCGATTACACTAGTAATCCGCCAAAGTGGGGTGTATGTGTTTCAAAAGATCACACCTCGGGATTTGAGCCTTATTTTGGGAGAGGAAAGATGCAAATAATTCGTTCATTATGGCAAGGGAAACTTGAATTAAGCAAAGAAATGGGTGATGTTATTTTTCAATGCCCAACTTGCAATGCGTGCTCAGAAGCATGTGCCTATGATATGGATAATGTTGCGTTATATGAGGCTTTAAGAGCGGAATTAGTTGATGCCGGTTGTGGTTTAGAAGCCCATGTTCCCATGAATAAAGCAATGGTTGAACTTTTAAATCCATATGAAAGAGATAATAAACTTAAGAGCAAATGGACGGAAAAAATTGATTTTAAGGTGAAAGATGCAAATACTGAGCAAGCGGAATATTTATACTTCGTTGGATGCACTGCTGCGTTAACCCCAGACATTGAGAAAGTTGCGATTGATACTGCTAAAATTCTTAACAAGTTAGATGTGGATTTTTCCACTTTTGGGGAGCATGAGGTATGCTGTGGAAGCGTAGGTATGAGAACAGGTGATAGAAAAGCTTTTAATTCTGTAGCAGCGAAAAATTATGAACTTATTAAGAAAAGCGGGGTAAAAAAAATTATTACTAGCTGTTCTGGATGTTATCGGACACTAAAACTTGATTATAAAGACTATTTCGACGAATTAGGAGTTGAGGTGCTACATACCGTTGAGTTCTTGGATAAGATTTTGAAAGAGAAAAACGTAGAATTGAAGAATTTAGGGTTGAACGTAACCTACCATGATCCATGCCACTCAGGGCGCCATGTAGGACTTTACAACGAACCTCGAGAGATTTTGAAAAAGATCGCTAACCTCACGGAGATGAAAACGATTAAACAAGCAGCAAAATGTTGTGGTGCTGGAGGCGGCGTAAAAAAAGGATTTCCAGAATTAGCATTGGAAATAGCTAAGTCTAGAGTTCAAGAGGCTGAAGAAACAGGTGCAGATTATCTGGTTAGCATTTGTCCATTCTGTTACAGAAATTTATCAGATGCTATTCTAGATCTAGGTTCAAGTATTAAGATGGTAGATTTAACTGATTTAGTAGAACAAGCCCTAAACTAATTTTTTTATTTTTTTTATATTTCCTAATTATCATATAAAATTTTCAAATTAAACTATATTATTATTATAAAATTGAGTGAAATACAGAAAAAGGAGTAATATAAAATATGCCAAAAATTTCAGATCCAATTACTATAAGGAATATGGAGGTTAAAAATCGATTCGGTTTTCCTCCGATGGTGTCTAGCTCACATGATTCAGAAGGACGTCCTACCGAAAGAACTTTTGCACAATTGGAACAAAAAGCTAAGGGAGGGGTAGGAATAATGACATATGAAGCGTCACAGCTTGACACATGGTTGAGAGGGCCCGGGATGACAGGTCCGAATATTGGGAGAGCCGAGAATATCCCGGCATTTAAGAAGATAACTGATCGTATCCATATGCATAATGTAAAATTTGGAATGCAAATAAACAAGATTGGTATGATATTTTTTACCTTAGGTGCGCTGGCGAATTTCTATGGTCTTCCATCTAACATTGGTCCATCAAGTATTGATTTAGAACACGCAACTTCAGCTTGGAAATTGATGGTACCAACTTGGCCTGATACAATAAAAAAAAAAGATCTTAAAATTAGAGAATTACCCATAGAAGAAATAGAGCAAATTCAAGATATGTATGCTGCTGGGGCAAAAAATGTAATTGAAGCAGGATTTGATTATGTAGAAGTCCACTCTGGACACGGAACCCTCCCACAATCTTTTTTAACACCTTACTTCAATAGAAGGACCGATAAATATGGTGGTTCAGTAGAAAAGAGATGCACGTTTATAAAAGAAACCGTTGCTAAAATAAGAGAAACTATTGGTGATGAACCACCGATTTTAGTACGCTTTTCTGCTGATGAACTTGTCCGTGATGGTAATAAAATTGAGAGTGCAATTGAGATTGCAAAAATACTTGAAAAAGCGGGAGTTGACTGCTTAGATATTACCCAAGGGGTGATCTTAAGAAGTCCTTTCGGGATCACAATACCTAGTTATTGTGAACCCGGATGTTTCATTCACTTAGGAGAAGAGATAAAAAAACATGTCAGTATTCCAGTTATGGGTGTTGGTGGAGTTAATGATCCAAGAATGGCAGCTCAAATTATTGAACAAGAGAGATTAGATATTATTAACATGGGACGTCAATTAATTTGTGATGCGGAGACTCCAAATAAATATTTCGAGGGAAAAATTGATGATATTAAGCGTTGCTTAGGATGTTTAATGAGCTGTGGAACATGTGTATATGACGCTTATAGTGGGTTAAGTTATCAAGAGCTAACACCGTCAACGGAGAAGAAAAAGATTATAGTATTAGGAGGAGGAATTGCTGGGATGGAAGCTGCCAGAGTTGCGAAACTTCGAGGTCACGAAGTAGAAATATATGAGAAAGCTGATAAACTAGGTGGTTTAATACCTCTGCTTGCTAAGGAGTTTGGAAAAGAAAGATTCAAACAAATTTCTGATTTTTTAGAAACTCAAATTAAGAAATTGAACATACCAATTCACCTAAACAAAGAAGTTTCTAAAGAAGAGCTTTCTTCTTTGAATCCTGATATCTTGATATTAGCAACAGGATCAGAAGCTACAGTCCCAGTGAATTTGAAAGGAAAGCCAAATGTAATTACTCAAGATGAATCAATACTAAATAATAAAGATATGGGGAAAGACATTGTAGTATGGGGACTAAATGCCTACTGGAGAGGAGGATTAGAATCAATAGTATCCCTTGCAGAAGAAGGCTACAATATTAAGGCTTTTATGGGCTCAGAAGCTGTTGTTGGACAAATAATTGCAGGAGCTGCTGGTCGACGGTTCTGGATATTAAGATATTTAAGAGATCTGAAGGTTCCTATATATACTAAGGCTAAACTCTTAGATGTCACATCAGAAGGAGTAAAGTTTCTTGATAAGGATAAAAATGAACAATTTATCGAAGCAGATAGTTTAGTCTATTGTGGTTCTCGGATAGCCAATGGAAAAGCATTAAAAGAAAAATTTGAAGGAGTAGCTCCTGAAATCAAACTAATTGGAGATTGTAACAGACCAAGAGATATAAAAGCTGCTATGACAGACGCGCAAAAGTTTATCCGAAGTTTGAAATGAATTGCTAAATATCTTTTAAAATTTCTTTTTTTCTTTGATTTATTTTAGATTAAAAAATTGACTACAATTGGGGATGTTTGTAGAAGTAATGAACTATTTATTATGCTCGATATTTTCAATCATTAAGAAGGATTTTTTGAATAAGTGGAAGAACAAATAAAAGCTCAGAATAAATATTCATATAAATATCATAGGAAAACTAATTTAATTTATGTAATACATCTTTAATTGCTTCTCGTAGAGTATTTTTCTCAATTTCTGGACCTACTTCAATTATTTTGCCATTAACATAGATTCTTCGAGAAATTCCATATTGCTGTAAAACGTTTTGATCAACCGCAGAAAATTCATTAAAAATTACATCATTCTCGAATTCCGAGGCCACATCTCGCACTCTTTGAGCTTCAACATCACTAGTTAAACAAAATCTATTCCAAAATAAATCTATGACAATTTTTCCCTTAATATGTTTAAATTTATAATTTTCTTCCCGGAATTGAGGAGGTTCAGCATTTTGTTTAAACCGTTTCCAAAGGATCACGACTTCATTGCGTCTTTCTGCAACTATGAATCCTAATTTTAAAAAATAGTCTGCTGGCATAAACCAGAAATCCCCAAAATGCCCGATAGTCGCAATTCCATATCGATCTTGACTTTTAGCTTCTTCTTCAGCAGCTTTTATTAATTCTATCCCAACTCCTTTTTTAGAAAATTTAGAGTGTGAAACTAAACATGGGAAAACCATCAAATCTCTACCTCGAATTTGCCAAGGATTTATTTCAATTGGCATAACATATAGAAACCCTGCATGAACACCATCTAAAAGAGCAACTTTGACTCTTAAGCCATGTTTTTCCATACTTTTAAGCCAAGAAATGCGGCGTGGACAAGATATTTCGTATTCATTGTTATTCTCATTTACATGAGTGCAAGTACCAACATAATATTCATCGTCTTTGGTCATATCTCGGATAATGATTGACATATGTTTCACACTTCGAATGTTTTTTAATCATTTATATTTATTGTATATAGTAAGTGTTTGAAAAAAAGAAATTCTATATAATATTTATGTTATTTCCATTCCTAAAATTGAAAGAAATCACCAGATGAAAAAGATAATTTAGTAATTTTATAAATTAATTTGAATTACCGAATATATTGAAAAAAATAAATGAGTGTTGAAAAAGTGACGAAATTAAGTGATACTATAACAATTAGAGGTATGACAGCAAAGAATAGGTTAGGATATCCACCTATGCTTACCTTCTCGTCTGATGGGAAAGGTTGTCCATCACCTAGGACCTTTAAAGTTCATAGGTTAAAAGCGCAAGGAGGAGTAGGATTAATAACGTTTGAAAATTCTGGTCTTGAGAAAAGGGCTGGGATGGGAAGTCCAAGTATTGGAAGAGATGAGAATATTCCAGCATATAAGAAGTTAACTGATATGGTGCATAGCTACGGGGCAAAAATCGGAATGCAAATTGGGAATGGGAGTTTAATCGGATTTGCTTTTGCTAATTTTTTGTTTAATATGAATCCTGGAAATCCTATTGGTCCATCTAAAGTCGATCTTGCTAAAGCCACTGGTGCTTATTCGTTATACGATCCAACGTGGCCTGATAAGATTCATGAACAAAACAATGAAATGCAAGTCCTCACCAAAGAACAGATTTTAGCTATTGAAGATCAATTTGCGGAAGGCGCACGAAGAGCCATTGAAGCAGGATTCGATTACGTAGATATTCATAGCGGGCATGGCATGTTACACTCTTCCTTTCTATCTCCTTGGCTGAACAAGCGAACGGATGAATATGGAGGTTCGATAGAGAATCGGTGTCGTTTTCATTCTGAAACTATGCAGAAAATTAGAGAAAAAATAGGAGAAGAGCACCCAATTTTTATTCGATTTTCTGCTGATGAGCTTATATCAGAAGGGAATAGAATTGACGATGGTATAAAAATTGCGAAGGCATTAGAGAAGGGAGGGGCTGATGTTTTGGATATAACTCAAGGAATTATTTATCGTAATCCATCTGGTATCGAGATACCTTCTTATTGTAAACATGGATGTTTTATTGCCAATCCTGAAGCAATTAAGAAGGAGGTTAATATTCCAGTGATCGGAGTGGGAAGAATTATAGAACCTGAGATGGCAGATCAGTTCATTCAAGAAGGGAAAGCGGATATCATTTATATGGGAAGACAATTAATCTGTGATCCAGAGACGCCAAATAAATACTTTAGTGGTCGTTCAGATGAGATAAGACATTGCATGGGATGTTTACAAAATTGTAGTCACCACTGCATTCAAGACGCGTTTGGTGCTCAAAATTACACGGAACTTACCCCAACAACGAATCCTAAGAATATAGTAGTATTAGGAGGGGGAATAGCAGGATTAGAAGCCGCAAGAGTTGCAAAACTACGCGGTCATCAAGTTGAGCTTTATGAAAAAGCTGATAAGTTAGGCGGTTTAATTCCGTTATTAGCTGCTGAGCATGGAAAAGCAGACTTTATGAATTCGGTTATTTACGCTGAATCACAACTCACTAAACTTGGTGTCCCAGTTTACATAAACAAAGAATTAACCAGAGATGAAATTGCAGCATTAAAACCTGATGTGTTGGTTATAGCTACAGGTTCAGAAGCAGTTCTCCCTGTTAATTTAAAGGATAAATCAAATGTAGTTACTCAAGATGAATCAATATTAAAAAGTAAAACAATGGGGAAGGATATAGTAGTTTGGGGACTTGAAGCATATTGGAGAGGCGGTGTCGAATCAGTAGTTTCACTTCTTGAAGAGGGATATAATGTTAAGGCACTTGTTGGTCCAGAAAAAACCGTAGCAGGGATACTCAAAAGCCATCAGGGAAGAAGATATTGGTTGCTTAATTATTTGAGGAAGAGAGATATACCGATATATAAGGAAGCTAAACTTTTAGATGTTTCTGAGGGTGAAGTGAAGTTCTTAGATTCGAACGGTGAGGAACAATCGATTCAAGCCGATACTCTGGTTTACTGCGGTTCGCGCATTACTAACGGTAAAAATTTAGCAGAAGAGTTTGAAGGAGTTGCTCCTGAAATAGTTCTCATCGGTGACGGAAAACAACCAAGAGACATTGCAGCAGCTATAAGTGAAGCCCAAACTTTTGCTAGAAAATTAGAATAATAACTTTTTTTTAGTGTTACCTTTTTTTTATATTAAACAATTAATTAAACTACAATTCAAGAAAGGTGAACAATTAATTAAACTACAATTTAAGAAAGGTGTGAATTTTGAGAATTACTGATCCCATTACAATAAGAGGGATGGAAATTAAAAACCGAATAGGTTTTGCTCCATGTCTAACAGGTTCATCTGATGCCCAAGGGCGCCCTACTCAGAAAACGTTTAATCATTATGAAGGAATTGCTCGTGGAGGGGTAGGATTAATTACTTATGAAGGAACAGGGGTTGATCCCCGAGGGCTTGGTGGGAATGGCTCAAATATTGGAAAAGCTGAGAATATTCCAGATTATCGAAAAATGACTGACGCGATTCACAAACACGGAGTAAAAACTGGCGTTCAGATAGTTGATGGGGGTATAATAACGTATTACTTTGTAAAAATGGCTGGATTTTACATGCCACCTATAGGTCCATCAAAAGTAGATTTGTACGAAACGATTTCAGCCGCTCAATTATTAATCCCAAATTGGAAGGGGATGGTAGAAAAAGATAATGCTGAAGTCAAAGTGTTGAGTGTCGATGACATGAATAAAATAGGGGATATGTTTGCAACTGGTGCCAAAAATGGTATTGAAGCGGGATTTGATTTTATCGAGATCCATTCTTGTCATGGATCACTATATCATACATTCTTATCTCCCTATTTGAACAAGCGAACAGATAACTATGGAGGGTCTTATGAAAATCGGTGTCGTTTCTTACTTGAGACTGTTGGTAAGATAAGGAAAAGTATTGGTGATGAATATCCCATCTTTGTAAGGATTTCTGCCGATGAGCTTGTAGACAATGGAAATAGAATTGAAGATACGATTGAAATAGCTAAAATTTTAGAAAAAGGAGGAGTCGACTGTATTGATGTTACACAAGGAGTAATTTATCGATCCCCTATTGGTATAACTATTCCTACGTATATAGATCATGGTGGTTTCATTAAGTATGCTGAAGCAATAAAGCAAAACGTCAATATCCCTGTGATAGGCGTCGGGAGAATTAATAGTCCAGCAATGGCAGATAGATTTATCCAGCAAGGCAAAGCAGATATAATTTACCTTGCCCGTCAATTGATTTGCGATCCCGATACTCCTAATAAATATTTTAAAGGTCAATCTGATGATATTAGATGCTGTATCGGATGTTTAGTAGGATGTGGAAGTGTATGTGCACAAGATGCATTTAGCGGTCAAAATTATACAGAACTTACACCCTCAACAGAGCCTAAAAAAATAGTAATATTGGGAGCTGGGATTGCTGGAATGGAAGCTGCGAGAATTGCGAATCTTCGAGGTTATGATGTGGAAATTTATGAGAAATCAGACAAAAAGGGAGGCTTAATGCCTCTTCTTGCTTTGGAATACAAAAAATACGATTTTAAGAGAGCAGCTACCTATTTAGAACATCAATTGGAAAAAGCTGGTGTACCTATCCATCTTAATAAAGAATTGACTAAGGAAGAAATAGCAAACTTAAATCCTGATATTTTAGTTTTAGCTACGGGCTCAGATGCGACAATTCCTGTGAATTTGAAGGGGAAGCCAAATATACTTACGCAAGATGAAGCGATTTTAAAGAGCAAACAAATTGGCAAGAATATAGTTGTGTGGGGATTAAATGGATATTGGCACGGAGGAGCTGAAACAATTCTATCTTTTATTGAAGAGGGGTATAATATAAAAGCTTTCGTAGGACCAGAAGCGGTGGTTGGCCAAGTTCTTCCCATGTCAAGAAGGTTTTGGATAATTCGATATTTAAAGGAAAAAAATATTCCTATATATCCAAAAGCAAAGTTAGTAGACTTTGAAGATGGAATTAAATTCCTTGATGAGAAAGGGGAGGAACAATTCATTGAAGCTGATACACTTATTTATTCCGGTGCTCGTATTACGAATGGAAAGAAACTGCAACAGGAATTTGAAGGAGTAGCACCAGAAATAGTACTATTAGGAGATTGTAAAAAACCACGAGATATTAAATCCGCTTTAACTGACGCTCAAAAATTTGCAAGAGAACTAAAATAATCTTTTTTCTTTTTTTTTTTATTACCATTTACATCCAAGATACAATTTTGGGTGCTTCTGCTAAAATATCAACTAATTCATCATAATTGATACTGGTAAATTTAGGTTGTAAATTTTGGGTACCTATCCCTCGAGCTTTTAAATCAGGAATCATTGTATAAAAAACTAATGGGAGATTTAATAGTTTTTTTAAAGCGTGAGATTTTCGACTTTTTTGGGATGTGCCTATAACCCCATCATGGATAAATACAATGCTAATATGAGTATTTTGTTCAAGATGATTTTCTATAATTTGAATTAGGTTTGTTAATTTTGATTCCATAGTTGTACTGAATCCATACAGATATACTATTTTATCTTTAGTTGCCAATTTTCATTCCTCTATCTTAATATTTAAAATTCATATCTGCTTCTAATATTATTTCAGAAATTTTCTTTATATCAACTACTTGAATATTGTCCATCTGGATTAAATCTGACTCCTCCATACCAGCTGCTCTAAGGGCATCGTCATGCACGTAAATTTCTATGCCAGATAACTCAATTAATCTCATGATATTAGTAAAAGGTTTAACATTTAAAACCCCAGGATCAAGATTTTTACTCAAAAAATAAATTGCGTCCTGCAAAAATACAACTTTACAATTGTCTATATCCCCAATTGCTAATAATCCCGTCCCCATTCGAATTGATTCTACAGCAGAATTCTTGCCAAAAGGAGAATCTTCACATATTATTACAATCGAATTGACCATCACCCATCACCCTCCTGGTCCAAAAAATATTACTCGATCGGATCGTGATATTAGATCTGAAAGACCTCCTAATCCTTCTTGGGATGCTCCTTCAATAAATTCATTAGTTTGGATGCCGTTGAAACTGATCCATGTACTACAAGCTGTTAATTTAGTACTATGCGTCTTACAGAATTCAACAAGGCGCTCAGATAAATTTCTTTCAGTTTCACTAGTGATATCTCTATTTTTAATATTATAAACGCCACTCCCATAAAAAAAAATCCCTAAAATTTGGTGACCTTTCTTTATGATCGCTTCTCCTAAATTAATTACAGTATCTATTGCTTCATACTTATAAGGTTCAGCACACACTACAAATGCAAATGAAACCATTGACATGTTTAATCCAAACTCATTTAATATAGATATTTTATTCTATACTTAATTTAAATAATAATTAATAAGACAAAAATTATTTGTATTATTTGTATTTGGTATGACATCTTTTAAAATAATAATATAAGAATTAATAATATTAGAGTTAAAAATAAAATAGAACAAATTCTTGATTTTAAGGAACTTAAAATGGCAATACTATATGAATCATATGGGAGCTTTAGCACAGGAATACCTTCGTTTAGGCAAATGGTTTCTAAAAAATCCAAGGGAACTATAATCCTGACGGAAACCTTCCTGTCATTTGAATCATTAGTAGACAAGATCCTATTTCAAGTTAAACTATCTGAGATTCAAGATATATGTAGGAAGATTAGATTTAAGATCACCCTAATCGAACTTCAGACACCACATCATACGTTTTATACCCTATATCCTATGAAAAAAAAGAATAATTCCTATAGTCCTTCCAAAGAAATGACAATGGAGTTGTTTAGACAATTAACCAGATTAATTTATAATAGAAATCAAACAATTTTATTTGATGCTATCGCTAGTTTTCACTTAAATTCTCTCCTCAGTTATGATCTAAAAGAAAATACGATTCATGGGCAACTATTTTTAACGGAAAATTACATTTTATTCAAATCTTTCCATTCAAAAGGGATATATAAGATAGATGTCTTAGATATTAAAGATGTAACAATGGAAATCGAAGATTCAACCATATATGTAAAAATTGAAGCAAATTATAAAAGAATTTATTATGTATTTCCTTTAAAAAGGCAAAGGAGAAAATTAATAAAAGATAATTTGAAAGCTGAAAAATTTTATGATGTATTAAATCAAGCTACAATGTATAAACTAACTGAACAGGTAAGATTAAAGAAGGTTGAGAAAGAAAATATAAAAAAAATAAAAAATATGTTAGAAGTATCAAATCGACTAAAACTTAAGATGATGCGAACCACATTAGGATTAGAAAAAGAAAGTTTTAACGATAGAATTTTTGAATGGGCTAAGAAATTTCATTTTAAGATTGATGGAGATAATATCATAATTAATAAAGAAACGATCCCCGCTTTTCTCCATCAAATTATTTCGATAGATAAGGAAGATAATACAATTACTGAAACAACTGAATGTTTATTTTGTGGCAATACTGTTAATAACAAACTTGAAGTATGCCCTTATTGTGAAAATAACATAAAATTAGATTAAAAAAATAACTATAGAACAGATTTTGATTAAAAATTCCTTATTTTGGCTTTATTGCGTTAATTTGTAAACTTAAACTTGCCATTTTATCCAAATTTTTTAGATTTTCAAGATTGGGGTCCCGTTCTTCTAAGATAGCTTTAGTTTCAGGAT
>LAZR01001525.1_pt1 | contig 14597 bp, 11 predicted proteins | sample 329461 | NCBI WGS metagenome assembly LAZR01 (sample SAMN03002196, study PRJNA259156) | marine sediment metagenome | biome: sea floor; feature: Hydrothermal impacted sediments; material: marine sediment; isolation source: Loki non-amplified sample from Loki's castle hydrothermal vent sediment ...
CCGGTTGGCAGTGTGGCCCTGGCCGGGCGCCAGACGGCGGCCTATCCCGCGCCGACGCCAGGGGGCTGGAATTTGCTGGGTCGCACCAGTGCCCGGCTTTTTGATCGAGAACGTGAAGGCTTCAGCCTGTTAAGAGTGGGGGATCAGGTGCGCTTTGTGCCCGTGAGCCGTGACGAATTTGAACGTGAGGGCGGCGATACCACGCCCACGGAGCCATTAGCATGAGGCAGCAAACTCACTCGGAACCCTGTATCAAAGTTCTTCGTGCCGGGCCTCTCGCCCTGCTGCAAGACAGCGGGCGATTTGGTGTTCGCCACCTGGGGGTTACCCAGGGTGGTCCGGCCGACGTGTATTGTTGGGCGTGGGCGAATCATCTTGTTGGCAACCCTTGGGGCGCGGCCAATCTGGAGATCACCTTCGGTGGTTTGCAGTTGGTGGCCGGGCGGGATCTGGAAATAGCCGTTACCGGCGCTGATCTGGGTGCAACACTGGACCAAAAGCCGGTGCCACTGTGGCAGCGAATTACCTGGAAAGAGGGGCAGACACTAGCCTTTGACGCGCCGGTGAGCGGGCTTCGGGCGTATCTGGCCGTTAGTGGTGAATTTGTGGCCGAACCGGTATTGGGAAGCGTTGCCTGTGTCACCCGAGAAAATCTGGGTGGCTTTGACGGCAGAGGCGCCAAGCTGGCACAGGGCGACCAACTTTTTGTGCGCAGCGCAGAGGCGCAGGGCAACGAGGGGCCGACACACGCCCCCGAAGAGGCTATACCTGATTTCAAAAAACCGGCGACGCTGGACCTCTTGCCGGGCGCGCAGATTGCTGAGTTTACCGGCCGCAGCCTGTTTGACGCGTTCAATACCTGGTGGAAGGTTGATGACCGTGCAGATCGCATGGGCGTGCGCCTGACGGGCCCCAAGCTCAGTTGCAAGATCAGCACGCTTGTCTCCGAGGGTATTAACCTGGGTGGCGTGCAAGTGCCGCCAGATGGCCAGCCCATTGTATTGCTGAATGATCGCCAGACCATCGGCGGTTACCCCCGCTTTGGTTCTCTCTCACCGTTGTCTGCGTCAAGGTTAGCTCAGTGTTTGCCCGGAGAACAGGTCAAACTGATGGCCATAGGAAGTGACGCCGCGCTGTCACAATATCGGTCGTTCAGAGCGCTTTTTAATACCGCTTCCCGCTAACTCACGATGACGGCCCGGCGGGCTGGCGCTACAAAAGAATGGATCTATCCTGTATCTTTGTCGTAAATATGGGCACAGGAAGATTCAGGCTTGTCGCCACATAGTGTATCCGCCCGCTAACCCAGAAGAATCCCGCAATGCCCAAGACGCTGTTTTCTGCCTTTGCCAGCAACTTTCTCGGCAACGCCCCCGTTTGGTACAAGCAGTTTATTGTACTGTTTCTGATTGCCAATCCGATTGTGATGTATCTGTTGGGGCCGGTCACGGCAGGCTGGCTTCTGATCGCCGAGTTTATCTTTACCCTCGCCATGGCGCTGAAGTGCTACCCGCTGTTGCCCGGCGGATTGCTTGCGATAGAGGCGCTGCTGATAGGCCTGACCACGGCGGACGCGGTGTATTCGGAGGTGCTGACCAATTTCCCGGTCATTTTGCTGCTGATGTTCATGGTGGCGGGCATTTATTTCATGCAGGAACTGCTGCTGGTGGCGTTTACCCAGATACTGGTAGGCGTGCGTTCCAAATCAGCTCTATCACTGCTGTTCTGCAGTGCCGCCGCAGTGCTTTCGGCGTTTCTTGATGCGTTAACCGTAACCGCTGTCATCATCAGCGTTGCGGTTGGCTTTTACTCTGTTTATCACAAGGTGGCCTCCGGTAAGGGTTACCAAAGCAGTGAACATAATGCGGGCAGTGATGAGGAAGTAGTTGAGCTGCACCGTGAGGATCTGGTGAACTTCCAGGCATTTTTGCGCAGCCTGTTGATGCACGGCGCCATAGGCACCGCCCTTGGCGGCGTAGCGACCATGGTGGGTGAGCCGCAGAACCTGTTGATTGCCAAGGTAGTGGGATGGGACTTTGTCGAGTTTTTCCTGCACATGGCGCCAGTGAGCCTGCCCGTGCTGGCCGCCGGGTTGCTAACCTGCTGGGTGCTCGAGAAAATGCGCTGGTTTGGTTACGGCGGAAGGCTTCCCCGGCCGGTTCGGCGGGTGCTGGAAGAATTTGCTGATAATGAGCGCGCCAAGCGCACCAAGGCCGATCAGGCTGCGCTTTGGGTGCAGGGGGTTGCGGCGGTTATATTGGTGCTTGGTTTGGCCCTGCATCTGGCAGAAGTAGGCCTGATCGGCCTGCTGGTTATTATTCTAATCACGTCGTTTACCGGGATTACTGGCGAGCACCAGATAGGCAAGGCGTTTCAGGAATCACTGCCGTTTACCTCTTTGCTAGTGGTGTTTTTTGCGGTGGTGGCGGTGATTCACGAGCAGCATCTGTTCGCGCCGATTATCGATTACGTGCTGTCGCTGCCGGAAAGCCAACAGCCGGGCATGTTCTTTATTGCCAATGGCCTGCTTTCCATGATCAGCGATAACGTGTTTGTTGCGACGGTTTATATCAGTGAGGTCAAACAGGCTCTGGATGCCGGCAGTATCAGCTATGAGCACTTCCAGGACCTGGCCGTGGCGATCAACACAGGAACCAACTTGCCCAGTGTAGCAACCCCTAACGGGCAGGCCGCATTCCTGTTCATGCTGACCTCGGCCGTTGCACCGCTGGTGCGGCTTTCGTACGGGCGGATGGTGGTTATGGCGTTCCCATATACCGTGGTTATGGGCGGTGTTGGCCTGTACATGGTGAGCTTTCATATTTGATCGTTGCCGCTTTTTTGAGCTGGCGGCCTGTATCCTTTCTAAACAGACCTGTTAATCTCTGCGTATGCAGATCAACAACTCGTCTATTTAGTGTGACGCCATGCGCAGACTCTGGAACTCATTTTCGCCTTCGCTTTCTGTTGCCCGCCTGGCCATTGTTTTTGTGTGGCTGACGGTTGTTGTTCTGGCCAGCCCGGTTCAAGCCGATAGCGTTCGCGGCAGCGTGCGTATCGCGTACACCGAGTTTCCCCCCATCGAATTTCAGAATGAAAAGGGCGAGCCGGCAGGCCTCTTTGTAGAGCTCACTCGAAAGGTCGTTGAGGAAGCAGGCTACGATGCAGAGTTTATCTACCTGCCCGTGAGCCGGATTTATCTGTATTTGAAAAATGGGACGGTGGATTTATGGCTCGGTCTTTCCGGTGTGCCGAGCCTGGAAAAAGAGGTGCTCGAAAGCTGGGTGAATGTTTTTCCCGTGCAGATGAGCGCCTGGCACCTTGAAACGACAGAACCACTGACGCATCTCGACCAGCTCAATAACAGAACGGTCATTGTGATTGGCGGTTATACCTATGGTGGCTTGCTTTCCTGGCTTGAGGCCTCCAGCCGGATACGTCTTACCGAAGCCCCCAATCATCGTGCGGCGATTGACATGCTAAAACTGAAACGGGGCGATTATGTTCTGGATTATCGAGAGCCGGTTCAAAAAATCCTGATTCAGCCTTCCGACCGCCGCGTTCGAGAATCGAAAATACGCACGCGTAATTCGGCCTGGCTGTTTTCCCTGGCAAGCCCCCGGGCCGCTCTTTTGAGGGACGAGCTCGACGACGCCTATTTGCGCATGGTGAACCGCGGCGAGGCGCCACCTGTTCAGGATGTAACCCCCGGATTTTTTATTCCCGGATTTCCCCGGGCGCACCGTTAGATGTGATGGTTAGTCAGAACTTGCCGGGGTGAGGCTGATATCACCATACCAGGCCGTTGCTTGCTCACCCGTGTTGTCGGAATCCGACATGATTGCGATGCCCCGGATAGGCGGTGGGGCTTCCCCGAACGCCTTGCGATAATCCGCAACAATATCCCGCTCAATGCTTAACCACTCCCCAGCCTTTTCGTTGCCGGAACTGACGGCAACCATCACGGTTTTGTCGGTGTATGGGTTATCAATAAACTCGCCTTCGGGCAGGGTGTTTGCCCAGATGTAGTTCAGGGCATTGCCGGGCAATTCCTCGCCAAACAGCACCTCTACGGTCTTACGCTTCGCTCGCTCGAAAAAGCCTGCCTTGTCTGGCTGGAACTCGAAGGCCACGTAAATTCTGGCGGGGTAATCATCGCCGGACTTCTTTGTGGCGTCGCCTTTTTCAAAGACGTTGGACACCTTCCAGCGCCATCGAAGTATCAGCGACTCATCCGGCTTTATGTTCAGCCGCGTAATCAGGCCAGACGCACCGCCGGAGGTTTGCGCTTTCACCACCTGCAAACCGTCATCCTGAACCAGTTCGTAGCGTGAGTGCTGTTCTATGTTGGGAAATTCCAGTGGCTCCCAGCCATCGGACAGCGACGTCATTTTCGAGAATTCCGGCAACAGCGGCTCTTGTGCCAGCAGGTGCGGAGAAGCCAGGCTGAACGCTGCAAACAGTAGCCAGATAACAGGGCGTGTGGATATGTGCATGAATGTGTCCCGTGTGCTGTGTGTTTGTGAGAGACCGGTGGATTCGGGAAAAGTGCCTTGTCCCTCTAATATTTACCGTATATAGTGCCAAAATCCTTGGTTAGATACCAGATATGGTATTTGGAATCCGGTGAGAATCCGGAACTGACGCGCAGCGGTATTGGGGAACGAGCGTGGTAAAAAGACACTGGCGCAAGCCGGGAAGTCGCCACGCAAGGCAGAACCAGCAGGTTCATGCCCCTGAGTCCGAAGACCTGCCAGGGAAGACTGTACCTTCGCGACTCAGGCGCCTGCATTTGGCCCTACAAGGTGAGCAGCAACGAACACGGCAAGGCTAACGTTAAGGTACAGCTATAGAGGGCTGATGCGTTATAGAGGCTGAGCTCTGTTCGTCCTGCGTACGCGAAGGCAATGGAATTCACGCGTATTCAGGAGAAAGCCGTATGTCTGCGACAACTCTGGCCGAGCCCCGGCCGTTATCGTCATCCAACACAGAAGCCCTGCAGGTAATCAAGCGCAACGGCAACCTGGCCAGTTTTACCCCCTCAAAAATCAGTGTAGCCGTTACCAAAGCGTTCCTCGCTGTTGAAGGTGACCAGGCAGCCGGGTCGGCCCGCATCAACGACGCCGTTCACCGAGTAACCGAACAGGTGGTTCAGGCCATCAGCCGACGCCTGAAGGCCGGTGGTCGGGCGCACATTGAAGACATTCAAGACCAGGTAGAGCTGGCCCTGATGCGCGCCGAAGAGCAGAAAGTGGCCCGTGCCTACGTACTCTACCGCGAAGAACACGCCCGTGAGCGCGCACGGCATGAGCCAGTCGAAGCGCATCCCCATCTCACCGTAAAACAGGCTGATGGTCGCACCACGCCGTTGGATCTGGGCCTGATGAAGCAGCAGGTCGATCACGCTGCATTCGAGCTTGAAGGCATTGACGGCGACTCTTTGGTGGAAGAGGCGACCCGCAACCTCTACAACGGTATCGACGAAACTGAAGTGCTGACGGCCCTCATTATGACCGCCCGTGGCCGTATCGAGCGGGAGCCGGACTACAGCGCCGTCACTGCCCGCCTGCTGCTGGAGCAGTTGCGTCTTGAAAGCGTAACCGCCTTGAAACTAGACACCAACTTGACCCTGGCCGAGGTGTATCCGCAAGCCCTGAGCACGTTCATCAGCGCTGGTATTCGTTACGAACTGCTCGACGAAGCCATGGCCGCGTTTGATATGGAGCGCCTTGGCGCGGAATTGAAACCCGAGCGTGATCAGCAATTTGGCTTCCTAGGCCTGCAAACCCTGTACGACAGGTACTTCCTGCACTGGAAAGAAGATCGTCTGGAACTGCCTCAGGTATTTTTCATGCGCGTCGCCATGGGCCTGGCCCTGCGTGAAGACGACCCCAACAGCCGTGCCATCGAGTTCTACAACTTGCTGTCCTCCTTCGATTACATGGCCTCTACGCCCACACTGTTTAACAGCGGCACCCGCCATTCCCAGCTTTCATCCTGCTACCTCACCACCGTGGGCGACGATCTGGAAGACATCTACGGCGCCATCCGCGACAACGCCATGTTGTCGAAATGGGCTGGTGGTCTGGGCAACGACTGGACACCGGTGCGCGCGCTGGGTTCCCGCATCAAAGGCACCAACGGCCAAAGCCAGGGCGTCGTGCCGTTTCTGAAAGTGGTGAACGACACCGCCGTAGCTGTGAACCAGGGCGGCAAGCGCAAAGGCGCCGTGTGCGCCTACCTGGAAAGCTGGCACTTGGACATCGAAGAGTTTCTGGAGCTGCGCAAAAACACCGGCGACGAACGCCGCCGCACCCACGACATGAACACCGCCAACTGGGTGCCGGATTTGCTGATTGAGCGCATGCGCCAGGACCGCGACTGGACCCTGTTCAGCCCCAGCGACGCGCCAGACCTGCACGACCTATACGGCAACGCATTTCGCGAACGCTATGAGCATTACGAAGCCCTGGCCGCAGAAGGCAAAATCGAGCTATTCAAAACCCTTCCGGCCAAACAACTGTGGCGCAAAATGCTCACCGTACTGTTTGAAACCGGCCACCCGTGGATCACCTTCAAAGACCCCTGCAACCTGCGCTCGCCGCAGCAGCACAAGGGCGTGGTACACAGCTCTAACCTGTGTACAGAAATAACCCTGAATACCAGTGCCGAAGAAATCGCCGTGTGCAATCTGGGCTCGGTAAACATCGCGGCTCACATCAACAACGGCGAACTGGATGTGCAGCGCCTGGAGCGCACCGTAAACACCGCCGTGCGCATGCTCGACAACGTTATCGACATCAACTTTTACGCCGTACCCCAAGCACGCAACTCCAACCTGAAGCATCGCCCGGTTGGTCTCGGCCTGATGGGCTTTCAAGATGCGCTTTACGCACTGCGCCTGCCGTGAGCAGCTGAGCTATTTTGCCATCCGCGCGTCAGCGGAGCTGGCGGCAGAGCGCGGCGCTTACGAAAGCTACGAAGGTTCCCTGTGGAGCCAGGGCGTTCTACCGATCGATTCCATAGAATGGCTCAAAGCCGCCCGCCTTGAAGGCGACCTGAGCGTGAACACCGACAGCCGTCTGGATTGGGCGCCGGTGCGCGAACTCATCGCCAAGCACGGCATGCGCAACAGCAACGTGATGGCTATTGCCCCCACCGCGACCATTTCCAACATCGTGGGCGTGTCGCAATCTATAGAACCTGCGTACCAGAACCTGTTTGTGAAATCGAACCTCTCCGGCGAATTCACCGTGGTGAACCCCTCCCTCGTGCGCGATCTCAAAGCCGAAGGCCTGTGGGACAACGTGATGGTGAACGACCTGAAGTATTACGACGGCAGCGTGCAACAAATAGAGCGCATACCCACCGAACTGAAATCCCGATACGCCACCGCCTTTGAAATAGACGCCCGCTGGCTGGTGGAAGCAGCCTCCCGCCGCCAGAAATGGCTGGACCAGGCCCAAAGCCTGAACCTGTACATGGCCGAGCCCAGCGGTAAAAAACTGGATGAGCTGTACCAGCTGGCGTGGGAGCGTGGCCTGAAAACCACCTACTACTTGCGTTCATTAGGAGCCACCGGCGTGAACGAACAAGCCGCCCCGGTTGCCGCACCGCAGCCACAAGTATGCAGCATCGACGAACCCGACTGCGAAGCGTGTCAGTAACCACTTACTACTATTGAGAGGCACACCCATGCTGAATTGGGACGATGAAACCAAACCCCAAAGCCCGCCCGCTGCGCACAGCAGCGTGGCCCCGGTAAACGTTGAAGATAAACGCGTGATCAACGGCGAAACCGACGTAAACCAGCTGGCTCCGTTCAAGTATCCCTGGGCCTGGGAATACTTCATGAACGCCAACAAAAACCACTGGACGCCGCTGGACGTGAACATGGCGCAAGACGTTCACGACTACCACCATCGCCTGAGCCCGGCGGAAAAGCATGTGTTTGAAAACGTGGTGGCCTACCTCACCACCTCCGACATACTGGCCATGCGCAACATCGGCCTGGCGGTGATGGAAAAAATGACCGCGCCTGAGCTGCAGATATATCAGGCACGCCAGGTTTACGAAGAGGCCATGCACACCTGGGCCTACCAGCACTGCATTGAAACCCTCAACCTGGACCAGGGTGAAATCTACAACCGCTACCGCGTAGTGCCGCAAATCAACGCCAAAATCCAGATAGCCAACCGCCGTTTGGACGCAGCCATGCGCCCCGACATGAACCTGCGCAATAAAGACGACCTGCAGGAATTCATCATGTCTTATCTGTTCTTCGCGGCGGTGTTCGAGGGCACCTGGTTCTACAACGGTTTCAGCCCCATCTTCGCCCTGCAGCGCCGCGGCCTGATGCGTGGCACCGGCGAGCAGTTTCAGTACATTCTGCGCGACGAAGCCATGCATTTCTCCTTTGGCCTGAAAGTGGTTAACCAGATTCTGGAAGAAGAAAACATCAGCTTCGACCCCAAAGCCGTGCGGGACATGTGGGACGAATCCGAAGCCGCGGAGCGCGACTACGCCCACTACATCCTACGCGACCCAATCCTGGGCTACTCCGCCGAATACCACATAGAACAGTTCCGCTTTGTAGCCAACCGCCGCGCCCGCACTGTGGGCCTGCCCGAACCCTTCCCAGGGGCGAAAAACGTATCGCCCTGGCTTGATGAGCAGGCGACCATGCGCAAAGAGAAGAATTTTTTTGAGACACGGGTGATTGAGTATCAGACCGGGGCTCAGTTGGAGTGGTGAGCCCTGGCTGAAATCTGCGCCCTTTCTGATGCTACACTTTGATTTGTTATGAATGATGGGAAGGGAGCCCACAATGACACCGACAATCACAGGTAACATCCGTGCTGCTGCGAAGCGGGCCTTGATGGCGGGCAGTACGGAATACTTCAGCTGGACAGAAGAGGCGCAGGAAAATTTTCGAGCCACAGCGGGCGAGGAGGCCCGCTGTCGTATGCAGCAGGTTTTGTTGAAGCAGGTTCTGGGCATCGACTGCGTTGTGGCCGAGGCAGCCGAGGCCTGGCGCGAACTCAGTTTGCAGCAGCTCAATGACATTAACCCCGCAGATCTTCTTGTCAGCGGTATTGGCGACGATTTTCTTTATCTGAATGAGTCGCTGGAAGAAGGCGTATCGTTGCTGGATTTCAATACCCTCTACGACTACGATTTTGACGACTTCCTGTTTCAGGAAGAGTGGCGCCACAAAGACCTGAAAGGTTACGCTAGCCCCGGTTACTTTCCCCTGCATCATCCACGCTGGATCCGGCTGGTGATGAATGACGAGTTTGTCTACGGAAACCTGTTCTCCACGGCCAGTTACGTGATATCCCGGGTAACGGAAGCCGGTGACGACCGCCTCGATGAGCTGATTCCGTCTTCATACATCGAGGGCCCGGATCATGGTAAACCGAGAGATGGAGGTATCGCTTGGGACTACCAGTTGGACGCTAACGGCCAGGAGCCGCAGCTTGAGGAATTGAGAAGGCGCTGGTGGCAGTATCAGCAAGATGCAGAACTCGTTCTTCAGAAAGAACTCTCAGATGGCCCGCCTTATGCCTACATTCTGCGAGACGAATCTCGGGTGCCCGGTGAAATTAACGTCAACTTTGTTATCCACAATGAAAAATCCATGCACAAAGTCCGCTGGCGAACATTTATGGCGGACCTGTGGGCAATCGAAGGCAACAGCAAAGACCTTATAAGCTTGCTCAAGCGGGAGACAGAAAGAGCCCTGCGCTTTATCGGGGAGCAGCACCACGACATCCGCGGGAACTATGTACCACCGGATATTGAGCCCGGAAAAAAGCGAAAAGTGGTGATGTCCAGCGGTGCGCTTGATGATTTAGAACGGCTGAGCCGCGAAGACCCAGAGAGTGACTGAGCGCTTACCCCAAAGGGCTACGAACACCCGCAAAACCTTGCCCCAGAACGTGGGTATAGATTTGAGTGGTTCGCAAATCCGCGTGGCCGAGCAGATCCTGGACTGTGCGAATATCGCTACCACGCTTGAGCAACTCCGTGGCAAACGTATGCCGAAAAGTATGGCAGCTGGCGGGTTTATGGATGCCGACCGCCTTTGCCGCACTGCGCACAGAGCGTTGTACGGATGAAATATGGCGATGGTGGCGTGAGACATTGCCCAGATTATCAGTACTCAATGCCGGCGAAGAAAAAAGCCACTGCCACTCCAACGAACGACCGGCAACGGGGTATTTGCGAGCGAGGGCGAAGGGCAGACTAACCGGATGCAAAAAATCCTCGCTGCGCTGCTGCCAAGCTTTGCGGATACTCTCGACATGGTTCTGCAGCGGTTCAATCAAGGTTGCAGGTAAAAGGGTGGTTCTATCCTTAGCGCCTTTTCCATCACGAACTGTAATCACTTGTTGCTGAAAATCCAGATCCTTGATCCGGAGACGACACGCTTCCGTGACCCGCAGGCCAGAGCCATACATCAGCGAGGCAATCAGTTTATTGGGCTGCCCGAGATGATTGATGATTCGCATCGCCTCATCGTGGGTAAGCACCACGGGTAACTTACGAGGCTTTTTCGAACGGACGACGTTACCAATCTCACCAAGCGGCACACCCAATACTTTGTCGTACAAAAAAACCAAAGAATTCAGCGCCTGTGCCTGCGTGGCCGCAGCAACATTGCGGTGCACGGCAAGCCAGGTCAAAAACTCATTAACATCCGGCGGCCCCATGTCCCGCGGATGCTTCATCTGATGGAAGCGAATGAAGTAACGAATCCAGTACCAATAGGTTTTTTCGGTACGGATGCTGTAATGGTTCACGCGAATGACAGCACGGACCTGATCGCGAAGACGAGGCGGCTTTCCTTGCATAGTCGGGCTCCTTGCCAAAAAACTGTATATTTAGACAGTATTATTGGTGGCGCGAATCACAGAAGTCAAATGATTACATAGCGCCAGCCTTTTGAGTGGTCTAAGCTTTTGTTTTATAAATTTTTGATTGGGGCGCTGAAATTCGGAATAGCCGTCATAACGAAACGGTCAAATTTCCGCAATCACTGAGGCCTCAGTCCAATTGCTGTTATATTTCCACGGAAGTCTGCAAAGTAGTGAAAAATGACACCTGAGTATCGCATAGAAGCTGAAAAGAATATTACATCCTACTTAGCTGGTAATGATGTTAATAACATCAAGTACATGCAGGTAGAGCAGACCTTCAATGATTTGGAGGATGAGGTCCATGTTTGGAATATAAGGGCTGACGACGGCAACTGGTGGGTTGTCGAGGGAGAGGGTGTCCCTATGAACCTTTACACTCAAAATGAATTTTATTTCTCGGCTGACGAAGCGTATTCGTTTCACATAGGGATAACTCAGAGGCTTCATGCACGACACCACCAGACATTCAGACATGTAATTGATGAAGTCCCGCTTGATATTGATGGGGTAAAGTCCATTAGTCGTAGGCTTAATAGTGCTGCACTTGAACTAAACGATGTGTCTGCACCGGAAGATATTCAGTCAATTGGGTTGACTTGTAGAGAGAGCCTTATTGAGTTGGCTGGAGTTTTGGCGCAAGGAAATCCTGAGCTTCTCAAGGACCATGGGTTGAAAGCCGCCGACTTCAAAGGTATAGCAAAAGCTGTAATCAGTATTTATGCAGCAGGCAGGCAAAATAGTAATCTTCGGAAACGATGTAGAAACTTAATCGAAGCCGCTTGGGACCAATCTTCTGAAGTTGTGCACTCCCCCAATAAAAATGTCCCCGATGCAAAGATATGCTTGCTATTTACCTGCTCTGCGGTGTCAGTTATTCAGAATATTTTTCTTAAATACCTAGGCTTTGATAGTGAGCCAAGATGTCCAGAATGCAAAAGCATGGACTACGATATATCTGATGGTGCAAATCCTGATGAGTTTATTCTCATCTGTAATTCATGTGGGCATGAGACGTCTATTGCGCAAGAAATATAACCAGTGCAGGCACGGCGACGCCCATTACATTGCGCCTTTGGCTCCATTCCATGGGCGCGCATGCTGCAGGCGTTAGGCAATAGGAGATAAAGGGTTGTCAACAAGTCATACCGCAACAATTGTTGCGACAGTACTAGCCGCGGTTATCACGGCTGCTGTCTCACTATATATTCATTTTGATTCCCCAGAAATCGATGTGAGAGGCACAGTGACTGAGACGGTTGGCGCCGATTCAGAGCAGGAAGGTAGCTCTACAAGCCCTTCAATGAATATCGCGGACGTATTTATTGCTCCAATTAATACTGATATGGCGACAAATTTTTTTGCGGAAATCTCTAACTCAGGCACTGAAACTGCAAAGGATTTTCAGTTAACTATAAATTTTGGTGAGGCAACTATAGAGAAGTGTGAAGTCCAGCCATCATCTATTTCTAGGCCTACTGAATCTAAGCCACTTTCAGTCCAGTCGTACAATATCTCAACTCTTGGCAAGGATGCCTCGATTTACATCAGCTGTGCTGTAGATCTCCCGTATTTCAAAAAAATATGGGTTGGTGGTGGCAATATCCAGTATGAAAAATCTTTGACTTATGATGCGTATAAGGAATTGAAGAACGGGGATGACATTGGATTTTATGAGGGACTTTTACGAGCCGTTATTCTGTTTTTTCTAGCTATGGCGGGATTCAAGATCGTTGGATTTCTTTTTGACTAAGGTACCTAACAATTGCAGGCAGGGCGACGTTTTAGTCGTTGCTCCTTCGTCACAACAACTAAAACGCGCCTGCTGCAGCGTTGAGGCTGTAGAAAAACTCAAATTTCCGGCGCTGGTTTGGTAAAATCGTGCATAAAGACGAGGAGTAGTCGGATGTCGAAAGCCAAACCCCGTTTCAAGCCCTACAACATCGACCAGGACGCCATCCTGGTGATTAATTACCGGGATCAACTCCAGCCCGGCACCTTTGAGCACGCGATCCACTACCTGATTGAACACAAGCTGGACCTCTCGATATTCCATCCCAAGTACCGCAACGAAGACACCGGCCGCCTGGCCTATGATCCGGCCATTCTTCTGAAAATCATTCTGTTTGCCTACTCCAAAGGCATCACCTCCAGCCGCGAGATTGAATGGTGTTGCGACACCAACATCCTTTTTAAAGCGCTGTCCTGCGACACCGTTCCGCACTTCACCACCTTGGCAAAGTTCGTTAGCCAGCACGCCAATGCGATTGAAGCGCTGTTCGAACAGGTGCTGCTGGTTTGCCACGAACAAGGACTGCTGGGCAACGAACTCTTTGCCATCGACGGCTGTAAAATGTCCTCGAACGCGGCCAAGGAATGGTCGGGCACCTTCAAAGAGTTGGACCAAAAGCGGACCAAACTGAAACGACTGATTCGTCACCACCTGACCGAGCATCACGCCCGGGATGAGGCCGAAACCGAAGCCGAGCTGGACCGGGATATCCGGCGAGCAAAAACCGTTCTCTCCCTGGATGAGTCCTTGGAAAAAATAGACCGATTCCTAAAGACGAGTAGCCCAAGGATGGGCCAGGGGAAACGGCGCAAGGAAGTGAAGAGCAACATCTCCGATAACGAAAGCGGCAAGATGACCACCAGCAAAGGCACGATCCAGGGCTATAACGGCGTGGCCACGGTGGACAAGAAACACCAGATCATCATAGATGCCCAAGCCTTCGGTGAAGGTCAGGAACACCACACCTTAAAGCCTGTACTGGAGACGGTTCAGCAGCGCTATAGAAAGCTGGGGATCGCTGACGACATCTACCAAACCGGCGCGATTGTGACGGCCGATACTGGCTTCGCCAACGAAGCCAACATGCGGTACCTGCACGAACAGCAGATCAACGGTTACATCCCGGACAACCGCTTCCGCAGCCGCGACCCCAAGTTCGCGGATCAGAAAGACAAATACGGTAAGCGGCACCAGAACCTCCCGGACAAAGGCTGGAGAGACACCCTGGCAGCCAGCGAATTCCAGTTCGATCCAGTGACGCTCACCTGTGTCTGCCCCTCCGGCCAAACCCTTACCTATCGAGGCCAGCGGGAAGCGCTAAACGGGAAAATCCGAGTGCACTTCGAAGGTCGGTTGCTTCAGTGCCGCCACTGCCGGAAGAAGCACCAGTGCATGCAGAATCCAGCATCAGCGGATCACCGTAATGGGTCTGGCAGGCAGGTATCGTTCACCATTGAAAACAAACGACTCCCCAACTACACCGACTGGATGAAGCATCGGGTGGATAGCGAACAGGGCAAAGAAATCTACAGCCATCGAATGTCGGTGGTGGAACCCGTGTTCGGCAACATCGGCAGCAACAAGGGCCTGAACCGCTTCAGCCTGCGAGGCAAAAAGAAGGTGCAGGGCCAATGGCAGTTGTATTGCCTGGTTCACAATATTGAGAAACTGGCGAATTACGGACAGTTAGCGGCATGATGCTGGGCTATGGTATGGCTAGAAGCAGCCCTGAGACAGCCGGATGGGCGGTATTAAGAGCTGATTATTACTAATACTCGGGTGTTACCGGCGAATGAGCAAACTTGCGCCAGTTAATCGCCGGTGATGAAAAACAACAAAGCGGCTGTGGATCAGGCTCTGTGAAGAGTTTTTCTACAGGTTCGTTA
>LAZR01001526.1_pt1 | contig 14594 bp, 13 predicted proteins | sample 329461 | NCBI WGS metagenome assembly LAZR01 (sample SAMN03002196, study PRJNA259156) | marine sediment metagenome | biome: sea floor; feature: Hydrothermal impacted sediments; material: marine sediment; isolation source: Loki non-amplified sample from Loki's castle hydrothermal vent sediment ...
TTTCTGCAAATGTTACTCGGATGAAAGGATATATTTCTAAACTGCAATCTACTTTTACGGGAGCAGTGAGGGCAGAGATTTTGTTATACCATAATATCTTCAAAAAAAAATATAATGACAAGCAAAATTGTAGAAACACTGCCTCAGGATTAGTAAGAAAAAAAAACGGGATCGGCAGTGGAGATTTAAATCTTGTATTTTACGATGCGATTAGCACTTCTGATGAAGTTATCTTTCAAAATGAGATCCACAAGCTAAAATGGCTCAAACAAGAGAACTTTCCAACCATCCCTACTAAGATTGTCAAAACCCCTCAAGAAGTAATCAACCTTAGAGAAGATATCATGAATAACAAACGGGACACGCTTGAATACGATATTGACGGATTAGTGATTAAGGGAAAGGCAATTGACTTGGAAGATATGAAGCGAACTAAACCAATGAGTCAAATAGCCTTTAAGTTTCAGGCAGAAGTAATAGAAACAAAAGTTTTGGATGTAGAATGGAGTATTTCCGGTCATAATTATACCCCTGTCGCAATAGTTGAATCGGTAAGATTAATGGGAACAACAGTATCGAGAGCAAGTTTAGCAAATCCCAATTTAATCCAGGACCTAAGACTCAAAATAGGCTCAGAGGTGTTTATCAGTAAAAGGGGTGATATTATACCAAAAATCGAAAGTGTAATTAGTACGCCAGCTGAGGCAAAAGATATTATAGCTCCTACTGTGTGCGAAGTGTGTAATACGAACCTTGCCAATGAGGGCACACGCCTTTACTGTCCAAATGAATTATGCTCAAAGAGGATATATCACCGGCTCAGGAAATGGATCAAAAAACTCAACATCAAATATTTCTCAGAAAAATTAATCTTAAAACCGTTATTTGAAAGCGGTAGGATCTCAGCAATCGCAGATTTATACAGCCTTAAGATTTCCGACTTAACCACGCTTGACCGAGTAAAAGAAAATCTAGCTCAGAAAGCATTAAATAACCTTTTTGCGGTAAAGGAAATCCCCTTAGCTAAATTTATAGGGGCTTTCGATATCGAAAATATTGGGGAAGATCTGACACAACGAGTAGTAAAAGCGGGATTTGACACGTTAGAAAAAATCAGGTCGTCTAGTAATTTCCAAATATCTCAAATAGACGGATTTGCCGATCTCTCCTCTCAATATCTGCTTGATGGGATTGAAAACCTTTACCCACAGATGAGGGATGTTCTTAACACCAATAAAATTACAATTAAGGGGGTGAAAAAGATGGGCGGAAAATTAGAAGGAAAGAGCTTTTGTTTTACGGGAAAATTAGAGACCATGAAACGAGCAGAAGCAGAACAAATGGTTAGAGAAAAAGGCGGTGAAGCAAAAAGTGGAGTCGTCAAAGACCTAACATATTTAGTTACAAATTCAAATGAGCCTACTGCCAAGTATAAAAAAGCTCAGAGTCAAGGAACGAAGATTATTACCGAAACCGAATTTTTAGAACTGATTTAATTAATAATTCCAGCTTAAAATCTTTTATTTTTTTTAATTTATTTTTTGATTTACCATTTAGTTTAGATAAACTTAATAATATAATCTATAATGAAAATATCAAAAGGTAAATCAAACGATAACTCAAAACAATTTCTGGATTTCAAGTATTATTGTGAAGATGCAAAATTACAACATCATTTCGGCAAATTCCTTGATTGAAAATAGAGAAAAAGATAAAAGTAATAATATTAAAATTGAAAAAAAAGCAGAAGATTTATATTAACTAATTATTTAACTGAAAAGACTAAATCATATTTTTCAAATTTAGCTAGAAAAGTGCTAAATATTATCAACGATGATAAGAAAGGTGATAATGCCCAAATGACCGTATCCTTTAGGGGCGCTCAAATCATTCAACTCGAAGTGGATGTACTTAATGAGCTTGAAACTCAATTGAATGATCAATTTAGATTGGTTAACAAAATCGAAAGGACCACCAAAATGAGTTTTTTGGTTGTAGACAGCAGAGTTATAGGGATTGGTTTATATAAATGTGGTATGTCGGCTCTCCCATTTGCGATAGGCGGAGGAATCCAATTAACTAAAACTCAAATAGATATTTATAATAGCATGAACTTCGATGGTGGTCCGCTAATAACTCTCCCGGAGTCAATAGGTAAGCTCAAATCGCTTCAAATCCTAAGTTTAGGAGGTAATCGGTTAACAACTCTCCCGGAGTCAATAGGTAAGCTCAAATCGCTTAGAATCCTAAATTTAGGGGGTAATCAGTTAACAACTCTCCCGGAGTCTTTAGGTAATCTCGATGCTTTAGAGATGTTGCTATTAAATAATATTAAGTTATCGACTCTCCCGGAGTCAATTGAAAAACTTTCTTCCTTGGAAGAACTAGATTTGGGTGAAAATAAATTTTCAACTCTCCCGAAGTCAATATCAAAAATCCCTTCACTCAAAATACTAAACATAAAAGACAATCAGTTGTCGACTCTCCCTAAGTGGATCAAGGAGAAGAAAGGTTTGAGAAAAATTCATATTTGATTGTGTCAGATATAGCGTCCCAATTTTATTCTGAGGCACATTTAGAATTAGATTATATTTTTGGGAAAATTGAGACTGAAGAACAAAAGGAAGGACATTGCCTTTAAGTATGTTCAGCAAGAAATTGCTTCCTAAAAACTTCATTGTATCCAAGAGACGTTAAATACTTATTTATTTTTTCTCCATCTAGATCTCTCGGGTAATAGGGGAATCGTGACCTCCTCTTAATAGAACTTTTCACACGCCGAAGCTTTGTAAAGAATAAAATAGTAGCGAACCCAAAACCAATAGTTCCAAGAAATACGGCCAAAAATAAAATATTTTGCATTACTCCTTGCATGGTAATTAATTTTATTAATCCCAAACTTACAACAAAATTTATAAAAAAGAGAATTGAAGACATAAATCTTTTTCTCAATATTACATATTTTGAAAACGAAGGAAAATTATTTGAAAATTTCTCGAAGAGCTTTGTTTTTTCTCGTAAGTAATCAATCAAATAATAGACTTTCTTATAATTGAGTAAATAAGATGAAGATCTTTTATGAAAAGGCAATATTGTTAAACTATCTTCTGATACAATCCTACTAAAACAAAGTAAAATATCAAACAAGACTATTTTATAATAAACTCCATCTTTATGGATATATCCAGAACTTCCTAAAAGAGATTTAACAATCTGGAGGGGCTTACCTGTGTTTTCATTTAAAGATTGGAAAAGTACACCCTCAGATGTAAGATCCTCAAATACTCGTAATCTTGCTCTTCCGAGTCGAAAGAGATTAGAATTAATTATTTTTTCAGTGTCACAGGTGATATCAAAATCCTTATCGTTAAGTATTATATCGATCTTTGGTCCATTGATAGATAAAGGACGATTTATGTCGAACAGCCTAATAATTAACCCTGTAATTACACCCTTATTTTTTGTAATCACTTCTTGTTTCAATGCCAACATATCTAAATCTTTAAAAAATTTGCGATATTTCCCTTTATCTTGAACAACAGTAAATCCCTCTTCTTTAAAGCAAGACTCAACAGCAGATTCTAGCCCATCCCTCAAATACTCATCAATATATAATTTGGAAACCCCACCTAATTCAATAATCTTTTTTTTAGGAATACCTTTAACCGAATCTAAGACGCTGAAATCTGCCTCGGCTAACTGTCTTATTGTGGTTATTCCACACTTTTCCAATTTAATCGATGTTGATGCCCCGATCCCAAATATCCTTGAAAGTTTATATTTATTATTTATTGTCATTTAAATTTTTTTTATTTATTTTTTTATAATTAAAACAGTACAGATCTTTTTAAGCAAAAAATGTGAAATGCTTTTTTTATTGAATTACAGTTTTTAAAAATTTCTAATTCCTTCCATGTGGGGTTTACTCATTTTTATATGCCATTAGGAAATTGTTATATATTAAAGTCTAATTCATGCCATTTTATGAGCTAGTTTTTAACAGAGAATTTTTATTTATTGAATTCTTTAACATGTTGAAAATTGAATGAATAAAATAAAATTAATAGGAGTTTTCCTTTCCCATTTAACTGAGGTTAATTGAAAATGCCGAATGGCAAAAAAGAAGAAGAATTAAAGGCTCCAACTGCACAAAAGAATAATGATTCAGAGAAAGCACCAGATCTCAGTTACGCTCAGAAAATGAGAGAAAGAATGAATAAAGTTGAACATATTAAAAAAAGAGAAGAAGAAGAAGAAAAGAAAGAAGTTACTTTGTTAAAAATCCACAGACAGAAAAGTATAATGAAAAAAGCAACCACTTCTCGTCCTTTAGCAAAAAGTGGGAAAGTCCCTCATCCATATCCCAAATCATTAAAAGGTAAAGGAGTAAGTATTGCTACAAGTTTTGAGAAATTAAGACCGTCAAGAGTTAAGAGAGAATTAATACCGTTTATCCTTATTTCGCTTATTACTTTTTCATCTTTAGCCTATTTTACTTATCAAGAAAGCACAGGGTCAATAATGTATACTCCAGAAGTCCCTATAATTAATATTGAAGTTCCAAGCGAGATAACAAATTATTCTCAACAAGGTTTCATAAAATTCTCCCCCGTTTCTTTTAAATTTATAAAATCTATTTGGGCAAACAGGTTTTTAGCGACAAATATTAGGAGAAGAAATTCGGATGGAGGGTTTTCTTTTGAACTACTACAGCGTGAAAATCTTTTCGAAATACGGGATGATGATGATTGGCTTTTACTACCTCAAGGAAAGAATTTAGATTCCTTTAGAACAAAGATGGCTTTTGATATCTACAATATGTTAAAAGAAAGCGATCCCAACTATATGCTACCACAATCTAGATTAGTAGAAGTTAACGTAAATGAGAACTTTCAAGGTTTATATTTACTCTCTGAAAGAATAGACCGAAAAATGCTGAATTTGGATCAAGAAAATATTGCTGTTCCCAAAGAAAACGACTTAATTTTTAAGGTATCTAATTGGGATGGTGACTTTTTTACTAATACAAATGAAATAAATTCTCCGTGGGAGCAATTATACCCAAACTCCCTTGATTTCTCTCAAATACCAATAAACCTTACCAAGTTCATTAATAATACATCAGAGGAGGAGTTCTTCAATGAAGAAATTGGCATCTTTACAATCTTCGATAAAAGTGAGATAATAGATAATCTCTTATTTGGATTATTAGCAGGACATGAAATACTTGAAGGTTCTTCATATTACTTAGTAAATAATCAAAATAATTTCTCAGGCTTTTTCTTTCTCCCTTGGAATTTTGCTCAAAGTTGGGGCTTTTCCAAGGAGGGTTCGGTCCCAAATGATCTTTGGTTAAATGAAAATACATATGAAATTGAATCTGTCTGTTGGAGTAAATTATACTACAGATTACTTTTTCCAGACAATCCTTTTCAAAATTATGAATTTATTTCGGAGATTAAAAATCGCTGGGATTATGTTCGGTCAAATTTGTGGAAATCTAATGATCTTATTACCTATTTCAATGAACTTTACTCATTACTTCCAAACGATCTTTATCAAACATCCAATGCTAATAATTTTGTAGAAGGATTCGCGGAAGTTATCACAAGTTGGATATTAGTTAGGTTAAATTTACTCGATAATATTTTTAATATGCACGGTGCAATTTTCTCTAATGATCTTCAATCACCTTTTCAAGAAGATAATGAGATCTTTGGATTTTCTAGTCCAGCTGCGAGAAGGAATTATTTCAAATCATCCTTACTATTTTCAAGACAAAAAATCCACGAAGTTAGTATTGTTATTCAAGACGATTACTTTTTTGATATGATTAATCGCAAACATGACGATAGTCGCGAGAACGAACGTCGATATATGCCTGTTGATATTTCTATTGACGGGTACTCGATGGATAACACAGGATTTCGAATTCGTGGAAACTACAACAGGCTTTATCGTAAAGATTCTTTTAAGTTGAAATTCAGTGAGACTGAACTATATTGTGGAAAAACGTATCTTGAAGAAGAACTCTATAAATCCATGCCCGAAAATGAGGATCGACGATTTCTGGGGTTGAGAAGGTTAAATTTACGGGCAGCACCAGTTGATTTTTCACTTATGAATGAAGTTGCTGGTTACGAAATATTTAAGATTCTCGAATATCCTCATCCGAGAGTTAGTTGGGCAAAGCTCTATATTACTGAAACAGATGGAAAGGGTAATATTATTAGACCTAAAGAATATAAAGGATTGTATCTACTAACAGAGGATATTGATAAAACATTTATCAATAACAATTTTAAAAATCCTGAGGGAAATCTCTATAAATCTACTGAAATTACAGCAAATCTCGCATATCAAGCGAATTTAAAGAATTACTTAACGTACGATGGCCGCCGAGTGTATGAATTGAGAACCAATAAAATGCAAGATGATTATTCTGATTTAGAGAATTTTATCAATGCAATTAATTTAAATTGGAGTAACATCCAAAATGTCGCGAATATGACCCTTTTATCAAAATATTTTGCCGCAAGTAACTTCCAAGGTAATTGGGATGACTACGTTTTTCTTCCTCATAATTTTTTCTTATATTCTGATCCAAATTTTGGTTTTGTTTTACTACCTTGGGACATCGAACAAAATTTCAACATGGGCTTCAATTCTCTCTATGGTTCCGATGAGTCTTTCGCTCCTGATTTCCGAATTGCTCCTTTGCTTTCGGGATATAAAGGATATTTCGATAGCATTTCTTGGACTTTTGGGCTTGATCCAAACCCCAGACCCCTTTGGGATAACTTAATAACTGACCTAGATTTTGTTGACCCATATTTGAAATCCCATAAGCAAATCGCAAGTAATACCTCCTCATTAAAAAATCGGGTAGAAATTTGGTTCGGTTTAATAGATACAACAGTACTTGCACCATTCCATTTTACGGATCCATATCTAAATCCCGTTCAGTTGGATTGGTGGTATTTTGAGCAAACCCCTTCATTTTACTTCAATATGGATAAAACGCGAGTCTTAACCTTTTTAGATGGACGTACAGAATTTGTTTTAAGTCAATTACCTTAATCAACATCCACAACTATAGATTGGTGATGAAAAATCAAGAATTACCGAAAATTCCAGAAATATTTCAACAGATTTGAGATAAAATACCAGATCTCTATAAAAGAACGTGATAAAATAATATCAACTATTAGCCTTTTTATGAAGTTAGATCCATATGTTCAAAATAATTACAGCTATGAAGTAAGAAGTTTATATTTTGACTCAAATTTCCGGCATGCACTACTGGAAAAAAAAGACGGAATTGGAATCAGACGAAAATTGCGAATAAGATATTATCCTGATTACAGCAGAGATAGTCAGGAATTCGTGTTTATTGAAATTAAAAAAAAAATTAATGAAAATGTCGCAAAAAGCAGAGTTTATGTAAAACTCAAAAATGCGTTAGTTATTTTAGATAATAATAATCCAGAAGCTAAAACTTTTTATAGAAATGCGTCTACACAAGATAAGTCCACCTTGGAAGAAATTTGGTTTCTTTATAAAAAGTTTAATTTAAAACCAGCCTGTGTAGTGTCCTATAAAAGACAACCGTTTCTTTCAAAAGTCGAAAAGACTTTTAGATTAACTTTCGACACAAATGTAATGATCCGAAATTATAATTTTGATCTACATTTTGGTGGAGGTTCAGAGCTTATAGTTCCACGAGGTATCAGTATAATGGAAGTGAAATTTAATAATATAATTCCAAATTGGGCCATTAAAATTATTCAAAGTAACAATTGTGTGCAATATAAAATTTCAAAATTCGCAGCGGGATTAGAAAAAACTAAAGTTTTGGCTTTGATATGACAAATCTTATATTTACGTATAAAAGGTTAGTTTTTTAAAGAGAGATTAACGATATGTCTATGGTCGAAGTAATATTAAAGGAACTATTAAAAGAAAGTTTCTCTTTAGTATCCAAATTTAACCTTAGTTTTATAAAAAGAAGTAAAGATGTGAGTGGAATTAGAAACACTTCAAAATTCTTACAAGAATTGGGAGTAAAACGAAAAATAATTGCCACCCATGCTGCACTACTTTGTTTTAATCAGAAAACACTTCAAAAACGTATTGAACATCTAAAAAAATTGGGAATTGATTTAGGAATCCTACAAAATAAAATCAATACTAATGTTTATCTCCTAGGGCTTAATTCAAAAACAATAGACATACATTACGAGAAGATGAAAAGGGCGGGAATTCCACTTGAGGCAATTAAGTCCAATCCTCTACTTCTTGGAAGAAAACCAGAAACAGTTCAGAATAACTACAATCTATTGAGATTTTTGGGAATCCCACAAAATAAAATAAGCACATTTCCTTATCTCCTTAGTTTGAAACTAGAAACGATCCAGAATCATTATGACAATCTAAGGAATTTAGGTATCCCACCAAATAAGATTAGTGTACACACTCACCTTCTTGGTTTAAGCCCAGTGACAATTCAAAGTCGGTATAATCATCTAATAGATATAGGAATCTCTCCTAAGAAAATCAACCTGAATCCTTTTATCCTTGGTATTAATCCTAAAACACTTCAAGATCATTACAAAAGTCTTAAAAAACTGAGAATTAGGGCTAAAGAAATCAAAAGATTCCCACAAATACTTGCTTCAAAGACAGAAACAATAAAAACACATTATAATATCTTAAAAGAATTAGGAATTACACACCAGAAGATTAGTGCCAATATTCGCCTCCTCATAAGAGACTCAAATAAAATCAAAGATAATTATAATAAGTTAATAAAGTTAGGAATTTCCCCCCAAAAAATTAATAATAATGCCCATCTCCTTGGATGGAATCCAGATACAATTCAAGATAATTATAATAATTTAGAACTATTGGGATTTACAAGCAAGAAGATAAATAATAGGGCTGAACTCCTTGCAAATGATCCTGCTACCATTTCAACAAATTATAGGTATTTTACAAACATTCTTCAATTAGATAAAAAAAAAATTCAGAATCTGCCTCAATTACTAGGAGAAAACCCCGATTCTTTTGCTAAGAAGATGAGAATCTTAAAACTCGAGATTTTAGGAAACAAGAGAAATGATAAATTTAATTTAAACGATTACCAAATGTTTTTTATTACCTCTCCAGCCACCCTCATGGCCAAGAAAAAATATTGTATTGATAATAAGATAAAATTTCGAAATGCTTTATACTTACTATCACGTCCTTGGAAGGAGATTATTAAAAGAGCAAAAAAATTTTTTAATAGTAAAGACGCCGGCAAAATAGGAAAGGAATTAGTATATCCATACAAAACTCGATACGATAATTGGATGAAAGAGTATAAAAAACGCGGAAAAGAGTTTGCTACACGGAGAAGTAGAAGACTAATTAAACGTATCTAGACATTACATTTATTTTTCGCAATAGATCATTTGTTCTTTGTTTTTCTTGCTCGTGCTAAAATTCTCATCTGGCGAGGGCAGCCATGCCTGATAAAATCGGAACAGGACCAAACTAAATTTCTCGTTGATGAGATTTCTCGTCATCGCTACTTATATTATAACGAACAACCCAAGATTTCAGATGCAAAGTATAATTCCTTAGAGGATGAGAGCAAAGAACAGAGAATATCACCAAAAATGGTATAATCATCATTCCTTTTTTAAATTAATCTTTCTATTCAAATCTCATTATTATAACAGCCAGATAATTCTTATAATAGTCTATCTAATAATCGTTTCAGTATTTCTTGTTGTTCTTTTAGGGTTCCACTGTCCACCATCTCGGCACTATCTTCAGAAAACTCAATTAAAAACTCCTCGATTTGCTCATTTTTATCTTCCATAAAGGGTTTTTTAGTATCGACAGAATTATTCTTCATCATAGAATTAATGGCTTCTTTTAATACCACTAATCCTCGATTAACCAAGCTGTTCTTTAACTTTTTCCCCTCTTCAGTTAATTTGTATTCCATCTGGTCATCCCCTGCCCGTTCCATTTTTTTGCTTTTTTTTACGACAAACCCTTGTGCCATTAACTTTTTTAATTTTTGATAAATGGTTCCCGGTTTAATCACTTGAAATTTTTTCCGAATTACCCCTGAAGATCTATATTTTTTAGAAGATAGAAATAGCAGAATTTCAAGAGTGTCCAAAGCTCCGAATAATACCTTTTTACTCATTTTTCCTTACCACTGGGAAAGTTGTTATATATTGAAGTCTAACTGAGAGTTTTAGCAAAAATATATTCGTTATCAATAAGACAAGGCTATACTTTTTATAATAATATTGAAGTCTACTTAAACAGATCTAGAACACAAATTAGTGCTGTCCTTAAAACTTTAGAAATGGACGAACTTATAATAAGAGAGAAGGAACATCGCCCCCAAAAGATTACACTTACTCCAGATGGGAAAATATTAGTTAAGAAGATTCTCCAAGAACTCCACTAAGCTGGAAACCCCCAACCCTCTTCACAAATAGGTGAACATTGTGCCGTTCTTTGCGAAGATGATGAGTGTTGCCATAACTGTGACAAATGTCCCGTCTACGCCTAATCATATCTTTACTTTTTTTTAATTTTATACACCAACCAAAGAAAGTATAAAAACTTATGTCAGATAATAAAACTAAGAAATATCCAAAGCCTAAATCAAATTTCTTCATACGAAAAAGCGAATGTTGGGATTGCAATGATTTCTTTCATAGATTAGTGCTTACCAAATACGATGGGGTGTTATGTAGACAGTGCTACCGTGTGAGATATTTAGAAACAAGATCCTTTTTTTATGATTTCTTTGAAGCCTACGAAATCGAATTCGACACCTCATTAGAAGAATATAAAACCACAATTGGAGAAATGGTTTAATATATGAAAACTTACTTTGAGGGAACAGAGAGTTTTGCCTTCGCAGAAGAATATAAAGATGTTATCGAAGATGTCAAATCTTTATGCAGAACTCTTGAAAATAAACAAATCTAATATTTTTTCTTTTTTACAAAATAAATTTAGTGATTAAAAATAAATGAGCACCGAAGAAAATTTAGGTTCATTATTTCATGACTTAAACCTTATTTTCTTCCTTATTTTAATATAAAACCATAAAATATTATTCAGCATATTTTTAGCATTTAAATACCAAAAATCTTAACTCTCTTTTGACATATTAACACAGGTTTCTTTCTGTTCTTTATGATAGCACAATCTAAGACCAAAGGAAAGAGAACATTTACACCCGCCCAAAAAGAGCAATACAAAACCAAAAAGGAAGCCGAGAAACAAGACCTTAAAGCCCTTTATGAGAAGTTTTTGGAAAAAAAATCAATAAAGGATTTTATTGGAATAGTAGCAAATTATAAACAACTCCATAAGTACAGTATAAGAAACTTCTGTTTAGTTTTAGCCCAATCTGAGAAAAGGGAAGATAAGAATTTTGTAGGGATAATAAACAGTTTTCTAAATTGGAAAAAGCAAGAAATCCAAGTTTTAAAGGGATCGAAAGCCTATAAAGTGCTAGTGCCCATTTTCAAGAGAGTTAAAGAAGACCAGCCAGAAGGAGACCATAAAGAGAAAACCCTACAGTTCTTTAAAGTCGGGAATGTATTTGATATTAGTTGCACTTCTGAATATGAAAATTACCTAAAAGAGCAGATAGAAATCGATGAAACAATAATGAAAAACTCTGAGATCGATTATTCCACAGCTATTAAATTTGTCTCAAAAAACTTCCCTAGAATCAAGATAATAGAAGACTTCAAAGACCAAGACAAGAAAGGAAGCTATGATCCCCTCTCCCAAGATATAACCCTCAATCAAAAATCCTCACATACACTATTTCACGAATTGGGGCATTTCATTTCAATTTCAATTTTAAAGATAGCAGGACATATAAAAAACGACTATGCTAAGAACGAAGTTTTAGCTGAATTAACTGCCCACCTTCTCTTAAAGAACTTTGATGAAAACATAGATTACAATTTCGCATACAGCAACGTATGGGCTAATAGGATAACGGATATGTTCGAGTTAGACGAATTCATTAACTCTTTCAAATCAATCTCGAAATATCTTGAAAACTTCTTTTAATTTTTATTCATAAATTCCAAAAATACCAAAATAAGTGAATAAAATGCTACACTCAGAAAGAAAAAATTACCAAAAGAAGATAAGTAAATTAAATAAAGACTTCCCGTCAGGGTTCAAGACCATAGATTTCAGAATGTTGCCTGATACCATCAAATTCCAAATCATTTCAAATAAAGTTGCTCAGATGGAAACCCCCGAATTTCAAGATATTTGCTCACTACTCAATTTTACATCAGAAGATATCTCCCATGAAATATGCCAACTTATTGATTACTTAGAAACTCTAAGATTCAAGATGAAAAACACCCCAATTAAGAAGAAGAGAGATAAAGACAAGATAACGCAAAAAGAATTAGATGATTTATCAATTAAAAAGGATTTATTCTCCCAAGACTTAAGTGGCGAATATGATAGGCTTTTCCCCTTGCTTATCGATCTTATTAAAAAAAGGTCTCGATTAAATGGATTAAGAGATTCACGGTTAGAGAACAGTCAAATTGTTTTTAATCTTACTACAGTTATGGAAGCCGATGTTAAAAGCCTTCATAATGAAAGAAAAGAACTGTATTTAAAGATTTTGGAAACCACAGACAAAAATTTGATTCGGAAGCATCAAGCTAGAATCAAGAAATTAGTAGCATACATCTTTTATTATGTGAAACACGTTTATAAGCCCTTACTCACCAAACACCAAGAGCTGAAAGACGATCAGAGTCTAAAACAAGAGCAGTTTGCCTTTAACATAATAGACGGAATTAATGAAAAGATGGAAGAGATTAAGAATAAATTAAGCTCAAATGTCAAAGAGTTTTATTTTGATGACGGTTTAGAGCTTCATATAATGTTTAAAAACAAGTCTTCCAGCAAATACCCCGTCAGACACGTAAGGTTCAAAGATTTAGCGACTAATCTAAAGAAAGCTATTATTCATATTCTTAAGTCTCGTTTGTGAGGAGTGCCAACTTTTTCTTTTTTTATCGATTCTTATTAGGTTAAGAATGTCTGTGAAGTAATTATTCTAATTAATCTCAATTTTCTTAGAGTTATTGATATAAAGACTAATACTTTCTTGTGCCTTAAGTAATCCTTTAACTCTATTTGTAGAAAGACAATATAAAACCTTTTTAGTCTCGTTTTTCACACTCCTACTAAGGTATTATACAACCCATCAATAACCATCCCTCCGATATGCCTCCAAAGTAAATTAAAAATCCAAAGCACTCCACACAAATTAAACTAGCCTCCTCTTACTTCTCTAATACTAAAAACTACAAAAATCGAGAATAAAAATGGTTGAAACTAACACTCCAGAATACTGGAATGATTTATCCAAAAGAGGAGAAGTTGAAGACAAAATTTAGATTTAGAGTTAGAGGAAATTCCATTCGAACACCTTACAAAAATTAGATATATCTTTTCCTTTTCATTAGATCAAGCTAAATTTGTTTATATGATGAAGAATTTAGGTGTTTACAGCGAGGTTATTGATATTTCTACAAAAGAGCAATCTGTAATATTTAGCGAAGAAGGTGAGCATGGAAGAGGTGAATTCGTTTGGAAAAAAAAACATCTATTAGAATTTCAATTTAACCACGAAGTCATAGAAGAAGAATTGAAGCAAGAATATAGTGATGAAACTAAAACGAAATTACAGACTATATTAGACACAAAACAATGCATGTCAGCACATTCACTTAGTTTTCTACTATGGATTGACAAGATTTCGAAGGTTCTGGGGAGTAAAGACCCAATACAGATAAGTATTCGTAATGATCACCCGATTAAGATCATAATGCAATTTCCCCAACTGGGAAACTCTTCTTTACTTTATTATCTAGCCCCAAGGATCTCTGAAGAAGATCATGAAGAAGATGATGATTTAAACGATTTCTAACAATTAGACTTAAAGTAGAGGTAAAGAAAAATGAGTATAGAAAGCCAAGAAGGTATATACAACAAAACCCATCTTGAAATATTAGCCAATGCGGTAGTTGAGGGGTGGGATCAAAAAGCCCTTATTCAATATGCAGTGGACCGCCTCACACAAGCCTATCAAGCTGATGAGGAATGTTTCATGCGAGATTGGAATGCATACATCAAATATTATGTGTAAATTCCAACAAAATAACTAATTCTTTTTTTCATTTTTTTTTACTAATTTTAAATTAAGCTCACTAGATTATCCACTAATTTTTAATAATCGAAGAAAATCGGGATCTTCATTTTATAATTTAAACCGTTCCTTCTTCTCAATTTTGATATACCAAAAGAGAATATTATAACGCAATTTTTCCCATTCTAACCTTCGTTTTAATTTTGCTTTTAGTACAGGATGAAAAAAAGTATCTTTTGATATTTACACGATAATCCTTAACCATTAACTATTTATGGCGAATTAAATAATTTCGCATCCTTACAGCTTCTTCTCTCGTATCACCTGGATATCACACCCTTAAATAAGGCTGTTTTCTGCCCATAAATCCATG
>LAZR01001527.1_pt1 | contig 14591 bp, 14 predicted proteins | sample 329461 | NCBI WGS metagenome assembly LAZR01 (sample SAMN03002196, study PRJNA259156) | marine sediment metagenome | biome: sea floor; feature: Hydrothermal impacted sediments; material: marine sediment; isolation source: Loki non-amplified sample from Loki's castle hydrothermal vent sediment ...
CGTAAGTTGCGCCTGCATAGAACCTATTACACCCAGTAGAGGGCTAATCACCCCTGCATTACTGCAATTTATAACGGATGTAGCTTCGCCCTCTGGAAAAACACAGCCATAACACGGGCTATCACTTTGCCTAAAATCAAAGCCCATTAACTGCCCTTTAGCTGCCAATGCAGCACCCGAAATTAACGGTGTTTTATTAGCAATACAATAACGATTAACACTATAGCGAGTACTAAAGTTATCAGAGCAATCAAGTACTATGTCAGCCCCTTTTAGCATGTAGGCTGCATTACTCTCATCTAACTTTTGGCAATGCGTTACTATTTCTATTTGATTATTAAGACTCGCTAATACTTTACCTGCGGCGGCGACCTTACTTTGCCCTAAGTGATTTATTTTATAAAGTACTTGGCGCTGTAAGTTTGAAAGTTCTACCTCATCATCGTCAATTAAAATAAGCGTTCCAATACCCGCCGCAGCTAAATACAAAAGTACTGGGCTACCTAACCCGCCTGCCCCAACAACCGCAACCGTTGAAGTTTTAAGCGTTAATTGCCCTTCAAGCCCTACTTCTTCAAGCAATAAATGGCGGCTGTATCGTAGGGTTTCTTTATCGCTTAGCTCATTCACTTTTACTGACCATATTAAGATTAGCCTTGTTAGTATTACCCTTGTTAGTATTAATGTGCACTGCTTATGGCCACTTGCAGAGTGCTTATAGCCTCTACGTAATTATCAGCCTCGGTTATAGCACGCACTACGGCAACACTGCCTACGCCGGTTTTAGCTACCTGCTCAGCACGGCTTAAATCTATACCGCCTATTGCTACTGTTGGGTAACTTTGCATAAGTGGTACAAACTTAATGAGCTTTTCAAGACCTTGTATTTGACCTGTCATGTCTTTTGTTGTGGTTGGGTAAATAGCGCCAAATGCCATGTAACTAGGGCGATAATTATGCGCACGCAGCATTTCATAAAAACCATGAGTCGAAAGCCCAAGCCTTAACCCAGCCACTTTAATAGCGGCTAAATTAGCAATGTCTAAATCCTCTTGCCCTAAATGCACACCATATGCACCGTGCTTAATAGCTAACTGCCAGTAGTCGTTTATGAATACCTGTGCGTTGTATTGCTTTCCCAGCTCAACGGCTTGCTTAATGAGCCCATCAAGCTCATCTTGGGTTTTATTCTTAACGCGCAGCTGAGCTGTTTTAATGCCTTGTTGTAAGCACTTTTCTAGCCAATCGGTACTATCTACAACTGCATATAAGCCAAGCGATTTACTTTCGCACGTTGCAAAATCAGCAGCCATATTAAAATCAAGCGGCACATCAAAATCGAGTTCATCGCCAAGCCAGCTACCTGGCTCAATCACTTGTGGGTAATCTGCTAAATTAGTGGGGAATGAAGTCTGAGCAACCGGTCCAATTCCCTCGCCGTAGCGTACAGACTGTTTTAACCCTTGGTTTATATATGCTTTAGCTAAAATAAAGGCATCTTTTAATGGGTAGTCTTTAGCTAAACACGCAGCAATTACCGAAGCCATGCTACATCCGGTGCCGTGGTTATGCGGTGTTTGTATTTTTTGATTGCCAAGCCAATATTCTTCACCACTTTGCGTATTACTATCAATACAATAATCAATGCAGTAGCCACTTGGGTAATCCCAATGTCCGCCTTTAATAACAACGGCTTTTGCACCCCAGCTTAATAGCTTATTAGCCGCTTCTTTTATTGCAGCAGGGCCAATTAAATACACACCGGTTAATAGCTGTGTTTCGTGAGTGTTTGGGGTTATTACATCCACCAGCGGCAGTAGGCATTCTTTTATTGCGCTTACCGTGTCTTCTTCTGTTAGTAAGTCACCGCTTGAGGCAATAGCAACAGGGTCATATACAATAACGGGAGGCACTGGCCACTTAGCTTTATAGTGACTTATATGTTCACTGATTAACTGAATTTGCTGCACATTGGCTAACATACCAATTTTGATAACTTTGGCTTTCATGTCTTTTTCAAGCGCTAGTAACTGCGACTCAATAATATCAGTCGACACTGCATTAATAGCCTCTACGCCTAAACTATTTTGTGCAGTAAGCGCCGTAATTGCCGTGCAGCCATGCACGCCAAAACTTTGCATTGCTTTTATATCAGCTTGAATACCTGCACCGCCGCCAGAGTCAGAGCCGGCAATTGTCCATACTACGTTATTCATATTTTTTTCCTTACTGCTGATGCCAAAATGGCATCCCCATTGTAGGGGTAGATGGGGCTGCTACGTCTTTTTCCGGCATCGCTTTTGCTTTGTATGCAAAGCGCCCCGCTTCAACTGCGGCTTTAAATGCGCGGCTCATAGTAATTGGGCAACCCGCCCCTGCAATGGCTGAATTTAATAATACCGCATCATACCCCATTTCGAGTGCTTGGCAGGCATGCGATGGCAAACCTAAACCTGCATCGACTATTAATGTGGTATCGGGTAAGCGCTCTCGAATAGTTTTTAAATTATAGCTATTTAACAAGCCTTTGCCTGTACCTATTGGTGCTCCCCACGGCATCAGCACCTCACACCCTAGCTCATTTAAACGCTGGCAAAGTACTAAGTCATCGGTGCAATAAGGCAGTACCTTAAAGCCATCCTTAATCAATATTTTTGTCGCTTCAAGTAGCGCAAAAGGGTCAGGCTGTAAATTGTAATCATCGCCAATCAGCTCTAGCTTTATCCAATCGGTGGCAAATACCTCTCGGCACATTTTTGCAAGCGTTATGGCCTCTTTAACACTGTGGCACCCTGCGGTATTAGGCAGTATTTTTAAACCGGTGTTTTTTATTAACTGCCAAAAGTCATCACCTGCCGCTGCACTTTGTTGGCGCCTAAGCGACACGGTTACTATTTCAGCCCCAGAGGCGACTATTGATTGGGTCATAATATCGGGCGACGGATAAAGCGCAGAGCCTATTAACAAACGACTCTTAATTTGCTCTCCATAAATAGTTAAACAGTCTTTCGTTTGCATGAGCTTTATCCGCCTTGGATGGGCGATAGCAACTCAACACTGTCGCCTTCATTAAGTACATAGTTACTGTGCTGACTTTGTGGAATAAATTCGCTATTAACAGCAACAGCAAAAGGCGCGGCTGCACCAAAACTTTGAAGTACCTCAACGAGCGCTTTGCTATTAACATTAAGTAGCTCGCCATTAATTGTAATGTTCATTTTATTCTCACTCTATTCGTGAAACTGCTTGCGCCACTAATGCCGGCGCCAACATATAACCATGTCGATATAAGCCGTTAATGCTAATTACATTACCAACTTGTGATACTTCTGGGCGGTTATCGCTAAATGCGGGGCGTAATCCAGTTTGAATATTAAGTAGTCGTGCTTCGGCAAACCCGCTATGTACGGTATAAGCGGCTGAAAGTAATTCAAGGGTTGAGCGCACTGTTGCCGCGCCGCGGTCTTGCGATTCGATTTCGGTCGCACCAATTACATATTCATTATTGGGTTTAGGCGCTATATAAATTGGATAACGCGGGTGCATTAAACGCACTGGTCGCGTTAAACTTACCTCTGGTGCGTATAACCTTGCTACTTCGCCGCGCACACCTCTAAGCGGTTTATCAACTTGAGTATTTTTAGCACCAAGCCCACGGCAATCAATAATGTAATCGAATGGTCGATTATTTATTTTGTTGTCGCTAATGGTTACGCGCTGATTAAATACAAACTTTACTTTGCGTTTGTTGAGCTGTGCAAAGCTGGCTTTATAAAATGCTTGGTTATCTATTTGCCCCTCGCAGGGTAAAAATAAACCTTGATTAAAGCGCCCTGCTGCAAGTTCAGGTTCAAGCATTGTAATTTGCTGAGCATTTATATGCTCGGCAGTATGATCAGCTAGCGGTTTTATACGCTGTGCAAAGCTTTGTAAATCGCCTTTGTCCTGTTGGTGCGCAATGACCAAAGTGCCTTGCTGCTGAAAAAAAACCTCACTTTCAAGTTCTGCAATAATGCTGGGCCAGCGCTTCATTGAATCAAGACCCATTAAAGCTAAATCAGCCTCGCACAAAACCGACTCAGCAAGCGGGGCAAGCATTGCTGCTGCCACTTTACCTGCGCTATTTTGTGTATGCTCATCGTCTGCTTCAAAAACAGTGACATAGTGCTGTTTACTTAATTCAAGCGCAGCTAAGCGCCCAGCTAAACCAAAACCCACCACCGCAATGTTATAAGACATGAAAACCTCCAAAAGCAGTTATTAGTAGGTGCGAATTCACTCGCACTTCTTCAACTTTTAAAAAAGCGAGGTATAACACCTCACCTACGTCTGCATCTCTTGCAATAATTGTTTTATACCGCTTTGTGGTAAATCTCTGAGCCTGTTTGCTTAAACTCAGCTGATTTAGCTTTCATCTCGGCTTCTACATCAACCATTTTGATTTCAATAGCCTCGCCAGCATCATTTGGATCAATACCGCGTGTTTCTAAATCTTTAGCGTAATCGCGTACTTCTTGGCTAATTTTCATAGAGCAAAATTTAGGACCACACATAGAGCAAAAGTGAGCTACTTTGCCTGATTCTTGCGGCAAGGTTTCATCGTGATATTCACGAGCACGGTCAGGGTCTAAACCAATATTAAATTGGTCATGCCATCTAAACTCAAAGCGTGCTTTTGATAAGGCGTTATCGCGCTCTTGCGCGCCTGGGTGCCCTTTTGCTAAATCAGCGGCATGCGCTGCAATTTTGTAGGTAATTAAGCCTTCTTTAACATCTTCTTTATTTGGCAGACCTAAATGCTCTTTAGGTGTTACATAACACAGCATTGCACAGCCGTACCATGCTATTTGAGCCGCCCCAATACCTGAGGTAATATGGTCATACCCTGGTGCAATATCAGTCGTTAGCGGGCCTAATGTATAAAATGGCGCTTCGTCGCAATGCTTTAATTGCTCATCCATATTGGCTTTAATCATGTGCATTGGTACATGACCAGGGCCTTCAATAAATACCTGTACATCGTGCTTCCACGCAATTTTAGTCAGTTCACCTAATGTGCGTAGCTCACTAAACTGCGCCTCATCGTTAGCATCAGCAATAGAGCCTGGGCGAAGTCCATCACCCAATGAAAAACACACATCGTATTGTTTTAAAATTTCGCAAATGTCTTCAAAGTGCGTGTATAAAAAATTTTCTTTATGATGCGCCAAACACCACTTAGCCATAATTGAGCCACCGCGCGATACAATACCGGTCACGCGTTTAGCCGTCATTGGTACGTAACGAAGTAATACACCCGCGTGAATAGTAAAGTAATCAACGCCCTGCTCGGCTTGCTCTATAAGCGTATCGCGGAAAATTTCCCACGTTAAATCCTCAGCCACACCGTTTACTTTTTCAAGCGCTTGATAAATCGGTACTGTGCCAATAGGGACAGGCGAGTTACGTACAACCCATTCGCGCGTTTCGTGAATGTAACGCCCCGTTGATAAGTCCATCACGGTGTCTGCACCCCAGCGGGTAGACCACACCATTTTTTCTACTTCTTCTTCAATAGATGAGCTTACCGATGAATTACCAATGTTGGCGTTAACTTTAACTAAAAAGTTACGCCCTACAATCATAGGTTCTGTTTCTGGGTGGTTTATATTATTTGGTAAAATAGCGCGACCACGGGCTATTTCGTCGCGTACAAATTCTGGGGTAATAAATTCAGGAATGCTCGCACCAAACGACTCGCCTTTATGCTGAGCGGCTAGTAATTCTTTACGAATTTCTGCACGCCCCATATTTTCGCGAACGGCTACGTATTCCATTTCAGGAGTAATAATCCCTTGGCGTGCGTAGTGCATTTGCGTTACGTTTTTACCCGCGATACCACGGCGAATTTTTGGAAGGTGATCAAACCGAATATGATCCAGTCCTTCATCTGCCATGCGCTGCTGCGAAAACTGTGACGTCACTGACTCTAAAACCTCGGTGTCACCACGGTTTTCAATCCATTGCTCACGAAATTTTGGTAAGCCTTTGCGTACATCAAGTTCAAAATTAGGATCGGTATATGGCCCCGACGTATCGTAAACACGTAGCGGATCGTTTGACTCATAAACAGGGTTTTCATCTGTGCCGCCAATAAACGTATCACTTAATGTGATTTCACGCATACCAACGCGCACGCCAGGCTGGATACCTTCAACATATACTTTATGAGAATTTGGGAACGGTTGACCCGTTAAGTTATAAATATATTCAGACGCGGCAGCACGAGTTTCTCGGCGTGACGCTTTATTTGTAGTATTTGACATGACTTGCCTCATTGCTTAAGGGTTGTCTTGTCAGATATTCCGAGGAATAGAGAAAGATCGTAAAGTAGCGTACATGCTACTTTGCAGCCTAAAAAAACAAAATCACTTTATTGTGCGCATAAAAAAAGACGCACAAGCGTCCTATTTTAGGCAGCTTGTTCCCTACGCAGGTATTAACCTGATCAGGTTCACGGATCCCGCTTTCGCGATCTCAGCCACAAACTAATTATCTTAGCTTTGGCACTCCGACAAGTATTGATATATAAATTCTGTTCGTTGATTTGAAGGTATTACCCAACAAATCTGCACTGAGTGTACGTCAGTTAAAAACTGCCCGCAAGGGGCTGTTTTTCAAAAACTTAAAATTATTTAGGGATAAACACAAATGTTTGCTCGCCTTGCATGACTAATTGCTGGTCTTGCATTTTAAGCTCGGCACCTTGCTTTAAGGCTTGTAATAACTGCTGCTCAAACTCATCAAGGTCTTCGCCGCACGACTTGCGCGTCATTCCTAATTTACTTACGGTAAGGTTACTTTCTTCAAGCGAGCCCTCACCAAAAAATTTGTTACAGCCAGCAAAACCGTTTACTTGCAGTGCTTCAATAAAGCTCATTGATGCATTAAACGAAGGTGGAATTGCTAAACCATCAACACGTGATAATTGCCATTGGGTGTATTTAAGCTGCTCACTGGTAACCGTCCCTGTTGATGCGCAACCAACACATAAACCGACTATAAGCATCGGTATTGCTGCTAATTTCATGCTACTACTAACTAATTGTCTAATTAATATAATTGTAACAATATTTATGCCCTTTATCCGTTAAAAATGCATGTTTTAAATGTAAATTTTTGTTCTATGATAGTTTAAAAGTTATACAATTAAGTACTAAGTTGTAGTTTTGAATACGTTATCTATTTGCTCTGGTAAAAACGGCCTACCTTTTTCATTAACGGACGTTCCTATAACCAGTGCATTGAGCATTACTTTTTCATCGCTTTTACGTATAACCGTTTGCTTAAACGCAAATTTTAAACGACTAATACGCTGCGGCTCTACAGCCACATAAAATTCATCCCCAGGTAATAGTGAATGTTTATAGTCCATTTCGCTGCGCATCACGACTAGGTTAATTTTATCTTTCGCTAATTGAGCAAAATCAATACCGTGTGCGTACAAAAATTCATGGCGAGCATGCTCTAAATAATTAAAATAAACACTGTTATTTACGATACCTTGTAAGTCACATTCGTAATCACGTACTTTGAAGTCAACTTTAAAGGTCATATTAGTAATCCTGATTATTTAACGTATAATTGCCGCGTTTATAGCACATGTGTTTAAATAATTGCTACCATACGAGTCCCTAAAATGGAGTTAAGTAACCCAATGAACTTACGTTTGTCTTTAATTACTGCCGCACTTTTACCGCTGCTTGGTGCACCAATTGCAGCTAACGCTGATGATAGCGACCTAGAAAGAATTGTTGTAACCGGCGATTTTCAGCGCGAAAGCATTCAAACTTTAAGCGCGAGTGCGAGCTTATTCAGCGAAGATGAAATTAATCAACGTGGTGCAAGTTACTTAGACGAAATGTTAGGCAGTGCCGCCAATGTAAATTTTGCGTCTGGTGCGTCGCGTGGTCGTTACATCCAAATTCGTGGCGTGGGACTTCGCTCACAATTTGTAGACCCTATTAATCCATCTGTAGGCTTAGTAATTGATGGCATTAACTATTCTGGTCTTGGTGGCAGCTCATTATTATTTGATATAGACCAAGTAGAAATTTATCGTGGCCCACAAGGTACACGCTTTGGCGCAGACGGTATGGCCGGTATGATCCAAATGGGTTCAGCTAAAGCCACGAGCGATCCAAATTTAAAATTACAAGTAGGTGCTGGCACATACAACACACGTGAAGCAGGCATTGCAGCAAGCACAGGCTTAACAGATGACACTAGCGCACGCGTTAGCTACTTTCGCAGAAAGTCAGACGGTTACGTAGATAACTTGTATTTAAATGACGAAACACAAAATCAAGACGAGCAAGTAGCGCGTTTTAAATTAAACAGCCAGCTAACAGAGCATTTAAATACTGAGTTAAATCTTCATTATATTGATATAAACAACGGCTACGATGCGTTTACGCTTGATAACAGCCGCAATAGTGTTGCCGATGAGCCAGGGCAAGATAATCAAGAAAGCTACGCAATCGGTGTTAATAATACTTACACGGGTTTTGACGCTTTTGATGTAAATCTAAACCTCTCGGCTATCGATACCGAATTACTTTACAGCTTTGACGAAGACTGGGTATGTAACGATACAAGTGAGCCAAAGTTATGTGCTGCAGGCTTACATCCAGATGGATACAGCTCAACCGATCTTTACAGCCGGGATCGCGACGACCAGTCTGTAGATTTACAGTTTAATTCTAAAACAGGTAACTGGGTTGCGGGTATTTATTACCAAAACCGTGACGTTGACTTAGAGCGCCAATACACATGGCTAGCAAGCCCATTTTCTTCAACTTACGAAACGAGTAACGTTGCTGTATATGGTCAAGTAGCAACTCCAATTGGTCCTAAAACAACATTAATTACAGGTTTACGTGTAGAGCAATACCAAGGCGACTACACCGATAGCAATGGCTTTATACAAGACACTGACGACGTAATGGTTGGCGGTAAAATAGCGCTAGAGTATCAGGTAATTGATCGTACGATGATCTACACCAGTATCACGCGTGGCTACAAAGCTGGCGGTATTAACTCAGAAGCACTAGCTAAAGCGAAAGATGAAGGCTTAAACCTAAGCGCTGATTTTTTCCAGCAACACACCAGTTTTGACCCTGAATATTTATGGAGCGGCGAATTTGGTGTTAAAGGCTCATCGCTTGATGACAAATTTACACTTCGCTTAGCTGCATTTTACATGCACCGCGACGATATTCAGTTAAAAGCATGGCAAGTAGAAGGCCAGCAATTTACCGGTTATGTTGATAACGCAAGTTCTGGTAGCAACTACGGACTAGAAGTTGAAGGTAGTTACCAACTAACTGATAATCTATTTTTAACGGGTAGTGCTGGTTACTTAAATACTGAAATAGACGACTTTGTAACACAATCAGGCTTAAATCAAGACGGTCGTGAGCAAGCGCAGTCACCTAAATACCAGTATGCGTTTACTGCACGTTACAACTTTACTAATGCATTTTACGGCATGGTGGGTATTGAAGGTAAAGACGATTACTACTTCTCTGATAGCCACAACTCACAAGCACCAAGCAGCAACTTAGTTAATTTAAGCTTTGGCTACGAAGCAGACATGTGGGCAGTTCGCGCATGGGCTCGTAACGTGTTTGACGAAACAGTCCCAACACGTGGCTTTGAATTTGGTAACGATCCACAAGATGGTTACCAAACGCATACCTATACACAACTCGGTGAGCCTCGCGTAGCAGGTGTTACGTTTACGCTTAATCTGTAAGGCATAATAGTTGGCTTTCAGCAAGCAATAAAAAACACCGCGTTTAAATTAAACGCGGTGTTTTTATATAAGAAGTAAAAGTTTGTTGTAGACGTAGAGCTTGCTCACGTGAGAAGCGAAGCTTCTAATTACTTTAAGTTAAGCATAAACGACATATAATCGAACAACTTTTTAAAGCTTCGCTTTAACGCGTCAGCAAGCTGCACGCCTACAGGGTATTTAAAACACCGAGTTCAATTTTGTGGCTGTGTTGTAGCCGTCGAGCTTGCTCACGTGAGAAGCGAAGCTTCTAATTACTTTAAGTTAAGCATAAACGACATATAATCGAACAACTTTTTAAAGCTTCGCTTTAACGCGTCAGCAAGCTGCACGCCTACAGGTCAAGCATCACGCTCTTTGCATATCAAATAAGTAACAATAAAACATGTGGTAGACGTAGAGCTTGCTCACGTGAGAAGCGCAGCTTCTAATTACTTTAAACTAAGCATAAACAACATATAATCGAACAGCTTTTTAAAGCTTCGCTTTAACGCGCCAGCAAGCTGCACGCCTACAGGCTAAGCATTACGCTCTTTGCACATCAAAAGCAATAACGTCTTTAATTTTCTCTTTGTTTGTTGCAAGCATTACCAACCTATCAATCCCCATTGCAACACCAGCGCACTGTGGTAATCCATGCTCCAGCGCTTTAATTAAACGCGTATCCATTGGCACTTGCTTTAAACCGTTGTTAGCGCGGTATGCATTATCTTCATTAAAACGTTTAGCTTGCTCGCTGGCATTTGTCAGTTCGTTAAAGCCATTCGCTAGCTCCATATTTTTATAATAAAGCTCAAAGCGCCCTGCTATACGTGTGTCGTGTTCACAAATTTGAGCAAGTGCCGCTTGAGAAGCTGGAAAATGATACACAAAACATGGCTTATCTTGTCCTATTGTTGGCTCCACTTTCATACAAAATAATAATTGCAGTAAGGTATCTTTATGCGTTTCATTTTGGGCTATATCAGCAAACCCCTGCTCACACGCTAGTTGCTTTAATTGCTCTATATTTGCGGTTAGCGGGTCAAGTCCGAGTGCTTGTTCAAACGCTTGCTGATAGGTAAGTCTAGTTGCAGGCTCGACACCTAAAACAAGCTGCATAAGCTCATCCATTTCATCCATAAGTGCAAATTCATCAAAGCCTGGGCGATACCATTCCAGCATAGTAAATTCAGGATTGTGATGACTACCCGCTTCTTCATTTCTAAATGCTTTACAAAGCTGAAAAATAGCGCCTGAGCCTGCTGCTAACAAGCGTTTCATGGCAAACTCTGGCGATGTTTGTAAAAACAGAGGAAGCCCACCAGCATGCCCAGGACCTACAAATGTGGTATTAAAACTAGCTAAGTGCACATCGGTTACACTGGCAGCACTTAAGCTTGGCGTTTCTACTTCTAAAACATCACGTGCATAAAAAAATTCACGAATGCTACGTAATATCGATGCGCGTTGTTTTAGTGTTTCAATGCTTGCGCTTGGGGCCCAAAGATCTGCTGACATATTTTCTCCAAAAAAAATCCCAGCGTAAGCTGGGATTTTATAAACAATGTTAAAGCTTACTTAACACGGCTTACGTATTCACCGTTACGAGTGTCTACTTTAATTACTTCGCCAATTTGTACGAATAATGGAACTCGTACTACAGCACCTGTGCTAAGCGTTGCTGGTTTACCACCAGTACCCGCTGTATCGCCTTTAAGGCCAGGATCTGTTTCAGTGATCTCAAGCTCAACAAAGTTAGGTGGTGTAACAGCAATAGGGCTGCCATTCCATAATGTAATTGTGCATAAATCATTTTCAACTAACCATTTTACTGAATCGCCTAGTGCTTTTTCGTCAGCAGCAATTTGCTCAAATGTTTCGTTGTTCATGAAATGCCAAAATTCGCCGTCTGTGTATAGATACGCTAAATCAGTATCCATTACATCAGCACCTTCAACTGATTCACCCGATTTAAAGGTTTTTTCAAGCACCTTACCAGAGATAAGTTTACGGATACGAACACGGTTAAACGCCTGGCCTTTACCAGGTTTTACCATTTCATTTTCTAAGATACTGCAAGGCTCGCCGTCCATCATAATTTTTAGGCCGCCCTTGAACTCGTTGGTGCTATAATTCGCCATCGTTTCCTCTATTTATATTTTTTCGAGTAATCTACATGCCAATGATACAAAGAAATGAAGCAAATTTGCATAAAAACTGGCAAAAAGAATTAGCAAATGTAGTTACCTGCCCAAAAACCTTGCTTGAAATGGTCGGTTTATCGAGCCAAGTCCATGAAAACGACCTAAAAGCCCGTAGTTTATTTCCGGTACGCGTGCCTATCCCTTTTATAAAAAAAATACGCAAAGGCGATCCAAACGATCCTCTTTTACTACAAGTTATGCCACGCCACCAAGAATTTTTGACTAAATCGGGTTTTAATAAAGATCCCCTGCTCGAGCAAGATAACGACCAACCTGGTCTTTTACATAAGTATAAATCACGTGTTTTGGTGATGTTTAAAACCGGTTGTGCTGTAAATTGTCGCTACTGCTTTAGAAGGCATTTTCCGTATCAAGAAAACCAGCTTAATAAAAAAAGCCTGCTAGAAACACTGAGCTACATAAAATCAGATGCCAATATAAACGAAGTGATTTTAAGTGGTGGCGATCCACTCATGGCAAAAGACGATGCAATAAGCTGGTTTTTAGATGAACTTGAGCAATTACCACAAATTAAACGAATGCGAATTCATAGCCGTTTGCCAGTAGTTATACCTGCGCGAATTACCGATGAACTATGTGAACGATTAGCAAAATCGCCATTAAAAATTATTTTTATTAATCACATAAACCACGCAAACGAAATAGACGCTGATTTTAAAGCCGCTATGCAAAAGCTTAAACAAGCAAACGTAACGCTTCTAAACCAAGCTGTAATTTTAAAAGATGTGAATGATACGCTCGATGCACAAATAAATTTAAGCGAAGCGTTATTTGACGCAGACGTATTACCGTATTATTTGTATTTGCTAGATAAAGTTGAAGGGGCCAGCCACTTTGATATTAATGAAGCGCAAGCAATTGAAATAATGGCAGAGCTATTAAAAGCTCTGCCTGGATTTTTAGTGCCTAAATTAGTAAGAGAAATCGGTGGTCAAAAAAGTAAAACACCTATCGACCTTAAGCTAATTTAAAACAGCATTTAAACATATATATTTACGTTGTTACCCAGTGATGCAGTCGCCGATTTAGCCGGCGTTTGCGCACTTGACGATTGCGCTGCACCTTCAATAAGTGCAAGCGCTGCAGCGCCATCAGCTAATTGCTGTTTTTTAGACAAAGCAGCAGTGTAAAGCTCGCTGCCTTGGCCTGAACCAGACATAGCTGGTAAATTTCCACCTGATATATTCATAATTATAAGCCTTAATCAACCTGACTTTTAAATGTAATCCACGTATTATGTCGGCCATGCAGCACAAAGCTTTAGGAAAACCATGGATTCTATTATTGAACAACTCAACACTAACTTAAAAATTGTTTATCGTCAGGCACTTGATGCCGATAAAAAATTAGACGAATTACAACAACAAGGCCATGGCAAATTTAAAGCCTTATTTACTGCCGATTCAGGCTTTAATTTTGAAGCAAAACGCTTTAAGCCTTATGTTCTTGATGTAGCCGCTGACGTAGAAAGCTTATCTAACGATGGTTTTGATGAAGAAAAGCTTAAAACAACCGTTATTAAGTTACAGCAAATACTCACGCTGTTAGCTACTTTTAAGTAATATAATCAGCTTAAAAAAATGCCGCTATTTAGCGGCATTACTATTTTAAGTTAATCTAAACTTGGTAATATTTGTTCACCAAACCACTCTGTTAGTAAGCGTTTTTCGTAATAGAATGATTCGTCGCGGCCCATTTTAATTTTATCCATAAAGCCCATATCTTTAAGCTCCACATCAGTATCTTTACTTAGCACCGTACCGTCGTTATCGGTTAACGAATAATCTAGCTTAATGCGTGGAAAATAAATTGGTTTCACTACACGAATTTCATCCATACCGCCATAACGCACATCACCCGCTAAATCTAAATCAGTAAACTCTACGTTTAATTTATAATCTTTTGGCAATTGTTCGGCTAGTTTAGCCATATGCTTTTCGAAACTTGCTGCCACACTTTTGTGATATGAGCTCTTAGTTTGATTTGACGCTCGCACATCACGATAATCATTAAAGTCATGCCATTTAACAACAGACTCACCCGCATAGGCGAGTGCAGGCAATGCGATACACATTGTTGCTGCTATTTTTTTAACTAAATTCATATCTTTCTCCAAAGAGGTGGACCAATCACAAAGGTGTAGATTGGAGTAAACCTAGCATTAGTTATTACTAGACTCAGTCTAGCACTTGTTTATTAACTATAACTTAATCTTACGTATAAAGTGTTACTTATAGCGAACAAAATGTAATCAAAGTTATTAATATTAATTTACATAAATATCATGATTTACTGTAAATAATAAAAGTCGCAGATAAAGCATGTAAACCATCTCAATTTATGGTGAAATTAGCTTAATTGATAAAAGGTACCCACGGAGCTTTCATGACTATTTTAGTAACCGGTGGCGCAGGCTATATTGGCTCGCACACTGTTTTAGAACTTTTACAGCAAGGTAACGATGTTGTTGTTATTGATAATTTAAGTAACTCATCACAAGAATCACTTGCGCGCGTAAAGAATATTACAGGCAAAGAAGCCACTTTTTA
>LAZR01001528.1_pt1 | contig 14581 bp, 21 predicted proteins | sample 329461 | NCBI WGS metagenome assembly LAZR01 (sample SAMN03002196, study PRJNA259156) | marine sediment metagenome | biome: sea floor; feature: Hydrothermal impacted sediments; material: marine sediment; isolation source: Loki non-amplified sample from Loki's castle hydrothermal vent sediment ...
ATCCTAACCAGGCTGCCTCCCGGGACATGGCCAGCTCGTGACAGCTGCAGACGGCGCCAATAAAGCTTATGAAGACAATAGAACTTGCAGATTTGGATAAAAGTAGGGATAAAAAAGGGGAGCTGGGATGGTTCAATAAGATTAGTAAAGATTACATGAATTATAGAATGTGGTAGTATAACGGAATAATGCAATGAAAAGTGTAGCAAACTTACTGTGATGGAGGTCAATTTATATAAGGAGGCTTGAGATGGACGCTGTTTTATTAGCATCAATCGCTGGTGTGGTATTGTCGTTAGGTTTCTCGTACGTGCCGAAGCTGGCACCATGGTACGAAAAGCTGGGGAAGCGCAACGGCACGGATAACGGATTGCGTAAGCGCCTGGTGATGTTGGGTCTTTTGATCTTGACATCGGTAGGCGTTTATGGTTTGGCGTGCATGGGGTGGGGAATTGAATTTGGGTTGGAATTGGAATGTGGAAGAGCTGGAGTTTTCGAGTTGGCAAGAGCATTGATCCTGGCTGTGATGGCCAACCAGTCAACGTATCAAATAACGCCAAAAAAGATAAGCAGAATTGGTTAAGAAAGGGGCACAACCTGGTAACACCAACGCGCTCAAACACGGATTCTACAGTGGCCAATTCCAGGACGGAGAAATAGCAGATCTTGATGTTTTACTGGCAGACGGGCTGCAGGATGAAATAAACATGATGCGAGTGATGACACGTAGACTGCTGAAGCTGGCTGATGGTGAAGATACTATGGCAGAGCAAGCAAATATATTGGGCGTGTTGGGACTGGCGTCAACGCGGTTGGCTGGATTACTGCGCACTCAGAGGGTACTATCAGGCGAATCGTCTGAGGTTAAATCAGCGATATCGCAAGCGCTATCCGAGATCGTAGAGGAGATGAAAATAAGTTAACCATGAAAGGGCTTGGGTTTTTGATCTGGAGACTGGAGAATATGCCGGCAGTGGATTGGCTGCTGCCGGTGCTGAAGGGCGTGGGCACCAAGTGGATCAGCATCAAGGTGGCAGATGGGGTATGGAAGTACAACCAGGTGGATGGAAGCAACAAAAAGCTAAAAGAATTCCTGAGGGCTGTTTCTGACGCTGGTATCGAGGTAGGGGGATGGCATTGGGTTTACCCTGAGAGCCCGGGTAAGCAGGGGGACCTTGCTGTGGTGCTGTGCAGAGAGCTGGGCTTGAAGCATTATCTGCTGGACGTGGAGTATAACTGGAAAAAGTCGGGACTGGGAAGATCGGCAAACAAACTATTGGATAAGCTGCATGATGGTATGGAGGCTGTAGATGTGGGATTTTGTTCTTATCGTTTTCCTAATTATCATCGGGCTGTGCCTTATAGAGAATTCCTGGATCACGAAAACATGGAACTGATAGTGCCACAGCTATATTGGTTACTTGCGCATAACCCCGCAAAGCAGATAAGGCGAAGCCTGGCAGAATACCGAAAGATCAGCGACAAACCATTTATTCCAATCGGGTGCACATTTCCATGGGGAAACTGGGAACCAAGTGTAGAAGAACTGAAAGAATTTGTAAAAGAGGCCGTAAGTAGCGAGTTAAAAGCTTATGGGTTCTACTCACTAGACAAGATAGTGGAGGGCAAACGTTACGATTGGCTGGATGCAATAGCCGGCAGTGTGCAAACAGAGCCAGGCAACAAGATCAGGATAAAGGTGGATAGACTAAATATTCGTAACTCTCCTAAAATTGCTGATGCTACAGACATAGGGAACTTGCATAAAGGCGCGGTGATGAATGTGTTAGAAAAACTTGACCCTAACTGGTATCGGGTCGAAGGGTACGTGTGGGTAAGAGGGACGGAACGTTTGAATGGCTGACCCATTAAGAATTAGGATCGCAAAATGGATAGCCGGAAGCAAAAACGGTGCGCTGGCTTCGGTGACGGCGAAGGTCGACGATTCTGCTGGGTGGGCTTCGTTGACTGGACGTCCGCACGATTACGAACAGTCGAAGATCATGGAGTTGTACGAAGACGCTTTAACTGCCTGGCGAAAGAACCCAATAGCCTGGAGGATAGTGTCTATTACGACTGATTACCTGGTGGGAGACAAGTTCCAGATATCGTCATCAAACCGTAATATGAACAAGTTCATAGCGGAATTTTGGAACCATCAGAAAAACAACATCGATTTGAGACTGGAGGGGATGAGTGACGAACTGGCCCGAGCTGGAGACTTATTTATTGCACTATTCCAGAACGACCAGGATGGGATGAGCTACATCCGATTTGTTACCAAAGACCGGATACAAAAGATAGAGACTGCGGAAAACGATTGGGAAGTCGAGATTGCTTATTACGAAATGCAGAATACTGGAGAACCACGAAAGTGGCTATCACCCGTACACCCCGATGCCAAGGACGCTAACGTGATAATGATGCACTACAGCATCAACAAGCCTATAGGTGCACTGATGGGGGAAGGTGACTTGACCACCATGATACCCTGGCTGCTGCGGTACAGTCGGATGTTGGAAGACCGGGTAAGACTGCATTGGGCCATACGTGCGTTTCTGTGGATCGTGACTGTGCCCACCAACAAGGTAAAGGAGAAACGAGAGCAATATCGGGTGCCTCCTGAATCAGGGTCCATAGTCGTGAAAGACGAAAGCGAGAAATGGGAATCTGTAACTCCATTGCTACGAGGGGCTGACGCCTCGCATGACATGAAATCGGTAAGAGGGATGATAGATGCCGGCAGTGGGTACCCTCCACACTGGCGTGGTGAGAGTGGAGATGCGAACCTGGCTACGGCTACTGCAATGCAGACTCCTACAGAACGTCACTTACTGCGCCGGCAGAGATATTTTGGTTACATTTTGCAGGACATCATATACCAGGCTTACCAGCGCGCGGTGATGAAGGGAAGGATAAGGAAACTATCGACAAGCGATTACTCGAAGCTGTTCACCATGGACGTACCGGATATACGGCGATCTGACAACGAAGCTCTAGCAAAATCGGCCAAGAGTCTGGCCGATGCATTCAAGATAATGGGAGGACAACTACCGGGTAAGAGCGAGACTTTCACCCGGCTGCTGATGAAACTGGTATTTAGAAATGCTGGTGAACCACAGGCAGAAAAGGTAATAGACGATATTTTTAATGAGGCCAAGCTGGACAAAACCGAAAGCGAGCCCGAGGAAGAAGAGAAAGAGGAGAAAGAAGAATGAGCGAAGACAACAGTTTCGAACAATGGTGCATCATAGAGTTATTTGGTCATCAGGTAATAGCTGGAATGGTGACACAGCAAGCGGTTGGAAGCGCTGCGCTTATAAGGGTTGACGTGCCTGAAACCGAGGATCATCCAGCATTTACCAGGTTTTACGGTCTTGGCGCCATATACAGCATTACGCCGGTGAGTGAAGAGGTGGCAAAGGTGGCGGTGAAGGAATTCAGGCCCAAGCCGGTGAATGTATATATGCCGCAATTGGTTGAAAAAACACACAGACAAGATGAGGATGGATATGCCGAATAAGAATTCTGAAGTATTAAGACCCGCCATCGGACTAAACGGGCTTTGGAACAGCAAGCAAACAGAAATAGGTGGGGGAATGAAAAGTAATACGGTGCGGATCCAGATGGGGAAGCTGCATTCTTTGGCTGCTAACGCGGGCAAAAGGCGAGAGTATGAAGTAAGGTTCATTACTGCCGGACGAGTAAGGGCTGCTGGTAACCGAGAGTCGAACATTATAGTGCCGGCAGAAGCGATACAGAAGGCAATAAGTGAGGAGAAGTTCACTGGCCTCGCAAGTTTCATAGATCATGCCGGCTGGTTCGATTATCCATCTCTGCGTGACATGGTGGGTGTGTCGCTGTACAACGAATGGAACGAGGAAACAAAAAGCGCCGATGGGGTGATAAGGTTTTTCGGTACTGCGTCGGCAATAGCACTGTCGATGATACTGGATGGGATGCTGGAAGATAAACGAAATGGGGAGCCGGTGCCGGACGTTGGGTTGAGTATTGTGTTCTGGCCCAAATGGAAACCTCGAGACAACCGGGAAGACCCTCTTGTGTTGGATGAATTCAAACACATAGAGAGTTGTGATTTTGTGTTTGAGCCTGCTGCGGATGGGCGGGTTAAGAAGGCGCTCAATAGTGTGTTGGTTGAACTGGGCGTGAAAAGTAACTCGGAAACAGGTAATAGGAATCAAATTAGTGAAGGAGGTACGGAAATGCCTGAAATAAAGCAAGAAGATGGTCGTGAAATACACGACTCGGTTGAGCCGACCCACATGGATGCGGCTCAGAGTGATTGGATGGGGGCTTTGTCTGGGTCTGTGGCAAATGTACTTATTGCCAACACGGACCTGCCTGCGGCTTCGAAGGAGCGTTTGCAGGAGACGGACTATGCTACACCCGAAACTGTGCTGGCTGCGATTGAACTGGAGCGTAAATTCCTGGCGCAATTACAGCAGGACCACGTGATAAATATGCCCGGTGGCGCTCCACGTTCGCCGGAGATCAGTATGGGCATGACCGGGATCGACCAGGTGAAAGCGGCGATTGAGGCTTTGATCGCGGGGGTGCGGCCTGCGGATGGGATACAGCCATTGACCGGAATACGTGAGTTGTATCATTTGCTCTCTGGTGACTTCGAAATGACTGGTGTCTTCCAGAGAGAGAGGATACGATTTGCAAACGTCACCTCCTCGACCATGGCAGAACTAACCGCCAATGCGCTGAACAAGGTAGTGATCAACGAGTTTCAGAAATACCCTCGTTGGTGGGAGGCTATTACTTCGGTAGTTGACTTCCAGAATTTGCAGACTGTGCGTTGGATCACGTTGGGCGGGGTTGGTGAACTGCCCACGGTGGCAGAAGGTGCTGCTTACACCGAGCTGACCTGGGACGACAAGAAAGAGACCTCCAGCTTCGTGAAGAAAGGTGGTTACCTGGGGTTGACTCTGGAAGCGATAGACAAAGATGACACCAACCGGCTGAGGGCTGCCCCTCGAGCGCTGGCTCAGGCTGGCTGGCTGACATTGAGCAAGTCTATCTCGGCCATATTCACTGCAAGCAGTGGTGTAGGGCCGACGCTGCAGGATGGCGACGCGCTATTTCACTCGAATCACAGCAACCTATTGACGACCGCTCTCTCTTGGACCGCCTACGTGGCGGCACGCCTGGCCATGCGCAAACAGACCGAAGTACACAGCAGTGAGCGACTGGGTGCTCTGACTTCTCCCAAGTTCTTGCTGGTGCCTTCGGACCTGGAAATAACTGCGCTTCAGATCCTGGCGAGTGAAGGAGAACCGGGGACAGCGGATAATGACGTGAATCCCCTGGCAACCGGTGACGCTTTCAATGCACGAATGAACGCGGCCAAGGATCGAGTAATTGTGGTGGACCTGTGGACTGATACGGATGACTGGGCTCTGGTTGCTGATCCCCAGTTGTACCCTTCGATTGGTCTCGGCTTTCGTTATGGCCGAACACCTGAGATATTCTCAGTTGCCAGCCCGACTGCTGGACTGATGTTCACCAATGACACAATGCCTGTCAAAGTGCGGTTCTTCTTTGCAACGGGTCCGACGGACTATCGCGGACTACATAAAAACAACGTATAAAAGTTAGTACGTTTGGAAGTATAAGTTGCAAGAATAGATGGCTAGTTCGGAGGTTTATTATGCAAAGAGTATTTCAACATGCGGTACACGTGCCTGGGACATTAGGTGCAGATTTGAACGTTCGGTTCACTGCACCGTTCGACATGACTCTCAAGCACGTTTCGGCGGTGGGTTCTAATGCTTACGCTGCGGGGCTCAATATCGGTTCTTCGTCTGACGAGGATGGTTATCTCACCAAGTATGACATTGGTGTGAGTGACACACCGGTGCAGAAGGAGGCGCTTACTGATTTCGATGGTGCGCTGGCGCTTTCACAGTTCCCCCGTATCTCTGACGGTGACATTGTGGTGCTGGTGTTGGACTATAACTACAACGGTGGTGGGGGAGCCAATGCAAGCGCGGATGTTACGATCGTGCTGACCTTTTTGGAAGGATAGAAGGTTAGCAGGTTAGCAGGTTGGAAAGAAGGAGGTACGTAATATGAACAGAGTATTTCAAGTAAGTTTCCACGTGCCTGGGACTCTGACTGCGGACTTGAATATAAGGTTCACTGCGCCGTTTGACATGACTCTAAAGCACATTTCGGCTGTAGGTTCAAATACTTATGCTGGGGGTCTCAACGTAGGTCTTTCGAGTGATACGAATGGTTATCTCGAATTGTACAGTATTGGTGTGAGTGACACACCGGTGGAGAAGGAAGCAATAACCGACTTCGCCGGTGCGCTGGCTGGCTCTCAGTTTCCACGTATCTTGGATGGGGAGATCGTGGTGCTGGAGTTAGATTACGACTATGCCGGAGGGGGAAGCGCCAATGATTGTGCGGACGTTACGATCGTGATGACTTTCTTGGAAGGGTAGTTGCCGCTACGCTTAGGTAGTCTTATAGTCTTGTTGTCGGGTAGTAGGTGATACTCGACAACTGACGAGGAAAAGTGTGAATGATCCTAGAATGGTAACCCTGGGATAGTCACATTTAGACAGTGCTGCACCGGGTCTTACTCGATGCGTCACGCTTTCAAAGCGACAATCAATGGAAGTAGGAGGTAAGAGGTATGAACAAAGGTGAACGGAAACCTTTAATAGCTATAGCTGCCGGTGTTTGGTTGGTGGCTTTGGTAATGGCTCTGATTTATTTCAGTGGGCCTGGTATAGGGGTGGTAGGGCAAGGAGATGGGATTGTAAGTTTGGGTGTGACTCACTTCTCGGGTATGGAAATCTCTGGCGATGAGACTGACGAGCTGGTGGTAAACCAGACTTCGAGTGGTGACATTGTGGAGTTTAGGGATGGCGGTTCGGTGGTGGCTCGGATTGCGGATGGTGGAGCGTCTACGTGGACCGGGGTAATAAACGCGGATGCCGGTATAGATTTCAATGGGTTTGCTGATGCTGTGATCCTGGATGCCGATGGTGATACAACGATATCCTCTGACGTTGAGGACACAATCGAGTTTGAGATAAACAGCGCCAATGACTTCAAAATGACTGCGAATCTCTTTACGGCTTATTCGGGTTCAACCGTAACAACTAACGCTATCAATGAAACCACGGCTGGCTCTGGTGTGGCAATTGAAGAAGTTACTTTCAATGATGCTGCAGGTGCAGACTCCGCTGCAACCAATGAGCATACTGAAGTCGCATTCACAACTCCTATAGACACAACTGGTATAAACACCCATAATGCCTTGACCATCGACTTAGCTATTGGTGCATCCACCGGTGGTACGAACCACGTACGGGGATTAGAGATTGATGGTGTCTCCGGTGATCCGCAGGTGATAGAAAGCGCAATAGTAGTAGGTGCTGGTTGGGACTATGCTTTTGATACGACTCTACCCATTGTCTCGACAGCACAAACTTACTACGATGACTTCATGGGCAATACTATTCGGGACGAGTGGGCGCTCGATAGTGGTTCAACCGCATCGGACCCGGCATTAGACCAACAGCAATTTGGTGTTATAGCATTTACGACCAATGCAGACAGCGCTTATGCCGATGACTTCTCTGCCATAACTCTGGGGTTACACTGGTCAGCCGATCAAGGTAGCCTGGTGTTTGAGACTAGACTGCGCCACGTCACTAACATCACAGCTCAAGCCGTATGCTTTGGATTGACCGATGTGCAGGCCGACGAACAATGGGCTGCCATCGATGGCTCTGACGTAGTTACGATTGCGGCCAATGATGGTGTAGCGTTCTGCTTCGATGATACTGCGACATCAAAGCAGTGGTTTGCGCTTGGTGTAGATGGAACTACGCCATCTACTGGAAATGGTGCAGTGGGTGCAGGATCAGCACCGGTAGCAGGTACGTTCCAAATATTTCGAATAGAAGTAGATGCAGCTGGGGAGGACGCTAGATTCTATATCGACGGCGCTCTGGTTGCAACACTAACCGCAAATGTAGTCAATGTAGGTGTTCTGCTTACTCCATTCCTCAACATAGACAACCTGGGTGACCCAGTAGACGTAATAGACATGGATTACATCTACATCAGTGCTGCACGAAGCTAAAAAGTGAAGACCTTTGCATACTGCGCTGCTTCTTTCGAGAAGAGTGTGAGAAGGGCGGCGGGGGTAACTCCTCTACTCTCGCCGCCAGTTTCTTTTCAGGGCTTCTTGCCTGAGTGGCTGGAGGGTTATGACCTGCTGTACTTCAAGCTGCATGGTTTCCCGGACCAGGCGTATTGGTATGGTGATGATTGGATAACTGCGATGAGCGAGGAGCTGGTGAGACAATCGGACCTGAGGGAAACAATTGTATTTGTAGCCAACTGTTATTTACCTGAGAGCCCGATGCTGAAGGCGCTGCTATATGCTGGTGCCAAAGCCGTGATTGGTGGGGCTGGAGTCAATTATGCCAGGTCTAAACAGGTGGATGGTGCGGATCTGCTTGGACTTTACTTACGATTCTTTATGCAGGTGGGATTGTCTGCTAGTAACTCGCTGACATTGGCAAAGAATAGAATCAGGATAAAGAGAAAAAGCATGGTGAAGAGTGACACATTGGATTTCAAAATATATCGAGCGTAGGAGATTGTTATGAAAGGATTGCTATCGGTATTACACAGCCCTATTCAAATTGTAGTTGCTCCGGTTGCAGACACAAGCATCTATGCTGCGGGAGATCTAATTGGTGGGAAACTTACACTATCGCCGGTGGTGGTGGCTGCGGCTAGTGGTGGGGTGATTCAGACGGTGGTGTTGGTTGACCAGGCGGATCAAAAATCTGCGATTGACATTGTATTCTTTGGGGCTGACCCAACAGGCACCACATTCACGGACCAGGCTGCCTTGGACGTAGCTGACGCGGATAACCTGAATATTGTAGGTGTGGTGAGCATTGGAGCGTCTGATTACGTCTCGTTTAATGACAATGCGCTGGCTACGGTGAGGCCCAGCCTGGCATTCAAATTGGACAAAGGGGTAGCGATGTATGCGGCTTTGGTCTGCCGGGGGACACCGACATACGCGGCTGCGACTGATCTTCAGCTGACAGTAACGTTAATTTAGTAAAACATAAATAACGATGGGATTCCTAAGGCTTGGCAGGCGAAAGGTGTTGTTGGGTTCGATGGGGGATTATTCTACGAAGGTGATGGCCCAAACTCCTATTGCTTACTGGCCTATGTGGGAGGCTGCAGGGAGTGTAGCTGCGGATATAAGCGGCAATGGTTTTGATGGTGTATTTGCGGGTGTGACGTTGGGGCAAGTAGGAATTGGTGATGGTAATACCTGTCCGTTCTTCGATGGGGCAAACGACAAGATGAATGCCTACTCGACCGGGTTTAGAGATGCTTTCAATGGTGCTGAAGGTTCGATTGTTGCTTGGGCAAAGATGAATGCGGGGACAGTATGGGAAGATGGGGTCTCGAGGTATATATTCAGATTTCTGGTAAACGGAAGCAACGAAATTCGAATGTACAAGTCTACGGCAAATAATCGCATAGACGTGAACTACAAAGCCGGAGGTACTGGACACGTTAGATCACTTACAGCACTAACGACTGTGGAATGGATGAACATTGCAATAACATGGAGCAAGATAGCGGATCAAGTGAAGGTGTATTTGGATGGTGTGCAAAATGGAGCCACGTTAACAGGATTAGGAACATGGGCAGGAACATTCTCCTCTAGTCAGACTGTGGTTGGTGCTCGGATCGTAACCCCATCGGACGTTTGGCATGGGTATCTGGCTCACTTTTCTGTTTTTGGTAGTCCGCTTGCTTCGGAAGTGGTAGCGGATCTGGCGGTGGTGTGATATGGCGATGAGACACTTCTACCTGGGCATAGAGAATCTAAACCTGAACAATAATCAACGCCAGGTATTGGTAGATGAACTGAAAGCGCTAGGACAGGCATCAGACTCGCAACCGGCGCGGCTTAACCACTGGCGTACTCGACTGGATGGCGAGGCGATAATACTTGAGGCTAACTTCAACGAGGACAATCTGACCATTCAGCGATTCAAACAACGACTGGCGGCGACTTTCGGTATAAGTGCCGATGACATATCTCACGTTACACAGAATAGATCATTCAGCGGAGATATGACACTGTTGGTCACGTTCGCTTATGGTGGTACAGATTATCTGAGATTTGCGCTATTTGGTGGAGGTGGAGCTAGTTGGATGCAGTCCGGTGATGAGTGCAGAGGGTATCTGGCTGCTAATAAAGAAGAATGGGAATAGATAATTGGGTAATCAGGTAAGAACATGGAGGCTGAAATGAACGAGGAATTTGATTTGAAAGCTATTAAGAAAGAACTGGGGATTGACGTGCCGGTGATAAATACCAGGGTTGTGGGGAAGAATATTGAGTTGTTTTTGTATGGCGGGCGGGTGGTGAAGTATCCGCTGCCGGTGAGGGAGGGGCCTGGGGATAACATCGTACAAAATGGGGATGATATTGAAAAAGCTGGGGAAATAAATGAGGAATGGGGTGAGGTAATGGAAATGGATACTGATGAGATTGAGAACCTGCAAGATGAGAAGGGGGACGGTCTCGATCTGGATTACAGAAAGTTGAAAGTGAAGGAGCTTAAACAGGAGGCAAAGGAAAGGGGGGTGTTGGGATACGACGCCATGCGAAAAAAAGACCTCATCGAAGAGCTAGAACGTAGGGATATATGGCCTGAGGGATAAAACATGGGTACTAGAGTACTGTCGACAGGTACTACTTCTCCGGGGCGCATGCTGGTGGTAGACGCCCAGGGCAACGGGGACTATGCAACGATTCAGGCTGCTATAAATGCTGCCCAGGCTGAGACGCCATCGGAAACGGGTCAGTGGTTGGTGTTGGTTGCTCCTGGCGCTTACCCCGAGTCTCTGACCTTGTACGATTACATCAATGTGGCCGGTGACTCGAGGGATAAATCCGTATGGCTAAACCCTTCCGGTGCAGTGGCGATCCTCAATGGGGCTGAATGCACCGTGTCGGATATTCTCATCGCTGGCAATACATCGCCCATGGTGCAGTCTGGTGGCAGCTTTACCGGACACATGAGATTGCGCGGGGTGCAGTGTGATAGGGAAGATGCAACGATTGGTTTTCTGAAGGCAAGCACGGGGGTAATATCATTGTATAACTGCGATGTGCAGGCCGGGGGTGTGGTGGTTGATTTGGCAGGTGGAGAGGTGAACGTCTATGACTCGAAATTAAACCACTATCACACAAACGGCGGCGCTATCACGGAAAATGCGGTAGATGTGAGGGGGGATGTGTTGAACCTGGTACGTTCGGTGATAGAAAACACCTCACCGGCTGGAGCTGGTATCAAGTTCTTTACTCCCGCTCCTTCTTCGGCCCGGATACATGAATGTATTGTCAGGAGAGCAACCGGTAACTATGCGATTGATGCCAGCCTTGCGGTGACGGTCCGGATAAGCATGTGTACGATGAATGACGAAATACACAGCAACATAACCGGCTGGCTGTCTTACGATGAGAACGCAAACATCTAAACAAGTCAGAGCGTTGGAAGGTGGAAGAATGAAGAAAGGATTGAACAAAAAATATAGGGTGGAGAAGGTAGACGGAAGCCCTATTGACCCGAAAGCGGTGTACTTTGTGATGCGGGTTGACACTGATATACATGCGAGAAAGGCGATACTGGCTTACGCGGAGAGCATCCGGGAGGATGATCCTGTCTTGGCGATGGATTTGGAGAAGTTGGCTGGGTCGGCGGGATGAGATATGGGAAGTATTTATTCTGGCAGTGGTGGGTTTGTAGGTGCAGAGACGAAGACGATTCACAAAGGGAAAGGGTCGTTGATAAGTATGATAGTCAGCCACAATTCCTACTACATCAAAACTGTAACCGTGTATGACAGTCTATCGGCTTCGGGATTGGTGTTGATGAGATTGAAGGTAGCGCCGGAAAGATCGCCATTTTACGTTATATTCCCCTCGAAGTACCGGCCTCGCTTCAACACTGGTCTGACTGTGGCTGCAGGGGATTGTGACGTGGTGGTGATCGCTACAGGGGTTTGATAGATGCCCTTACAGGAAAAGCAGTTAGGACAATCACGGCCAACGGGCACGACAGTAGTATCGCTGTATTCGCCGGGTGCATCTATTACGGGAATAATTACTTCGATCATTATTTGCAATCAATCGGGGGTGTCTGCGGCTTACAGGATATTTTTGGATGATGATGGTGCGGTCTATGACGAGAGTACGGCATTGTTTTGGGATATAGTTATAGCTGGTGAAGCAACTCACGTGGTAGAGGCACGACTGCCCATGAATGATGAGGATGGGAACCTGGCAGTGAGGTCGGATACCGGAAATGCGCTGACGTTTACGGCCCTCGGGAAAGAAATAACATGAAAACACTGAGAGTTAGATCGTATATTGCCTGGTACGATTTTTGGGTAGGGGCCTATTACGATCGGGATAAAAAAGTTCTTTATCTTTGCCCTCTGCCGATGTGTGTATTTAAAATCTGGATTGTAGGATACCCATGACCACAAGACAAGATTTACGTAGCTTGATAAGAAGGAGGTTGGGAGATTTGCTGGCGCCGGTGGGTTTTTCGGACATGCAGATCAACCAGTGGGTCGTAGATTCAATTGCGGAATACTCGAAGCATTTCCCCAGAACTTTGACAACCACGATCAGCACAACGGCCGATGACAGAAAATACGATCTACCTGAGGATTATATTGGTGCCCTCAGCGTGGAGTACCCGACTGGCGAAGATCCACCTGCGTATTTGCTGCATCGTGAGTACACACACGCAAACTTTTGGCAGGTAGATGGATATTACAGTGTGGTAAAGCGTGACGATGGCACCGACGTCGATGAACTGTGGATGAGCAAGAAGCCTGGTGCAGGCGAAACCATTACGATGATGTATCACGGGAACCATGATTACCTGGATGCGGATGCGGATGTCTGCACCGTGCCGGATAATCACATTGAATTGTTGGTATTGTTTGTGCGTTGGCTGGCCAATCAAGAAATAGCTTCGACTGAAGCAAGGGAACCGGATCCTACTTCGCTGAACATAAATACCATGGAGCTGAACACCTTCAGGGCTGAGCGTGCCTATAGAAACCGGCTGAAGGAATACAGGTTAGCTGCCGGCAAGAGCGTGCAGGTGCGCTGGGCGATGGATAAACATGACTCGGTTTATTAGGTATCGGGTAATCAGGTAATTAGGTAATCAGGTAATCAGGTAATAAATGTTGTAGTTTTTGAATATATACGGATGATCATCAAATTTACGGATATGATTGGCCAATCGAGTAAAGAATTGACAATCTACATTGCATTTTTGGAGAGGTAGACGATGACAAAAACGCATTTATATGAATTGATCTTGGGGCTGGTGTCAGCAGGAAAATTGAACACGGTGACAGGAACTGCTGCGATTGCTTTTGGTATTTCAAACACAGTAACTGGGGATGCTGCAATCGGGTTGGGCAACTGGAACACCGCGGACGGGAACTACGGGTTAGCGATTGGCTATAACAACATTGCGACTGGTGTGGTGAGCCTGGCGTTGGGTCAGGCGGCGGTGACAAGGATACAGCGAACCACAAACATATGCCCACCAATCATAAACCGAAAGGATGATGGGGAGTCTTCTGCTATCGCCTGGGAGTCGTTCTGCGGGGTGGAAGTGGTGATCATGAGTAAAGAGATAGATTTGGAGGCAGTAGCGGATCAGACCATTAATCTTTACTCTGGGTGTCGTTTCTTCGTAAACGAGGTTGGGTTGATCGTGACCTCGGCGAACACGGTAACTGATCAACCTACGGTGAGGGCTGGATATACAGGGACGCTGGCGGGGTTGCTGGCTGCGGTGCAAACGACTGGGCTGACGGCTGCGGGTCATCGTCAACGATTCACCACAATGGTGACTTCAGCGGGACAAACTACACTTACGGCCGGGGTGACTGTCGTAGCAACTGCAACAACTATGCTCGGGCGATTCTATTGGAAGGGATTGCTGGTGGAGAATGAATAAATCAGGTAATCAGGTAATCAGGTAATCAGGTATCAGTAAGTGAGGATGTGATAATGGAATGTCCGATCAAACCGCTGTTCGAACAGGTGGTAGAGGATGGCACCGCATTTATCAAATCGCTGAGAGAACTAAGAGTACAAATGGATGAATGTACGAGTTGTAAGTATGATTCTAATTGTGCGATCAGGAAGGAATTCCACGTGCAAATAAATGCGGCCATATTGGAAGTTTGTGAGGAATGGGGGTTGATGTGACTGAAGATGATCTGGAAGCTGCCCTAATAGCTGCCAAGCTGAAACACGTAATTGATCTACTTCGGATGGACATAAAGGGGCTTAGGGCGGACATGAATCACCGCGACGAATTATATGGCTTCAGGGTTGTGGAGTTGGAGAAGGCAAGAGAAGATCACGAAGACAGGATTCGAGAGGCTACCAAGGGGGTAACACAGTTCAAGGTATGGAGCGGATTCTCGACTGGCGGGGGGG
>LAZR01001529.1_pt1 | contig 14578 bp, 9 predicted proteins | sample 329461 | NCBI WGS metagenome assembly LAZR01 (sample SAMN03002196, study PRJNA259156) | marine sediment metagenome | biome: sea floor; feature: Hydrothermal impacted sediments; material: marine sediment; isolation source: Loki non-amplified sample from Loki's castle hydrothermal vent sediment ...
ACTGCTAAACCAGTATCTAACTCAGAATCAATTAGATTTTTTCCATAATTAAGAGATCTTTGCATCAGGTCAATCATACGTCCTTCTAAAATTTTGTAGTTCCTCTCAATTACATCCATGGTATATCCCTATTTCATAATAAGTGAATAATTTGTTATATTTTTCATAACTTTAATTTTTTTCTAATATTGATCATAGGTTTCATTAAGTCCTTCGAAAAATTCTTTCTTCGTATTTTCGAAGCCTTTTCTCAATGCTCGAACAATTATTTTCTTACCAAATTTTCCCACAAAATTTATTCTTAATATCGAAATATCGGACTCAACGATTTTAATACTCTTTTCTGTTATATTTAGTTGGTTTCTTAAATTCTTTTCTGCTTGTTCTTTTGATTTAAAGGCCACTCGACATAATTCACCATAATCATTTACATCTTCTTTGACGGCTAAAAGTTTAGCAACTTCTGTTAGATAATTAATAAAAGTCTCTTTTGCTGCTTGTCTCAATTTACCATAGTTTTTATGGGCATGATTGGTTTGATTATATGTTTGATCTGCTTTTTCAAATTTAGGAAAATTATCAAAAATTATTTTTTCAAAAAGCTCCTCAGAGGCTCCGTCTTTAACCAGTTTAATACCAGCATCCAAAGTAATTTTAATTTGCTTTAATGTGTTAGCTTTCGCGTCTCTTTCACTCCAGTGGTCATAGAAAGTCTTAACAATAGGTTTAACGATAAAGTTTAATAAACCAGTATCTAACTCAGAATCAATAAGCGTTCTCCCAAACTTTAAAGAATTTTCCATCTGTTCAACCATGCGCAGTTTTACTATAGCATAGTTTCTTTCTAAGTAATTCAATGCTCAATCTCCGATTCTCTCAAAACAAAACTATAAATTAACAAACTCAATTATTTATTATTAAAAGAGTTCTATTCTTTTAAAATGATTTCATAAGTAGAACACTTTTAATTTTATAGATAAAAATGCAGAGTTAAACGATCATTAAAATTGAAAGATAAATTTAAATAGTAGAAAATGTCAACCTTTTATTTTAAAACTTTAATTCTTGGAAATCCCGATACAACTCATTTTTTCGTCGCGAGGGCATTTGATGGACCAGGGGAAGACAAGAATACTTATTTTTCTTGGTATAAAGAGATAAAAGTTGTAGAGAATACATGCGATTTGGAAATTAACGTAATAACAAAAATATATGCTGATTTAGATGAAATGATTCCAATGGCGGATGGCATTATCTACTTCATAAATCCTCTAATAGAGGAAGAATCTGAAATCCTTAAAATGGTTATTCCAGATATATTTTCAGTAAAACATGATATCCCTCTAATAATTATTTTTTATGATCAAAATGGGATTATTCCTGTATCCGTGAATGACCTATTAACAGAGGTTTGGGTTAAATACCCTAATTTTGAAGCATTTGTTAATCTAAATCCTAAAGAATTTCACCAAGTACTCCAAGCTCTCTGTATGGCGATGATTAGTGGGGAAACTCCATTAAATATTGAGAATGCTTGGATGAGGTTTCCCATTTTCATCCAAATGGCAAATATATATTATGATAATAAAAATTATTTTTATGCTGCTCAAGCGGTAAGAAAAGCTGCTTTAATTGCAGAAATTTACAAAAAAGAAGAATATTTTATTTTTTCTGAACAGGCAGCTTATCTCTTTTCAAAAATTAATTTATACTTAGAAGCGAGTAATATTTTGAACGATATCGATGTGCAAAAATCAAAAAATTTTAAGAATTTATATGTTGAGGCAATGATTAGAGAGGGGAATATCAATTTTAACAAGCAGGAATTTGATTTGGCAGCAAAAAATTATGAAAGAGCGGGCCAGTGGGCCAGTATTGAGTTATTAGAAAAGGAAATAATTAATGAAGCGTTTAAATTGGCAATTACTTCCTGGATATCTGCTTGTAAGGTTGAGAACGCCTTTAAAATCCTTGATACTTTACCCCACACGGAAGCTATACAATTATTGAAAGAATTTTTAGAAAAGATCAAAGCAGCAGCAGAATTTCTGATAAAATCTAAGAAATATAAATTAGGAAAAGAACAATTATATCTAGCAATAGATAGATTTCAGAGCAAATCTCTTTCTGATGGATTAAAGGAGCTTACAACTCAATTAACTGAAATCTTAATTCAGATTTTTAAAACTCAAGTGTCTTCGGATGAATTGTATGCAGCAAGCGATACATATGATGAAATTGAAAACATGTGGGAATCGTATAATGTAGAACAATCCGATTTAGATGTAACTCTAAAAGCCTTGATCTCCTCCTTTTTAGATAGATATAACTTTGGAATCGCTACTATTCTAATTAATAAATTAAATTCCCTAATGTTAAAACAAGATTTAACTAAATTGAGTGCTGAAGTGGAAGATAAATTTAAAACCGCGAAAAAAAAAGAAATCGAGGAAAATATTAAAAAAGGAGTAAAAATTCTTTCTGAATTTGTTAAAGCTGAGCTTGATATAATTGTCGATATGAATAACAAGAAAATTCAAGAAACAGAAGAATTCAAAAAGCAAAAAAAGTACTTAAAAGGAGCAAAGCATTTACAAGACCATGCTGAATTTCTTAAAAAGATTGGAAAGAAGGAAATAATGAATCTAATACTCAAGAAATCTTTAGACGTTTTGCTGGAAGGTTATTTATATGAAGAATTTTTCATCACTTTTAAGAGCTTATCAAAAGACAATAAGACGAGATATTTGAAAGAAGTTTTTCCTATTTATCTTGATAAATTAAAAGAAATTGATACCCTAGAAAACTATCAAAGAATCGATAGAGTTTTAGAATCATCAAATAGTTTATATCGGAAATCCGAATTGTATGATGAATCCAAAGAAATTAGTTTTATTTTCATAGAAAACATCAAAACAGAAGCTATTAAAACTCTCAAGCTTGAAGAGACCTTGTTAGGAATTAAAAAAGCAAATGAACTTTTAAAGAAAGCTTATACCATTATTTCATCAACTAATTTTGAAAATAAAGGCCAGATCAATATTAACTTTGATAGTGTTTATGAGAGAATAGCAGAAATATCAATAAATGAAGGTGATTTACCTTCTGCATTAAAGTACAATGATAAAATTGAAAACAAAGCCATTAAATCAGAAATTCACAAGAAGATTGATAGCCTTGAAACCAAAAGGAGCGCAATACGAACTCGAAGGGTAGAAGAGGATAGAGAAGGGGAAATTTTGAATGAAAGGCTTTCGATTATCGAAAATAAAGGAAGAGATGCTAGAGGAGATCGAGATAGCGAATTTAAAAAAAGGAAAGCTTTAAAACGAGCTTACTTTAATGCAGCTTTAAACAATATTACCAACCAAGAATTTAAAAAAGCAATAGACGTATATAAAGAAACAATAACTCGGTTAACCAATAGTCAAAAATATAATCTCGCAGGTGTTTCATTAGCCGTTATTAGTTTATTACTCATTCATGAAAATAAATTGCAGGAAATAAAACAATCATTAGAGGAAACAATTAGGAACTTAGCTGGATTAGGAAAACTATTTTCTGAAACATTTGCAGTTACATTAGTTGAGTACAGTCTACAACTTAAAAAATTTCAAGAAGAAACAAAATTTAAGCAAGCTCTTAATTTTTATAAAAATCTTCCGTTATTTGAAGAAGAATTAAATTTATTGAGAGTTCTACTTGGTGAGGAAATAACTGAAGAAGAAACTGAAAAGAAATTAACTAGAGAAGAAGTTGGTAAATTATCTAGATTGAGTATCGAATTAGACCAAAATTTTGGCAAGCTTCAATCTGAAATGGAAGGAGAAGATGCGGAGAAAGAAAGTCTATTTCGTAAGCGAAACGCCATGAAAAGAAGATTTTACAAATCCATTTTGGATTTGCTTAAATTACATAAATTTAAAGAAAGTGCTATAAAATATATTGAATTGACCGGAACTTTTTCAAAAAGAGGAGATTTTAGATCTGGTTCATTTCTAATGCTTTTACATGGATTATGTTTGCTAAAAGCAAATGAGCCTTATATTTCAATAATCCAGAATCTTGACTTATTTTTAAATGGTTTGGGGAGAAATAAGAAGCTAGTTTCAGACACCTACAATATAAGGCTAATTCAGGTCCTTATTAATGTTAAAATGAATAGTTTGGAGCAGTACCTACCGAAAATTAAAAATATGCTAGAAGTGTTACCTCTATTTGAAGAAGAAAAACAGCTGTTAGATCTGGAATCATAAGCGATATTCCTAAAAGAACTCTAATTCATATTTTTCTAAGGACCTCACTTAATAACGTTAGCATATTTTTGTAAATCTTTAACCCGCATCCTCAACGTTACCTCTGTAACCATGGCTAATTTGGAAATTTCTTTCTGCGTTCTATTTTCGTTACTTATTTTTGAGCCAATATAGATAGCTGCTGCAGCGATTCCCTTCGGATCTTTGCCAGCCGAATTAAATCCACTCTCAGTCGCTCTTTTAATTAATTTTACAGCAATATTCCTACATTGCATAGAAAGTTTTAATTCTTCATTAAATTTATCAACATAGCGGTCAGCTGTAAAGTGTTGAACCTTCATGCCAAGTTTTGGAAGTATTTCCATAAGGATTAAGCGATAACTTTTTATAACTTTTTTTTTTGGGATTTGAGCAATTTTTGCTATTTCTTCAGCTGTTCTGGGTATTCCATGTACGCGTAAGGCGGCAAAGATTGATGCAGATAATAATGTATCAATACTCCTTCCCATGGTCAGTTTTTTCTTCACAGTTTCTGTATATATTCGAAGAGCATCCTCTGCTGCTGCATCTGGAATTCCTAATCTCTTTTGTAAACGTTGTAAATTTGGCAAAGCAATCCATAAATTTCTTTCAAAACTGGTTGTTAAAGATCTATGAATTTTTGCTAGCCTATTAAAGTTTGACTTAGATTTAGGGCTTAATAAAGTACCTCTCGCATCTCTAGAACCTCTAATAATAGTTCTTGGTCCGATAGGGCTATATACTCTTTCATTGCTCTTTCGATTTTGGATTTCTTCTTGAGTGAAAGCTCGACGAGGACTATCATCAAGAATTCGTGAGAAAACATTTCCACAATTTAGACAAACATAAAATCCGTCTTCCTCACTAATTTTTGGACTATCACAACATTGTGGACCACTTTCTCTATTTTCCTCAAAGAAATTATTATCTTCAAAAGGAGGTGGCATATTTAAAGGAAAAATTGAATTTTTTTGTATTGAATACATATTATTTTTTCTTTTTATTTTTATCGTTTCTTAAGGATTAATGCATGATATGAGGTAGTTATTTTTCATATAAGAAAAAGAAGGTTAAAATAATCAAACCATTAAAATAATGGTCTTATTCAGCTTGAGAATCAAAAACACTGGCTAAACCGCCCATTTTTAGACTCTCTTGAGCATTCGGATTATATTTCTTTTTGCTTGATAGCTAAATTTTAGAAGGTTATGAACATTAAGATTTGTGAAGGTTGTTATGAATTTTTGGAATTCTAATAATAAAACTTATTTGTTTATTCTTATTAAAAGATTTCAAATACCCGTTAAAATTGAAATAGTTAATGTAGCTGTGAAAATTTAAATCTAATCTTTTTAGAATGGAATATAAACCTATAACAATAAAAACAAAATTTACCTATTAATACTTAAAGAAAAGTCGATTTTGCTATGTCCTCAGAAATGTCTAGTCTTATCAAGGTGTTTTCTAAATTTTTAGACTCAGATTCAGTTAAACTTAGTAAGTTACATGAAATTAAAGACATTAAAAAATTACCACTTCATTCTTACAAGTTTCTAGATAAAGAAGAATCAACAATGATAAAACAACTACTAGATATTTCTACTATTGGTGATGCTTCTAAGTTAGATAAAGATAACCCGTTTGGGGATATAATAATAATAGAAGATTCAGTTGAATCTAAAGCTTTAAATGAAGACCTAAAACTAAAAACCGAAGCTTTAAAAATAAAATACCCTACACTTGAAGCAAAGATAAAAAAGGCGGTTACAATTAGTGCTCTCATTTTAAGTATAGAAGAAGATAAAGAGGGTATAGAACTTACGGGTCAAAAAGTCCTAGTAGCGGGATTAGATAATGCCGGAAAAACTGCAACACTCTCTAAATTCGGAGGGCGTTTAGGTATTAGCGACACAATAGCAACTCATCCAACTAAGGGTGTTGTTAGAATGAAATTTGGAAATAAAAAGCTGAATTTATTCATTTGGGATCTTGGTGGACAGGAAGAATACCGAGAACGGTACTTAACCCATCCGGAGCAATATTTCATTCAATTAGATTTATTACTTTATGTGATTGATATCCAAGATCCAATTAGGTTTGATGAATCATTAGATTATTTTAATAAAATTCTAGATTCTCTTATTTTATTAGAAGAGAATCCCTTTATCTTATTTTTTATTCATAAATTTGATCCTGAGTTAAAAGGAGATCCAAAAATTCTCTTAAATATAGAACTCTTAAAAGATAATCTTAATGAAATTATTAAAAATAAGAATAATAGATTTGAAATTGAAATATATTTAACATCAATATATACAATGATTTCTCGTGAGCCACAATTCGCAAAATATATTAAAAATCTTATGAGCTCGCACTATTCATTAACGGATCCTACTGTACGTAAGGTAGATGGATTAGGTAAGACTCTTGAAGAAACTTTGAATGCCGTAATTCGTTTATCCGAAAGTCTATCTACTCAACTTAATGATATAGATAGCCGTCTGCGTGTTTTGGAGGCGGGTGCGTTTCATGCTGCCCAGACAGGAATACCTCTCGAAATTGCGAGTCCGTCTCAAAGTTCATCCAAACTGAAGGAAAACACTAGATTAAAGGTATTAAATGAACTAAAGGATTTATTTGGTAGAAGAAAAAGTTTGGATCTTTAAATATTTTGACACCGACATTAAAAGTAATCTTTAATATATTTATAAGTAGCTGAAACAGCAATTGCTAAATATATAATAACACATAAAACTAGATACATAAAATTATTTAATAACATTGAATTTATTTGTTGATAATCAATATCATGAATTGCTACCTTTTCTAGGTAGGTTATACTAATTTGGATTAAGGGTGTAGCAAAGTAAATTGAAATTAGGAACCCAATTATTCCAATTAAATAGCCAAAAATAACATCAGAAGGGTAGTGCACACCTAACTGAATCCGGGAAAAACAAACTAAAATAACCAACAATTGCATTAAAAATGTTATTAATGGGGATTTCATTAAAATAAAACCAAATAATAATCCATAAGCTCCGACATTATATGAATGCCAAGAGGGAAAACTCTTTGATTTAGGCTTTTTTTCAAGAATTTTTAATTCTTTTTTATCATATTTATCAAAAGGTCTTGATCTTTTAACAGAATATTTAATTGGTACCACTAAAATTAAGCCAGTAAGAAAAATAGCAGATATATGAGAAAGCAAAAGTGGATCATACCAGATCAGTAAATAAAAAGCTATTAGAGAGATCCAAAAAGTTTCTCTCCCAAAAAAAGACAAGATCTTTAAGATATAAGTAAATGGTTTCCCACCAAAATTATTATACTTTAAAATTATCTTTTGGTCCCACTCATTGATCCGTATCAAAAAATCTTTAAATTTCATACAGGTATCGTTGGAATTAGGTTTTAATTAAATTTAGAAATAATTGTGCTCTTTTAACTTTTTCAATCCTGCCTTCAAAATAATCTTTTGAATGAGAATCTGATCCAACGAAAAATTTACCACCCTCTTTACTTAATGATACCACAACACTTTTTGAAGGAAAAGGTCTACCAATTGGAAATTTTTCCCCTGATAAGTTATATTCTATACCAATTTTATTCTTCACACATAAAAGTCCTAATTCTATAACTCTGTCTTCTGATACATTACAATCTTCCTCAGGTTTTATATCATTATCATTAATATATCGAAAAATAACATCGAGGTGGCAAATATTCTTAAATATGTTAGATTCAATCATCGACTTGCATGTTCTAAAGTACTCATCTATAATATGCTTCATTGGCTTTTTTTCCAGAAATAATAACAATTTTTCTCTAGTGGTAACTGGATATCCAGAAATCCATTCATGAACAGTCCCACTTATAAAATCTAACTCTTTTTCATAATCATCCATAAATTCTAATAATTCTGTTTCCCTATCTTTATAATATTCAAGTTCAAGACCTCCAAATATGAAATCATAAGTTTCTTTAATTTGATCAATTTCTTCTAAATAATTATCGATACAGCCGTTGTAGAAAGGATTGGATTTATCACGTTCGATAGAATATAGTTCAAAATGTTCGAGAAAGCACACGTTTATTTCATTAATTTCCGCCAATTTAATATAATCTTCAAAATTAGATCCATTTTTGGGGATGTCCGAGCTCCATTTAGCTGTATGAACGTGGTAATCAGTAAATTTAAACTTCATAATTTGTTAAATTGTATAATTAGGGAAGAGAAATAAAAATTCTGGTTGCTTAATCAATTGAATCTTCTCTATCAAAGAATACTTCATAAAATAGTTCTTTTTCACCTAATTCAGGTGGAGTTATTTTGGTATACCCTCCTCTTTGAATAATCCGTACCGTGCTCTTATTCTGAATGTGGATATTCCCATAAAATCCCTTTATTCCCTTCTCCTTTGCAATTAGGATCATATGTTGGTAAAGAAAAGTCCCTATTCCTTTTCCTCTATATTCATCACTAACGAGGAAACTGTATTCTGCTGTATTTAATTTAGGATTAAGGTAATACGTCGCATTTCCTATCATTTTTTCTCTCCCAATTTCCCCCACAAAAGCTCCTATAGAGAAAATTTTATTGTAGTCGATGTTTACTTCAGATTGAGTTTTGGAGTGAGAAAATTCTTTTTTAACGCCAAAAAATCGCAAATATCTATCTTTTTCATTTAAGGAGTAATATAATTCTTTTAATAATCGTTCATCTGTAGTTTTAACGGGTCTTATTTTAATTTTCTCGTTATTCCTCCCGGTATAAATTGTTTCATATTCAGATGGATATAAACAAATATGCCCATGTTCATCACATGATAGTAATTGATCTGAGTAGATATACTTAAGCTTCTTTGCCTCCTCTAATAATAATTGTCGGAAATCTGGATGAGAAATACAAATTAATTCAAGTACTCTCTCCCGAATTGTTTTACCATGAAGATAAGCAACCCCCCATTCAGTGACAACATAATGCACATCTCCACGAGATAACATTACTCCCGCTCCTTCATCTAAATGTGGAACTATACGTGATTTTTTACCATCACGAGAAGTGGAAGGTATAATAATGATAGGTTTTCCTCCTTTGGAAAATGCTGCACCTCTCATAAAATCAATAGTTTCCCCAAAACCCGAATAAAATTGATAACCTTCTGTAGCAGCATTAACTTGACCAGTTAAATCAATTTGCCGGGCAGAATTAATTGATACCATTTTTTTATTCATTCCAATATTCCTTGGGTTACATACATAATCTGAGGGGTAAAATTCAATGAATGGATTGTTATTCACAAAATTATAAAGTTTTTTACTCCCTAAAGCGAAACTGGTGATTATTTTCTCGGGGTGGAAGTTTTTTTTTCTGCATGTTAAGATCCCTGCTTCAATAAGCGGAATAATATTATCTGTAATAGAGTGTGAATGCATTCCTAAGTCCTTTTTATCATCTAGGGCTTTTAAAATAGAATTTGGCAAATCGCCAAAACCAATATGAATAGTTGACTTATTTTCTATTAAACCTGAGACATTTTTTCCAATTCTATTTGCAACATCATCTGGTTCATCAAAATGAAACTCTAATAGAGGTGAATTATTAAAAACGAAAAAATCAATTTCTTTCATGTGAATAAAACTGTTACCTAAAGTTCGAGGCATTTGGGGATTAATTTCAGCAATAGTTAAAGGAGAAGATTGCGTCAATGGCTTAACAATGTCTACATTAATTCCTAGTGAACAAAATCCATACGGGTCTGGAGGTGAGACTTGAATTAATGCAACATCAATATGCTTTCGGCCTGTTAAAAAGAGAGACGGAATTTCACTTGCATAAATTGGTGTATAATCGGCTTGACCCTTATTAATTTCCTCACGGATAGTTTTCCCGATAAAAAACGCATTGTGTCTAAAAAGATCTTCTGCTTTATTTTTAAAAAATCTTTTGGGACCGATTGATAAAAAATGAAGAATTTCGGTATCAATCAATCTTTCAGAGTTTTTAATCAATTCTTTTGTTAACATTGGTGGTTCTGAACAGCCAGAATCTAGGAAAATCCTATTTCCTGGACTAATTTTCTCTATAGCTTCACCTACCGTAATCTCCTTCACTTTCCATTTATTTCGCCATTCTAAATCCGTAATTTTCAAATGGTCCATATCGAAAAATCCAGTTTATAATAATTTTTATCTCTATTATAGAATCTGTTTTTACTATAGCTTTTTTTATTTAAAACTACTTTTATTAATTTTTTTGGAATTATAAATAAAATGTTTAAAAATAATATTTAATACCTTTATTTGAATTAAACTTGGTTAAATTAAAACAAGGTAATCCAGAAATAAATTTTTGAAAAATTTAATGATCTACTAATCTAAATAAATTAATTTGGAAAAAAAACAAAAAGTGAATTATTTTGTCCAAAGAAGAATCTAAAATGGAAAGTGTCCTTACAGAAACTCGAATTTTTAATCCTAGAGATCTAAATGAAGAATATGCTAATACAGGGATGTCAATGGAGGAATATCAAGAGTTATATAAGCAATCTATTGAAGATAATGAGGTTTTTTGGGGCGAACAAGCAAAATCTATTGATTGGTTTAAACCCTATGATAAAGTATGGGAAAAATCGGATTTTTTTCCAGGAAAGTGGTTTGTTGGTGGAAAACTTAATGTGTGTTATAACTGTATTGATAGGCATGTTAAAGCAGGAAAAGGAGATAAAATAGCGATAATTTGGGAGGCAGATGAACCAGAACAAGTAAAGAAATATACATATAATGAGTTATTAAGAGAAGTGAGTAAAGTAGCTAATGGGATGAAGAAATTGGGATTAAAAAAAGGTGATCGAGTTACAATTTGGTTACCAATGATCCCGGAATTAGCGATTATCATGCTAGCGTGTACTAGACTCGGTGTTATTCATTCTATAGTATTTGGTGGATTTTCCAAGGAAGCTGTAAAAGATAGGATTCAAGATTCAAATTCACGTCTTTTATTCACAAGCGATGAAACTGTAAGAGCTGGAAAGTTCTATCCTAAAATGGCTGATGTCGTTAAGATTATTGACGCTGTCCACACAATTGAACAGGTTATTGTTGTTAAACGGTCAGGGAACGAAATTCCTCATACTAAGAAAGATATCTGGTATTCTGACTTTATTGCTAATGAAAGCGAAAATTGTGCATGCGAGGAAATGGATTCTGAAGATACATTATTTATTCTTTATACAAGTGGAACCACAGGAAAACCAAAAGGTGTTAAACACACTACAGGAGGTTACATACTTTATACTTCTTTTTCACATAGAATTGTTTTTAATTACAAGGAAGGAGATATTTGGTATTGTACTGCTGACATAGGCTGGATAACAGGACATTCTTACATCATATACGGACCCTTGGCTAATGGAGCCACAACTTTAATGTTTGAGGGTGTTCCGACTTACCCAGACGTTGATAGATTTTGGCAAATTTGTGAAGATCATAAAGTAACACATTTCTACACAGCCCCTACTGCGATTAGAGCCATTATGAGGTTTGGTGATGAGCCTGTTAAAAGACATGACCTCAGCTCTCTTAAATTGCTTGGAACTGTAGGGGAACCCATAAATCCAGAGGCTTGGACATGGTACCATCGAGTTGTGGGGAAATCAAGATGCCCAATTGTAGATACTTACTGGCAAACTGAAACTGGTGGGATTATTATGACACCTATTGCAACTGCTACCCCAACAAAACCGGGATCATGTTGTCTACCCTTTTTGGGCATTAAACCAATCATCTTTGATTTGGAAGGTAATGAAGTCACTGAAGCAGATGAAGGTGGGTATTTATGTATAGCTCAAAGTTGGCCGGGTATGTTAAGAGATATATGGGAGGATACAGAGAGATTTAAATCAACTTACCTCACTAAATTTCCTGGGTATTATTATACTGATGATGGTGCTAGAAAAGACGAAGATGGATATTACTGGATTTTAGGGAGACTTGATGATGTTATTAAGGTATCAGGGCATAGAATCGGTACTATGGAAATAGAATCCGCTCTAGTAAGTCACCCAAGCGTTGCGGAAGCTGCAGTTGCCCCCTTTCCTCATAAAATTAAAGGACAAGCAATTTATGCTTATGTGACATTAATGCAAGGAATTAAAAAATCAGCGAAATTATCCAAAGAAATTAGGATGCATGTTAGACAAGAAATTGGGCCAGTTTTTCAACCAGATGTCATTCAATTCGCTGATGCACTGCCTAAGACTAGGAGTGGTAAGATAATGCGGAGAATCTTAAAAGCTATTGCTGCGGGAACAGAAATTGGTAATGTTACAACATTAGCCGATCCTTCTGTTGTGGACGATCTAATTGCTGAACGCAAGAAATTGGATATTGAAATAGGTTAAATCTATATAATTCTTTTTTATTTTGTCTATATCTTTGTTAGCGAGCTCAGAAATTTATAGTATTTATTTTTTATAACTTTAGAATCTAATTTGAAAATATCTTCAAGAGCATTCAGATTAAAAAAAAATTTATTACTTTTAATATCTTCCATGCCATCATCAGCTAATAAAATATTAAATGCTACTAATTCCATAAGATATAGTTTAATCCTACTCTTTGGGACTGAACTTTTTGAAAAAATTTTCGTCTCCAAAATTTCCTCTAATATTATTTCAAAGCTCTTTACTATATTATTCCTTATAAATAAACTAATAATTAGGTTCTTGATATTTCTAATGATTTCTCCGTTTAATTTTACCAAATCAATATAATAAAACATATTATTGGGTAGGTTTTTTGGTGGGTTTAATTTGCTATAGTAATAATTTTTACATACTTTTCCTTCCTTTTTCCTGAAATGACCAATAAGATTATCAACATATTCAAAAAACTTTAATCTATATACAAAAGAATCGAGTTTAGTTATTTTTTTCCCTTCAAAAATATGTTCTACTTCTAATTTATTTAGGGTTTCCCTTAAAGATTCATTTACTATTTGCATAAGTTCTCTAGATTCATAAAATTTATTATCTAATTCCGGAATGACTTGATATATTATATCTCTCCACTCAGGAGCTAATTTTTCTTTTCTTTTAGTTTTATTTCCTAATGCAAATAATGCTTTTTGAAACTTCCGAGATCCACATAGTTTAATACCAATAATTTCTATTTCATCGAAATTATCATCATCACAATATAACCATTTGAAAAATCTTATACTATTAAAAGCACCAGCAAAATGTAATTTAGTTAACCATTTATGTTCCCGTCTCTCTATTTTCCCGTTTTCTAAATCTTTTGGGGTTAATTCATAAAGTCCACGCCCCTTAATATAAATTCGGTTCTTTCCAAAAAAGATATACTCCTTGTTATCCTTAAGAAAAACTTTTAAATAAGCTGGGGTTATAAAAGATGAGATATCTGGAATTTCTTCTAAAATTCTTTCATTTAATGCTTTTATAAATTGTTTTGGACCTAGTAATTGATATCGGAGGCTACAATCCTCATAACATCCAGAAAAACATCCGTCTCCTTCCAGAAGTCCACGAACAAAATCTCTTAAAAGAGAAATTCCATTAATTTTTCTATTAACTATAATAGGAACTCTGACTTTTAATGCTCCAACCTTAAGGTTATGTTTTTCTACCATACCCAATTTTTGTAATTTGAAATATAACTCTTTATTTGTAAATTCCAAGCGAATCCTCCCCACTTCATTTGGGCCTGTTATATTTCCACCTATGGCTTTTTGTAAGTTTTCTATAATATCTTTATCTTTTTCATTTTGAGCTGCATATACCATATATTGAATTGGTTTTTTTATTCGAAATATAGAACCATCAGTATAAAAAAAACCTAAAAAATAAGCTCTTAATCTCCATAAAGGGCTATTCTCAGGAATTTCTACAATGAAAATATCCTTTATAGCTTCAAGTGAATTAATATTTTTAATTTTATATTCAAAATTAGCACTTAAATTACAATTACTTCTTATATCCTTAAATTTCCTTTTTTTGTCCTTACAAAATAATTCTAAATCTTTTCTATCACTCATTTTATTTTAAAATCCAAAATTAATTAATTTAAACTATTAATAAATACTAATTTTAAAATTATTTAAAGAAAAAATAATTCTTAATTAGAAAGAGTTAGTTAGTTTTCAATAAGAGGGAATTCAAAATAGAATACTAATACTTAAGGTTTCATAGGTATGACTATTTATGGCGTACAAAATAATTTGGCATAACTGCAACGAGTCTTAATTTCTGGTGAAGATATTTTATGTTTCACGA
>LAZR01001530.1_pt1 | contig 14578 bp, 1 predicted proteins | sample 329461 | NCBI WGS metagenome assembly LAZR01 (sample SAMN03002196, study PRJNA259156) | marine sediment metagenome | biome: sea floor; feature: Hydrothermal impacted sediments; material: marine sediment; isolation source: Loki non-amplified sample from Loki's castle hydrothermal vent sediment ...
AATTAGTAGAAGATAGAATTCCATGTGTCGGCAAATTAGATATGTGGATGGATATACCAATTTCGAAGATTAACTCGATTGATAATTTTCTTTATTTATACAGATCAAATATTGCACTCGATTTAGATTTAGATATATACAATTATGATACTACCGGATGGTTACAATTAAAATCAAATATAGGCACCGGGTGGGTGAGTGGTTCATATATTTTAACCGATCCTTATATAAGTTCAACTGACCATATAAAAATAAGATTTCAATCGGCCGTCTCCGTTTCTGGGTGGACGATATTAATGGATCAAATTGCCGTAGAATATGATACAATATACACAATTTCTAAAAAGAATAATGATGCTATCGATGGGTATATTTACATGCAAACGGATACAACTGAAACATTAAAAATAAGAAGTCTAAATAATTTAAATCTGAATTTATTAGCAGGGGATAAAATTGAAATTGGATTTAGTACAACTTCAGCAAATAAAATGGATTTAAACCTATTAAACAGTGGGATAGAGCAAAGATCATTTGAGATTTCTCCACAAGGTAATTCTAATTTTGCTTATCACGTAGTAATATTAAATATTGATTCTAGTTATACTATAGATCAACTGGAATTTGAAGGAATATTTGTTGATACTAAAAATCTGGTTGTTCAGTATATAAAGATTTCTCGTTTTGGAGACGTGCTTCTTCAGGACGATGCTGATATGTACGTTTCTTTCAGCTCAACGACTAATGATAGATCAGATTGGTTAAGAGTAACAGATTTTGGTTTCAATCTACCCAGTGGGTCGATAATTGAAGGCATTCAGGTAGAAATGGATCGAGAAGCCACTTTAAGTAGTACAATTACAGACGGAGAATTGTACTTAAGAACCTCCTCTGGACAGGTTGGAATTAATAAAGCAACTACAGATTGGTGGGATAATATTGACGATGATACATATACGGTATATGGAGGATCAAGCGATTTATGGGGGGCTTCATGGACGTTTGCTGATATTAACAGCAATAATTTTGGAATTGATTTATATGTAAACTATACAGGATCATCTACTGTTGATGCTCGTATAGATCATATAAGAGTAAAAGCTTATTATAGACAACCTTCGTCTGTTCTAGACATTGATGCAACATTTTCTCTTAATTCTCTTACCATAGAGGATACTTTAGAAAGTACTGAACTTCAATATGCTTACAAAACTGATGGTACTCAATTAGTTGGATTACATGCATGGAACTACAATACTGGAACCTGGAATTTAGTAGATAACGATGTATATAACTCTTTCATCCCAGCGCATAGTTACCTAATCGGCTCTGATTATATTGATTTAAATTTTAATATCACCTTCAAATTAAACGGTACTGGGAATGTCGATACATTTAATTTCTACTTAGATCAGTTTGTTGTTAACTATACTTATACTCGAACTACCGGTCCTTTAAATGCCAATATTGTTAAAACCATAGCAGATCCCTTCTTAAATAGGTATGGCTCATTCCCCAATTATCAGAAGCTTTACAATATCTCTGTAGAATTCGATTATACTTTCACTAAAAACAATTCTCTCTATTCTGATTTGGCTAAATTTGATATTATTTATGGAACCTCACAAGATTCATTTAATTTATAAAAGACGGGGGTTCACATTCATTCTTCTATACTTTCGAATTCGATTCTAGTACAATGAATAGTTTCGATGTGAAATTCAATATTTCTAATGGATTATTAGGGTTAGAAAATATGAACTATACGCTTCTATTTAATTCACTTGATACCAGCGATCATTACCTTCTACAACAAGATTTCGAGGTAAACTATCCAGAAGAGTCCAATTTGCTACCGTTTAGAAATATGAAGGATGTTGAATTCCTTATTTTCTCCAACCACACTCTCAACATTTATTTCGACGGTAAAACATACTACAACACAAATGGTAGGACTGATAAATTAGAGATAGTCTATAAAATTCAAGCAAATGGACAATGGTATACTTCCATTTATTCCACAAATATTCCCGGAAATGAGGTTACCAGCTTCAATATCTCTCAATTCATGTTAAATAACCAATTGACAATTCTCCAAGATTTTGCTGTCGAATATATAATAATCGGTAATAATTCAGAGCTAATTGTCAACGAGGTCTCGATGATTTCCTCTGCTTCCAACAAGCAAGTTCAGGAATTCTATAAAATAATCGATAATGAGATGGGTATCGTTTCAGATTGGATCGAATTAAATTCGAGTGCTATATCTTATTTAGACGATTTAGATGATTTGCCTTCCAATTTCTCAATTCAATATAAAGTAATTGATATTGCAGGTAATGTAGGAATTAATTCAACATATAACGGTGGTTATAAAAACATAATTTACTCCAAGCAAGTATCAGTCTCTTTAGATGATGATGAGATTAACTTAAATTCAAAAGATAACCGTGAGATTTCTTTCATAAATGTTGCACAATTTAATAACGTTCCCGACTTAGATGTGTTTATTAATGGATTCCGATACGGAACAGCGTATCTCGATTCAGGTTCATATAAACTTTCGTTTGGAACCAAAAACTCTAGGGAAAATCTACTTGCATATTCAGAATCTATCCTTTCTGATAATATATATTCCAATGTTAACCCCCTCAGTCGGATATCTTGGGACGTTAGAAATGAAAACTACTTCGCGACAGTCAAACATGTTTTAGCTGGAGATAGTATTACGATTACAAATCCACTTCTATTCAATTCCACAAGAAATTTGGACTTATCCAATCTTTACAACACAAATTTCGGACTCCCAGATTTTGTAAGGATGCAAGAAGCGTATTATTACAATATAACCTCGGGAGAGAAATATGTACTTCTAGAAAACATCGATTATTTTGTTCATGAAAACGGAATTGTCGATTTCTCTCAATATTCCATAGTTCATGATCTATACAATAATATTACTGATGTCCAAGACGGTACTGTTTTCTTTACGTATCATGCTTCAGAATTTAGGGATCAGCTAAAATTATCAAACGCAGACGGATTTTTCATTAATTTTACCATGCCTGAAGTATTTTTTGATCATACATCTATTGGTAAACTCACAATAAACTTTTACGATACAAACGGAGAGACCTATAGTAAAGTTCTTTTTGATATTGATCTTAGAAAATACTTTTTGGATGATGTAAAATCCCAATATGAGAAGTATATTTTTGGTCTTGGTAGGATGATGGCAATCCCCTTGTATGTGGATATAAACGAACTCGACTTTTCAAATCCTTATAACACTTTTGATTTGGGATTGTTGGAATCAATTTCGTTCACAATCGAAGATAGCCAACAATGGCCAGGATCATTTATCCAGAATTTTGCCAACTATAGTGTCATAAACCTCCCATATCAACGAGTTGGGATACTAGATTTAAAATTGTATAATCTCATCAGTGATTCTATTGATGCCGATGAAAATGGTTATGTAAATTCGACAATTGAATTCAGAGCACCTGGTTATTATAATTTATATGGTCAAACACAATTTAAGATAAAAAGACTTAACGTTGAGTTTACTGATTTAAAGGTTTATGCCTATAACGGAGAAGTTATGGAAGACACATTATTCCCATTAGAATATTCAGACCGCATTGAATTAAATTATAGGTGGAACAGCTCTCTAAGCTCGGTATTAATGAATGATATCTATCAATTACCAGTAACTCTAAATAATGCCAGTTCTAGCGAAACAGATGTATTCGGGTTCAGTATTGCAAATTGGATTGGAAAGACTAACCGAGATTCACTTTCAGGTTATCTAACCAAATATTATTATTCTCAATTTAGTCTCCCAGAGGGATTAAGAATATATAATATAACTTTCGGTTCATTAGGAACTCCAATATTCAATATATCTTTTATTAAATCTCCATCATACTTGGTTAACGTGACTCAAGAATCTTTGTTAGCAACCGAACCAATATACCTTCCTGAAAATGAATATGAATTGGAATACGGTGATTCATTATTATTAGAAGGTGTAGTGAGGGACAATGATCAATATCATATAGAAGATGAGGTGTATGTTTATAACTATCAAGAAGCTCTCGATGGGGAAACCACTCATCAACTAGAAATAGTATCACCCTTCGGAGACAATGCTTTTGTTGATAAAGATGAACTTGCCATTTATTATGTTAATGATAGGTTAGAAACACTCCCCTTATATTCAACCCTCAACGGTAGAGATTTTAAGAACGACACTATTATAGATTATTACAAAGATCCTCAAATTAGCTATGTTGACAACTCTTACATTCTAACAATTAATTGGATAAAAAACGCTACTAATTTCATTAATTATAATACATACCTTTTAATTTCATATAAAGTACTGAAAGGTCGCCCAATTTCACCACTTTCATTCAGTTCACAAGATATATATGGAAACGATAGACAACAAAATCTCATTGAAATTCCTTTTGCAAAATATGATATGCTTAATGATAATTGGGTAACTCAGGAAACCTTTTCTCAACAAATCCGTATTGATAAAGTCTTAATGGAAGTAGATTTTAGCGGTACTAGCACTACAATTCAAGGTCCAATGTTCGATGATGGTCAGGTAATACAAACAGGTATTATTAATATTGAGAGCGTATATGAAAATAAAAGCACTTCTAACACCTTTGAACTATTAAATGAAACTCTGTATTCGTGGTCTATTAACGCAAATGGAGAACTCGAAGTTTCTGGATTACCATACGTTACTGGGGATGTGTTTAAAATTACGTATTATGCTTATTATCCAATAAGTCTTTCGTATTCGCTAAACCATGCCGAATCTAACATAGATTATATTAGAGTAGTTAATAATTCAGGATATACATACGATTTCGTTTCTGGTGTCGATTATAAACTTTCTGAGGATGGATACAAAGTTTATTTCCTTGATTTATACAACTCAATTCTCAAAAGTAATAATTTTACAATATATGATAAATTCGAGATGAATTTTACAGCACCACTCACACAAAGGGTAGATTTATCGCAAAATGTCTTATTGATGCTACAGGATAGTTTAGGAAACGATATTCCAATTGACATTATTCCATTAGATAATCTTGGTTTCTTTGAATATGAGGAGGAGCTTCGTGTTGATAGTCCATTATCCTTACCTCTTGGTGGTAGTAAAAGAAGGGTTAACTTACTACTCTCATACTTGCCATTAAGTGTATACAATAAGTCTTCAGAAAGTTTGATATCTTTATCATACACCGATCCGGATGTTGGATTTATCTATCCTTATGCTGAGGCAAATAACTGGGCAAAACCAGTTACAATAATAACAATTCCTGATCCAGTTAAGCTTACAATGGTGTCAGATCCTTCTCAAAATATTGTAATCAGCCAGAAACATTATGATGAACGTGTATACAATTATAATTACAATCCATTGGAAACTTTAGGCGAAGGCGAAGCATATACTAAAGTTATAATCGATGCAATAGTAAAAGAAGATTATACGTTTACATATAAATTGACAAATTCAGAGGATAAGCCTATTAATAACTCAGTAGTGTGGTTACAGATCGGGTTAACACCCAAGGCAGAGACCGGTTATATAAACGAGAGGATGGTTCTTGATGATCTTCAAGTATCACCTTATTTTGAAGCGTTAGGTACTGAAGAAGTTACTTTCCGCGGTCCAGGTGAATATCCAAATAAATTATATGGAAGACCAATAACTTATGAAATGCAATATCTCAACACTAATTATAGCGCCTACGGTCCTTACTATTGGATCTGGTCGCTAACAGATGAATTTGGAGAAGCTACCTTTGATGTTTCCTTTAACCATGATTATATTAATGATTTTACTAATATATTTGGTTCAAGAGAGGGATTCAGCTCCGTTGAAGATGTAGTCCTATACACTCGTGCCTTTAGCGCCAGTTTTGACTGGGATGATTTTACAATCGATTCCCCTTACCAATATATTGCTTCAAAAGACGGAAACGTATTTGATGGCTCAACAGCACTAATTAGTTCCTCAATTGCCAATTCTAAATTACAAGGCGCAGCTATAACTGAGGGAATTATCCGATTATACAAAAAACATATTACTGTCGGTACAAACGATCATTATAGTTATAAACTTCCCGATGCAAATGTTGGTGGTAGATACGACCCATTAACACTTAACTTGCAAGTAGCTGAGGCTGTACCTATACCATCAGGGGCTTTTCCCACAATTGATTCACTCTCCAGAGATTACACCAGTTCCGAATTAGAAGCTTTACCAATAAACCTACTCAAACAAAACCATACATACTATGCGAATATTGATTTCTACTCCCCTGCTAATAATTTAGTACAGCCAATGTATAAAAGCATTTATAATTCATTTGATAGTGGAGTTATAACAATAGATAATGAAACCATAAAAACAATTATTGACAAGTTAGGTCCCGGAATCTCAACAATAAAAATTCAAGTCGCAGAATCTGAATCTTACAAAGCCTCTCCTGTCATAATTGTTCCATTAGAAATTGTTCCTGAAAACTACGTCCGCTTTGGAAAGAAGAATTCAGAAATATCTCTTATCGATCCTTTTGTTTCCTCATGGGGTTCTGCCTTTAACGATGGTGAAGAAATGCCATTTGAAAGTAGTTATCCAAACCTTATGGGGAGTATTTGGATTGAGCCTTTCTACAACGCTACAGGTTCAGAATTGTCTATCCAAGATTATATTGATATAAACTTAGATGCAACCATTTATAATGATGACGGAACTACCAGTACATTCCCATTACGCAGTAATATCATGCTACGACCAGGTAATCAAGATGGCATTATGACCTTTAAAGCATCACTTGGACCAGAAGATGCGTTTTTAATGGGATTACAAGTTGATCTGAATTTATCTTTTAACATTGATTTCAACAGAGACCAAATTTATAAAGAGCAGAGAGATATTGATATCTACTTACTAGATTTACGGTTGGAAGCAAATCCCTCTACCAATAATCCTATAACAACATGGTCGATATATGATAATCAATTTTCCTCTTCTACAATTACGGTAAGCACAGTTCCAAATACTATTACAACACAAAAGTGGGTTCAATATTTAGGGGGGACGCAGAACGGGCAAGAATATGGTCAGGAGATTGCATTCTTGTTTAATAATAACACATGGGAATATGGAATCGATTCAAACAGTGAGCTTTTAAATCTATTGGCATTAACCGAAATAGTTGCTCTTAAAGTCAACGGTATTAAAGATGGAGATAATTATGAATTCATTCAGGGTACAGATTGGATTATGCCCTACTATCCCTCTGGAATCTTAGCAAACGATTCAGTCATAGAGTTCTCTGGATTAAACCTTCCCGATGAAGGAACGGAACTTACTGTGACCTACAAGTTAAAATTTGATTTCGGATCTAATTATTATGGTAAGGTTAGTTTGGGTTATTCAAATGATAAAAACGAAAGCTCAATCGAACTTCAATTACCAGCAGGATTCCTTCCTGAGAGTAGTGATTCTCTTGCTCCTATGTTTACACGATTTACAGATAGGTTTGTTAGCACAGTTGGTCAAACTGAATTTAATTTGGATTATGGTCTTAATGGTATTTCTTCTTGGAACGATGCTTATTTCATAATTTACAATGAACAAGAACTCAACGATACTTATGGCAGTTTTACTAAAGGAGTCACTTCTGGACACCCCAAGATCACTTTCTCTTCTGCACCCCCGACCGGTTCATTGGTAAATATTACTTACGGGGTCAAGTCACAGTATGATCTCTCTTATGGATTCCAAAAAATCGGTAAGAGCTTTAGTGATTCTGTTCGAACAATTCATAATAACTATGCGTCACCTAAAATTATCGATGAGTTGGATAATCAATTATCAACATATACATTCACGAATTCGTCATTGTATATTTCACTCGATAATTCCAGCGAAAAAACGATGCTTAAACTGATGAATTTACCATTATTATTCGATCCTGAAATTATACTTAATTTTACTTTTGATGGAATAATTTTAGATTTAATTGAGTCTTTTGGGGATGATTTCAACAATCTTACTATTGAATCTAAATATATTACTAATGATGGGTATTATGAATTTTACTCTGATCCACTTATAATTCCTCTAAACTATTCCGACATTTCAGGAGATATTGTAAATAATCTTTACTGGGAGCAGTATGTTAAGGATATTCAAGCAATTTATGACATGGTTGGTGCTGATAGTGTTGATATTGAAATTACACTATATCAAGATGGAAACAGCCTAAATTTCATACCTTATGTTATTTTAGAAGGTTTTACATACTTATCTGATACCCATATAGTGGAAAATTATGATCGAATGCCTTTAGACACCGACGGAAACTTCGATGGTAGATCTGTTATTAATACACCTCATTACTACCAAGTTTTTAGTGAACCGTTTATCGATGGTATATATGGTGATTCTCCGTTCGACTTAATGGATGGTGCAGAAGTAACTATAGGAATTAAAGATTTACCAAACTCCACACTCGTATCCTTAGATAATTACAACTTCACCGATTTAGGAGACTCCGAGACGATTTCAGTGAGTGCTACAAACTTCTACATGATCCCAAATCTTGGCTTGTTTAGCGATACATATAACATTGATGAAACTTTATATCAAGACGGATATCTCGACCTATATTATGGATCTGGAACAGTAATTAACGGTGAGAAGCAGTATACTAAATCTATCACAATGGATTATGAAAGTGGCTCTATTGCAGATTACAGGTCTTTAATAACTGATTATACTCCTACTTCTTGGGAGAATATTTATAATTTTACTAATAAATTTATAACAACAGGTAAAATAACAGTTGAAGGTAAGGTATTTTATCATCAGATTTTCGATTTAGATGTCGACATAAACAGTTCTTCGATAATGGATAATATTTTCCCTGACTATGAAAAAAATATTTATTTTGGGGTACAATTACCCGATAATTTTGATGTAGACGACATTAAAGCAGTAGGATCACCCTACACCTATTCTCTATCAGTTCAAGGGTTCCCTGTCGGAAAATATAAAGATGAATATGTAGTCGTTGATACCGCTGATAGCGGAGCATATACGCCTTCCTCTAATATTCTTACAGCAGATACCGATTATAAATTAGAGTTTGATGAAAATGGAACAGCATATATATTATTCTTCAGACCGGTTATTGACTTAAGCACTTACACCGACGCACAAAATAAACTCATGGTTGATTATTGGATAAATCACGAATTTGCAAAAAGTTCTGATTATTTAATTACTGAAGTTCCAGAAGATCCGTTTAACTCTCAAATAGAATGGGATTATAGTTTTGTTGATATAAACACCTTCCATCTTCATCCTGATTTCACCAGTACTACAAACTATTCCGTAGAATTTACAGCTTTAGAATGGGAAGTCTTTAACCAAGACTATATAAATGATGGGGAAGATATATTTACATTTAGACCGGTAGAGCAATATAACATTTCTGTTTTATATACAGGCGAGACTAGTACCGATATCTTCAGTGTACAATATATTGTTCCTCAAGGTCAGTATTTAGAGGATTTTAAGATTTTCCCAACCCTCTATACTCTTATTCAAAATGGCGATGACGAGGGCACAATGAAAGTTTTTGAAATACCAAATTATGAAGCCTTTAGTTACATATCTCAAAACGCTCCTAATTCTTATAATTATACTATTGACTACAATGAGATTGAAAATTTTATCCAGACGATGTATAATCCGAATTATAACTTAGTCGATGACTCCTATATTTACATATTGGCAGAATATAACTCAACATTATTAACTTATCCAATGGGGCACACTCCGTTTAACTATGAATATTTAGGTCCAACTCATAGTGCTTATCATATTGCTTTGTATATCGACGACACTTTAATTGCATACTCAAACGAAACCGCTTTTGATGATTATGTATCAAAAATAGAAGATGAATACCTTTTCTTTAATAATAAATCGAGAGGGCAAGCAGGATTTATCGATCCTAGTAGTAGTATCCGGCTTTTGTATAAATTTAAGCTCCAGCCGGGTCTCCTCGACAGAAAAAACTTCATGATAGTTACCTATCCGTGGACTAATTCATTTGAAACTATTATGGACTCATTAAATTCGGAAGATTCTCAAATTACTTTCCGAGAAAAATATAGAAAACTCAGTGGAGGTTCCGTAATTAGTCAATTCGAGTACGGGCTTTCCATTGATAACAAATATAGCCTTTACTTAAGCTATCGGCTCAATCAGAGAGAATATTTTGAGGATAAGTTTGTTATTGACGTACAATACTATGATCCTATCGCTGAGGGGTATGTCTATGAATTTATGTCCATTCAGCTTGATAATTATATTGATGTTCTTGAATATGGTGGAGAAGATTCAATCAATGTGTATTATTTCGATACTCTCGGTCAAATGCAATTCTTAGATACTTCTCATTATATCGTAGATGTTAATTTGAGAAAAATCACTATAAAAGACGATCAAAATGTTCTAGTGTATAATGTTGATGTCATACCAAATTTCTATGTGTCATTTGTTCCAGCTAATATTGATACAGAATCTGCCAGCTATCGCTTCTCATATGATCCATCATTGGAGATAACAGCGACTATGGACGTTAATTACTGGGATGTTATTGGAGTAAACGAGTTAGATGTTATTCCTAACTTGGACGCATATTACTTCTTAAACGAACAAGAATCGACTCTACATAATACTGTAAGTCATGCTAGCCAGATTGCGGCTTATCTTTCTGAAGGCAATGAATTAGAGTTTGATCTCGAAGCAGAGTTGGGTGGATTTGACCAAGATATTATAGACGATATCCACGCTGGTAAGTATCTTTCCTTGTATCTCGATACTAATATCCAAAATATAGATAGTTTAGACCTTCTTACTGTAAAACTTTATGATAATGGAGGTTTAATGGATGTCTACACGCAAAATATCAGTGTTGAAGAGTTAATAATGAATGATAATACTATAAAAGTTAACTTACCAACTTCTACCAATACACTAAAGAAAATTAGGCTCATTCCAGTTTTTAGAACTGATAAGCAGTATAGTCAGGATAATACTATAGGTATTGCCCAATTCCAAACTATCGAATGGGACTCCACACTTGTTTCTACGAATAGCGATGGTAACGAATATATGCAAATCACTTTAGAACACGATTTAAAGACAGAACTCGGTGGACTCGAACTAGCGTACGTATTTAACGACAAATTACAACATCTATCATTCCCTTATAATATTACATACATCCTAGAAGAATATTCACCAACTATTAAGAGTTATATATTATATATCCCAAGCACGTACATACATCCCGATACAAGCGAAACTGTTTCATTCCAGGAAGGTGAAGTTATAGTACTCCGATATAATTCTCCTGTGAAGACAGGAATATCTATTGGTGTTGGTAATCTTTATCTTGAAAATAAAGGGTATAATTATGAAGCTCATACTGATATTCCAAAAGCAGAAATATTGCTAGTGAATGCAAGTGCTGATGATGCATATTCAGAATTTACAACCGGTTATTACTACCAGACTCCCATACAGCTCACTCCGTTTAATACTGAATATAATAACAGGTATAGTGCTGTTAAAATTGACCTAAATTTTACCTCACTTTACGAATCTACCGGTAGCACCGTATTAAACTTCACTCACATTGTGATTTCAGTTCCAAACCCTACCTACGAGCTTACGATAAATGAAGTTGTTATTCTTCAGGAATCTTATGAACCAACCACTCAAGATGTAAGTTTTGATGGTCGAGTATAGCAATATACTGAAATAGAATCTTTTGACGCTGATGAAACCCCTGAAGATGATTCTTATCAATTGAGTTTAGCAAACACCCCGCTTTTCTACCCTGATTCTGAGTGGTTAGAATATCTAAATATATTTGATGAAGATGGAAATTACTATACCGCAGGAATTACAGGAAATGATCACCAACTTCTATTCGAACCATCAACCAACACATTTACATGGAACCCCGACTTTAACCAATTCCCCGAATACTTCGGCATGGAATTCCAGGAACCGTTAATTATCGAGCCTAATAAAACTTTATACATCGAATACGTTACTAATACATCATGGGCAGCACCAATTCTTATTGATGTAGAAAATGTAGATCTTAGCTCCATTAGAATGATCTACGATTATAATTATCTACTGAAGCCAGAACACTATAGTTGGTATTCAAGCTTGTTTGGTGTAGACAATTCTTATGAAAGTATCGCATACTCTTTAAAAGATGAGGTTGAATATGAGGTTGTCCAGTATTATTATGAAGAGTTTACTGTTTACTCAAATACCGACCAATACAATCATACTTTTGATATTGGCGACCTTACTTTCGAAGATGATTTTATCAACATAAGCCTATATAAAGTTATAGGATTAACTCCAACCTTCGGAACTGAAATTTTGACCGATAATAGTGATTATACAATCGTATTTGACAAAGCAACTAATAAACTAACTATAACAGACCTAAATTCTACTGATGGTTTACTAGACACCTTTGACCAAATAATGGCTATTGTTAACTTTTCATACGGTCCAATTTCAAAATACTCTGAGATTTTCCTTAAAGACAGTTTTAACACGACATATCTTTCCAATACAAAAGATACATTCTATAGTAATTTAGAGGTTGATTATCAATATTCAACCGAGTCAGGTTCGGTTCTATTTTCCGAAAGTTCTGAAAGTATTACCAGTGATAGTACTTTGTTAGAACCAATCGACTTTAATCGAAATCCCGATGTGAGTAATGCAAATAACAAATTAATTAACTATGATACTGAACTATTTGACCACTTTGAAATATACAAGGAAGAAAGTTCAATAATTTATACAGCGGATATCGACATGGATGGGGAACCAGACTATAAGCAGACTATCGATGTAGATAATGATGGAATTGTCGATATAGTTAGATATGGTATCGATGATCCTGAAAATCCAAATGAAATTTACTGGTATACAATAATTCAAGACTTTAAAAACCAAGAAGTAAGTATCTCCCGCGAATTACAAGAAGAAACAAGAACCAAATGGTTTGATATTGATGATAAAGCTTTTGCTAACTATGATTTCAATCTTGGAAAACTACTATTAATTGTACTTACCCTACCACTTTTATCATATCATATATCTAAAATGCTTCTACCTGATGTTGATTACTGGGCTCAAAAATCTATTCAAACATTAGTAAATAAAGAAGAATATACTCAGTCATCATATTACAGTATTAAATCTGATACGAATAGAGACGGCTTTGCTGATGTCCAGTTTGATTTCGAAAGTACTAAAGTTGGCACATATTATGAAATCACCGAATATAAAAAGACAATTCTTGCAGCAAAAGTTCAAGATGTATTTACTTACTTAGCTGAATATGTCGCACGAAGTATAGCTTCGTTATTTACAGGATCTACCGAAGATATTATATTCAATAATTATCTAAAACCAGAACATTTGGAGTCAGGTGATTTTAGTCAGACCAATGCATATACACAACTTAATGCTCCGACTTTACGTGCTACTTATAGAAAATTTACCGAGAACACAACAACCTCCTTTATTGATAACTTCGAGCAATCATCAATAACAGTTACTGATTGGAATGAAGGAGAAATTGAAGAACAAAGATTTTATACAGATGTTTTTGAGAATTACGAGGTTGAAGATGTGGAATCATTTTTTGAAGATGTTTCAACAGAGCATAAAGTGACCGACATCGAAACAGGACAAAAATATAGCGTATCGTTCGATCCTGAACTACCTTTCACACACCCTGCAAATCTTACATGGGAAACTACCACATGGGGACCAGATAATATTCCTACCCAATATGATTCCCTTCAAACAATAAGTGAGGAAATTTCCTTAACAACCAATGTTTTTGAAAGAACAGTTAATATCAGAATCCCAAATCGTTTCTCATTGTATAACGATTACGGTAAGACTTCAAGAGAACAAGTAGAAGATGAAGGTTGGGTTGAGTTTGAAGTAAAAGGTGTTCTCATAACTCCTCCCGACGGACAGGTGTATTATACATCTGACGTAGAATCATTTGTTGGCGGAACAGCAAAGACAACCGGCTCTTATTTCTTTGTAGATAGTGATATGAACGGTTATTATGAAACAGTGTATGTCATAAAATATTTCAGAACGAGAGGTAGCATTAGAAAGGGATTAACATGGTCGAAGTTTATACAGAGTCATTTATCAAGCCTTTATGGAATGGATTTTTTTACACTTGATACGATATTGAGAAAACGCTTTTACATCTTCTTCATCATACACTTACAAACCCGCCAAATTGTCCGGCATGCTGTTACCACCAACCCAACAAGACAGCTTGTAAGGCAGCAATTAATAGAGTTTACCTGGTACTTTGAGGGCAAACGGATATTTTTAATACATGACGGCTCTGGTGAGTTCTGTAATATCAATTATGATGATTTTATTAAT
>LAZR01001531.1_pt1 | contig 14571 bp, 16 predicted proteins | sample 329461 | NCBI WGS metagenome assembly LAZR01 (sample SAMN03002196, study PRJNA259156) | marine sediment metagenome | biome: sea floor; feature: Hydrothermal impacted sediments; material: marine sediment; isolation source: Loki non-amplified sample from Loki's castle hydrothermal vent sediment ...
ATATTTTAATACTCACAATCTAATTTATATAATGAAATCTTGAGAGAATAGAGTTTCTATAAATGTCAAGAATAGTATTTAACCAGTCGATTAACGAGCATATTTTTAAAAGCTTGAACATCTTTCCAAGAAGTTGCGCATCGTATATTATTTCCATTTTCACTTATCTTAGTAATCCCTTTATCAGTGACTTCAATCTTTAAATCTTCAATATTTAGTAACTCTTCAGAAAAACCGAGGTAAATCGCCACTGTATCAAATAGGATCGAGGTTTTTTTATCTTCAGTGATCAATTTGGTTAAATTATTTTCCTTAGCCCATATCTTATAATTTTCCTTGATTAATTTGACAATAGTATTATCGCAATTCATAATGCGTTCGAAATTATCACCAGATAACACGATGTTTCCACACGTATCCAATGGAGTAATGGTTTTCTCCCATGGTGCTTGAAACACGTCTCTACATGCTTGAATATTACGTATCACGTTATATTCGGGGTGTGGAGAAGGCGCATCCTTGTATCCAATTCGAATGCTTCCATGCATTCCTACAAATCGGGCATTCTCTGTAATATTGGGGTTCATTTTAAGTGCCCCTGCAACGGTTCCCAAAGGACCAATGGCAATGAGCGTTACGGGGTCAGGAGAGTCCATTATCGTGGAACTAAGAATCTTCATTCCGTTTTCATGGATAGATCCAGGATATTGTGATAATTCATAATCCTCAATCCAACGATACAATTTTCCTTTTTCCAGATTTTCTGAAGGACCAATCCCTATAGGAATGTCCGTGCGTTCTGCAATTTCGAGAAATTTAGCAACAAGCTTGGCTTTTATCGTGGTATTGTCTGATGATGTTGTAATTAGTTTTACATCTAACTCGGGACACTTCAATATTAAGCCCAAAGCCCATGTATCATCAATATCCATACCAATATCGGTATCCAGGATTACTGGAATTTTTTTACTGCTTAGACTTCTCATCGCATCTTATCAAGCGATTGTAAATGTTGTCATTATATCTCCAATTTCGAAAACTTTCCGAAATGAATCTCAAGGTCATTTTTTCCGTAAATACTATTGATCTTGCTATAGACATTCACAATTTTGACCTGTTTTCCCACAGCAATATTATTCTGACTAAGAAGTGAACAATTGTTATCCCATAAAACAATCTTAATGGTTCCGGTCTCATCTGAAATGCTAAATGAGCCCACTCGTCCGTGTGAACCATCTTTTCTCACAAAATCACGAACGTCATTAATCTTTTCCACCTTACCGCTTATATAAAGATTGCTTAGGCTAGGTGTTATGTCTTTTATCAGAGTTTTGCTGTCTTTAAGACTAATACCTTTCGTATTACTAACGGTTTTCGTGTATTGAGGCTTTGGATTACTTCTAGGTTTTTTAAATAGTACGTTTTTCACATTTCTAAGCTTAGGTTTCAATTTCTTCTTAGATTTCAAAGCATATGTACCGGTAATGGCACCAATGGTAATAATAGTACCTCCAACACCCAACCATACATAGTCCACACCTTTGGGAGATAATTGGGGGCTTGAATCATCAGGAAGGACCGGATCAGGTGGAAGAGGATCGTCTGGAGGTGATGGATCCGGAGGTGGATTCGATTGATAGTTAACATACAAGGTCCAGCTATACGGATTGAATTCATTATTATCAAAATCCCAAATATCTGCATGCCCTGCAGCTACCATTGCTTTATTTACATTTTTCAACCGAGTATCATCATAATATACATAAATCACCGCAACCACACGACCATATGGATCTGTACCACTAACATCATCCACATCAACATAGACTTCTTTTTGATAAATAAGAGAACTGATATATTGGGTTGCCTCAACGCCCCCTGACTCACCCGACTCTGGACAATCAATATCAGCAAGGCGAATTCTTCCCACTGACGTTACATCAATGGTGTCTCCGTCTACAATATTATAAACAGTTCCCGTTGAATCAATCTCCCAAGAATACCCTGCTATAATAAAGAAGTTTAGAGAAATAATTATGAAGCTGATGGACAGGACTACAAGATTGGTGTGATTGCCCTTTTTACTCATCTTTCTTCTTGAATATTTATCAAATATTCTTAGTTATATTTGGGAGAACAAAGGAAATATATATTGTTAATAAAGAAAAAATAATTATTTTCAAATGAAACAAATTGTACAATTATATATAAAAAGTAAGGGGATGATAAATTAGTATGGACAAAAAGATAAATATTAAGATTATACGGGAAATAATTAAATCGGAAGAATTCATAACAGAGCTTAAAAAATTAAGCTTGTGGGCTTCCAATATAAAGCAAGAAGCTCCAATAATTCATATTTTGACAAAAATCCTTACTGAACAGGGATATCTCGTCGCCTTAGAATGGGATAAAAAAAACAAACATGATATGATGGTAAACCATAATGCTATTATTGAAGCTAAGTTTTATTATGAAGAAGATATACAACATCAATTACGACTTTTGTTTAATAAGTCTGGGAAAAATATTGACCAATTACTCGAATGGCTAGAACAAAAAATAGAAACCAAGACTTCACTTTATTACGACATTGCTTTCTATATTTTAAAAGATATATTTTATAAACTTCCAAATATTTTCATATTAATCATTTTATCAAGGAATTTATTAGACGTACGAGAAAATGACTTAGAAATAATTAATTGGTCTAATCAATGTATTAAATACAATAAAAAATTTGGTTATAATAATCCGAAAACATTTCTAATCCTTCAAGAATTTTTTGAAGGAATACAAAAGAAAAAAACATTTGAAACTTGTCGCATCGATATTGACGCAAATACAAAGTTTCCCTCAACTTACCATATTCATTTATTTGAGTTTAAATAATTTATGATTCTATTCATTTGCAAGTTCAAAAATTGAATTATACTTAGTACCTTTTATGAACCATTTTAGTGAATTTTCAAGCCATTCTTTGGTTTTTTGTTGTTTTTTTACTGCCTTAAACACCCAATCAGATGTTAAAAAATGAGGATCTTTTAAATCAATAGCTAAGGATATTGTATACTTTGCATTTTGTTTCTTTTTCTCTGCTTTTCTTTTGACTTGTAATGTGATCTCTTCATTTCTTTTAAATTCAATTGGTGGATCACCAATCGTAATAGTTTCCTCATTAGAATAATTAATACCAATGATATCGATGTCAGGAAGGCTTCCCGCTCGCCATGCAGGTGAAAAAACTCCCGCGTTTATTAATAACAAGAAAATTAGTGTCTCAAATTGGTGAGGGCTTAAGAGTTTGAATAATTGAGAAGAGTTTAGTTTTTCTGTGACATTTTTTCTCTCACCAAGAGCCAATTTTATTGCTTGGATGGAACCCCAATGATTTTTTTCTTTAATTTCTCTACAAGTACCACTATTTAGATATCGATCTGTTCCTAAAGTCCTTAAAATATAAGGAATGTCGGTTTCGAGTATTTTTAAAACTTCTAAATCCATCACTTTTAAAATATCATCTTTAAAATCATCTGTGGAAATTTTGGGTTTTTTTACGAGATTTAAGTCATTAATTATTCTCTTAAGTTCTTCAGAACTTACATCTCTTACTTCGCTTTTTGGTTCGAGGAGGTAAATTTTACCTTTATAAATAGTGACAAATATAGTATCTTTAGTTTCCCCTGCTTCATAGAAGGGTTTTATTTGCTTGTGAAGATCAGTACACTGGGGAAGATAATCATTCTTCTTTTCTGCTTCTTTTACCAGAAGTTTATAATCTTCCTTATCTTTTTTAAAATATTCTTTAAATTGTTCACTCGTTATTTTACCAAAAAAAATAACAGCTGTGGGTCTTCCAAAAATATTTTTACTGTTATTGAGCTCTAACCAATAATCTAATTGTTTATTGGACTTACCAAATTTTAGGTAATTGTATTTCATTAGAATACAGCTTTAACAATTGATTTATCTTTAGTTTCTAATACAAACCTAATAGATTAATCAGATTAAATCTTTATTATATATAAATGTTGGATGCTTTTAATAGTATTAACAAGATTTTCGATCTTAAAGATCGTGAAACGATTAATGTTCATTTAAAATAATCTAATTAATTCGTGAAATGAATTGCATCCTAAATTGTCTCGGAAGTATTTTTTTTTAATTCGTTAAATTTTTCTATTATCCCAACATGATTAGGATTGATTTCTAAGAATTTTTTACATGCTAATAAAGCGCGGTCATAATCTTTTTTTTCAACGTAAAGATTGATTAGTTTAAATAATACTTCTTCAGTCGGATAAATGGAATCTGATTTTTGGTAGCAGCTTATAGCTTCTATATTATCCCCTATATCTTCATATTGTTCAGCCTTGCGACGCCAAGCTCGGGCATGAAAAGGATCAATCTTTAATACTCTATCATACATTTCCAGGGATTTTTTAGGATGAAAATTATTTTTATTATAATAAACTCCAAGATTTAATAAAGCGTGAATATTCTGTGAGTCTAATCTTATTGATTCGTTTAATAGATTTAATTCCGTTTCATTATCGTCTTCATTAGTTGACTGATTTGTTAATATTAAAGAAATAAATTTATCGTCTGTAAGTACTTGAATCGTTTTATGCTGAGCTAAGTATATACAATCCCACTGTTTTTTGTTTTTATCAATTACACATATGTGCCCTATTGGATCATATTTCAAATGTTCCACTTGAGAGGTTATAAGTACATTAGCTGCCCAAACATCGATTGACATTCTCCTTGCTAATCCAAGAAAAAGAGAGGTAAATGCAACACATGATCCTTTTCTTTTATTGATTAAATCTGTGATTAAATAATGGTTGTTTTGAAATAAAAATCCTGGATCCGTTCCATATCTAATATCCACATATGGAGAAAGCCATCTCAGTAGAGTTTTAAGAACCTGAGTGTCTCGATCCCTATTTAGAAATTTTTTGATTTTAAAACGATTAAGATAAGTAGTAAACTCCTCTTGTATCATATCTATGGCGGTCTTAGTTCCTGGAAAATAGTTTTCTAATGATTCCTCGATATTCAATTTTTAAGATTTTTCATGAGTTATTAATGAGCTAAAAGAATTAAACACTTAAATAACATGCAAATACTATGTCTAAATATATTAAGACAAATTTTATTTTTAAAAATTGTTGAGGTAGCAAAATATGGGTGTTATAGTAACTTTTATAAATAGAAAGGGAGGAGTAGGAAAAACTACTATCGCTGTAAACTTAGGAGGATATCTGGCAAAAACTTTAGATAAAAAAATTCTTTTAATAGACTTAGATGCTCAAGCTAGTGCTTCTTTTTGGATGATGACACAAGATTTATACTTAAAAAAAATTGTAGATTACCAGTATAATCCGCGAAATTCTTCTTATCAAATCTTTAGAGATGCGATATTTAATGAAAATTTTTTCAACCAAGATGTTGGTATCCAAAAATCAATAATTAAAGACAAATATGGGAATATAGCTATTCCTAAATTTGATCTGATAGCCGCGAATGCAAAATTAGATAACTTAGAGCGAGAGATTGTTAATTATAATGATCTTAAAATAGCGATTCTATTAGAAGCTCTACTAACACATGACATTGTAGATTTATATGATTATATCTTAATTGATTGTCCTCCAAATATGAGTTCAGCATCTCAAAATGCTATTTTTGCCTCGGATATATTCATAATTCCAATAATCCCAGACCCTCTATCATTTCAAGGATTTCCAGAATTAATTAATTCAGCATCTCAAAGTTTAAGTATAGCTGAAAGGAGAAGAGATGATCATAAAAAGCCAATATGTGGGGGATTAATTCTTAGTCATTCAAGAGAGACAAAAACCATGAGAAAAACAACTGAAGATATAAGAAATCTCATAACCATTTACAAAGATCAAGGTGTATTAAACGAAATTTCTGACATCTTCTTATCTAGGATCACCTATAGAACAGCAATCCCTGATGCACAAGGTCAAGGAACTATACTCGCTACTACTTCTGGAAGAAAAACAGACTCTCAAACAGAGTTTGAAGATCTGGCTTATGAATTCGACAACAAGTTTAAAGATTTGTTTTAGGAGGAGGAATAAGGAAACATGAACATCGAAATTGAAAGTATGGAGTTAATCCTTCAAGATATTTCAAGGAATTATAACGACTATGACCGATCTAAATTGTTAAAAATTATTGGTCAATTCCAAAATCAAATTTTGAATTTAAAGAGAGCTGATGTGGAATTAGTTAATAGTTTAAATGATTTATCACTAATTCAAATTAAAAACTGCCAAAAGAAATTAAATCTTGAGTTATTATCACCCCCAAAACAAAAAATTAAGTTAATTCCGATTATATCAAGTTTAGCTTTACAAAAAAAGAAGAAAAGGGAATTATTAGAGTCCGCAAAATCACTGAAGACTTTTAAAAGCAAAAGAACTGCAAAATCAATGAAAAAATTAACTACTGCATCCGATGCTGACCTTAAAGATTTAGGTAAATCATGGTTAACTTATAAAAATCTTTCTCATCTAGAATCCGATTTAACAAAGACAAATATGAATGAAATAAGAGCTGTTGTAAAACCATGGAAATTGAAACCAGCAGGTAGAACAAAAATCGCACTTATCACTGCAGTTCTAGATTATATTAAGAGGATGAAGAAATTAAGTAAGTTAGGAACCTAACAGGTGGTTCGAGTATCTCAAAAATTAATAGATATAGCCTGGAAAAGGAATTTGAAAATATTTTAAAAGTTTATCCATATTTACTTGATGAAAGTCTTGTAGGTGGTAGACTAGGAAACCAATATAAAATTGTATTATCAAATGGAACCATACGCTATATAGACTTAATATATTTTAAAAAATCTGAAATTATAATTATTGAATTAAAAAAAGAAAAGGTTTTGAAAAAACACATTCAACAATTAGCAGAGTATGTTGAGAGCCTTAAAAAAAAATACCCACATCGTAAAATTCGAGGAATATTTGCTGGTCAAACTCTGGAAGCTAATTTGGAACATTCGCTGAACTTAAGAGGTTTTAGTTTTAGAAGTTATTTTAAGGACATCCCCTTTGAACTAAAACTTTGTAATAATTGTAGAAAAGTAGTTAGAATTAATCAATCAAGCTGCAAATGGTGTAATTCTGAAACATTTCTGAAAATTTAATATTCGATTGATACTTGAAATTTTTGGTTTTTCATCGGAATGAGTTATTTTTATTTCATTAATTATTTATAGAATTCAGATTTGTATTTATCGTAGAATTTATTCACGATTTTTTCCTGAACTGTTAGATAATCCCTATTTGAATCTAGGAACATAGCTCCTGCTATCGCTTCAAAAATATCAGCTAAAATTATTGACTCTACTAAATCTTCGTCATTCATCGAAGTGACATACTTATCCAAGCTAAATTCAGTTAAAGCAATTTTTTTGAATGTTTCATTACTTTCAAGCATCTGTTTTGACACTGTTATCCCCTCCGGAGTTCGTATTCCATCATCGTATTCTTTTAAAGCTAATATCAGTTTAAGAACAATATCTCCGATTGTGCTAAATTCTTTACAATGCTTTCTTTGATTATTAAAATTCCCATACTTAGCCGTATAAAGAGCTTGTGCTAATAAAGCTTCATTATTAAATTTATAATCGATTAATTTCTGAAATTCAGTTAGTTTTTCTTCTTCCTTCATGAGCATTTAATCTATTCTATGTACAATTTATTTTTCCTAATTAATGCTATCTTAGTTCCTATTGTATAAAAAATTCTCTGAATAGCGTTTAAGAAGAGAAATTTTAATATCTCATTGAAAGATTTTTTCTTAATTATATAGATTCTTAAGTAATAGTGTAACTCATTAGCAAAATTCTTCAGTGAGAATTTTGGAGCTATTATTGACTCTTGCCATTCAGTATAGTTTCTGTTATTATTCGATTCAAAAACTAGATAAGAATTTGTCATAGTTATCCCCGTTCTGAGTTTGATATAGCCATTTGAGTACCCTTTCCATATTTTATCCACAATCTACAAAAATCTAGAAAATTAGAGGAAAAATCGTGATATACTAATGCTTTGAGCGCCTTAAGGAAATAATATCCTTTACTCCTTAATCTTAAGCACACATCTGTGTCTTCTCCACCAGCAAAGTTAAGCTTAGTATCAAATCCTCCAATATCAATTAACGACGTTTTTTTAAAACAGGCATTTACTGTTGGTATATAATTCAAGTGCACTGGAGCTTCAAGTATCTTATGCTCTACAAAATAATTAATTAAAATGTCGTTCTTTACAGATTTTTCATGAACTATAACATCATCATCATCAGTGAATGCTAATAAATTGTTTTTAGATTTGGAAATTCCAAGATTTCTTAAAATATCACATTCATCTACAGCAGGTTTGATAAATGACGATAAATTGTAGAAAGTGAGAATAAGAGATTTTACGAGTGGAGGGAAAAAAAATTTTGAAAGAGTTTATACATTTGAAGAACTGTATGATTATTATTATCTACTCTTAATTTTATTGGGGGAATTTGAGTTGGTAGCATTAATGATTGCATTGCACAGAGTGATTCGAGAATTGAACTTTAAGCACATCAAAAAGCTGATATTTAACTTTTGTGGTTATGAAAGTGTCGTTTTTGTCCCTCCAGAGAGAAATAATGTTGTATGTAAAAAATGTAAATCTCGCTTTCAGATCCTAATAAAGGAATCTTAGACTAAATCTTCTTCTTTTATGAAAACATCTGTTCTAATTATGATTTGATAAGACAGATTATAATTCCTAAATTTTAATATCTACTAATGAAAGGATATCTCCAATCAGTAAGTATGTATAGACAACAACACGATTAGCCTCCTCTTTTGAAACAATCGTAGTATGTGATCCTTTATGAGAGGCCTCCAGAATACTTATTAATCTATCTCCTATAAATCTTAATTGCGAACCGACAACTGATTTAAAGCTCTCGGAATCACTTTTATTATCTATAAATTCTAAAATTCTATTAATATAACGCTCTTCACCCAGTTCTATTTTTTTTAACTTACCATCTACTTCTTTTTCTATATCATCAGTAGGTGGATAAATAGAATCAGCTAAATCTTTTAAAATTTTTCGGCAACTATGAACAGCATTTGACCAATTTTCCTCATTTTCTGTTTTTAAATTATTGTATACAGCATTAAATTTTACAACCGAATCTGGTATAATTTTACCTATTGTTTTATCAACCTTTTCTCTAATCTCAGCAAAGATATCATCTGCTATATTGGAATATTTTAGTTCTAAATTTTTATTGAGAACATATTGATATACTAAGGATCTTCTATTAGCTAGCCTTTTGGAAACCACTGTATATCTATCTTTAATATTAGCACGTTCCGTATAATTACCTTGATAAGTTCGTGGTCTCTGTTGTGGATTAGCCGACGAAAAAGAGATATCAGCATCTCTAGCAACTTGCATATTAGTTTCAAGAATTTTCAACTCTCTTTCAAGTTCTTCTATTGATTCTGGATAAATATAATTTTGATAATCCTTTGTCTCGTATTCTCTATTGGTTTTAATCCCAACTTGCCATTCTTCATGAGGCAGAAAACCTTTTTTATTTGGATTATAACCTGAGATTTCATACCTCATTATTTTTGCCATTTTAAAATCGTTAATCAATCGTGCAAGACGAACTGTTTTTAATGCTATATTTGCTAGAGGAATTTCATCATACTCTATATTTCTAATTATCTCATCTGAAAGTTCTAACGCCTTGTTAAGGGTTTTTTTAGTTGGGGGAATTTTTTCTTCTGTCATAATTTTCATTAAATTTAGAGGTTATTCCTTGCTTAGTCGTATATTACAAAAATAAAAAAATAATAAATATAAAAGTATTTACATATTTGTTGAAAAGAGTAGTCAAAAATTATTTTAACGATAATACAGATGATCTAAAATGGCTGAAAGACGTGAATTCGCCCAAAAATATAAAAAATTATGGAAATCGTTGGCAAGTTGGTTAAAAAATAGTTCTGGTTGGAAAGTTGCTGGTGTAGCAAAAGAAGGTTCTCATCGAAATGGAAATTTTAAGGATAAAAGTGATTTAGATATGAATTTTTGGATATCAGAATCTTACCAAAAACAGAAAGTATACAATGATATTATTCCAAAATTAAGAAAAGCATATCCCGGGAGTAAGGTTCAAAAAGGAACTAGCGAAAATGTAATAAAATTTACCTTTAATGGGATGAAAGTTGATATTATCCTATTTACCTAAAAAAACATTTGAGGATAAAGTTAGGAATTATAAGAACGTAGAATTGATCTGATTAAGTTCGTGAATGGGTTAGAATTAAAAACTAGCCTTAATGCGTCTTTTATTGAAAATTTTAACGACGTGTTTAAACGGTTGATAGACATCCTAGATTTCTAATTTCGAAAACTTTCCAAAATGAATTTCGACTTCATTTTTTCCATAATAATTGTTGATCTTGGTATAGCCATCTATAACTTTGACTTGCTTCCCAAGAATTAGATTTTCTCTTTTAAGCAGGGAACAGCTTTTATCCCATAGAACTACCCTGATAGAACCTGTCTCATCTGAAATATTAAATGATCTTACTCTTCCATATGACCCATTTTTCTCACAAAATTGCGAACCCGCCTGATCCTTCTTATTCTACCAGTGATAGCAATATTTTTCAAGTTAGGTTTTATATCTTTTATTTGATTATCTTGTTTTGTAATGGAGTATTGAGAATTCGCAGTAATTCCGGATGTTTCGTTCTATTATTAAGCTTCAAATCAGAAGTAATTAAAGAAAAATTAAAATCCCCATTACTATTATATATTGAATCTTTCTTTTCACCCTTATGGATATAGAAAATCTAAAAAGGCTTAAACAAAAAGTTTTAAAATTAATACCTCCCAGAGATGTTAGAAAATTACAACCCAAACTTAAAAATGCTTCTTATACAGAATTCGTCTCAATTGCAATAACTTATATTAATAATTACTCTAAGAAATATAAAAAGAGATATTATAATCTTGCAAAGATCATATTATTTGAAATAAAGCCCCCTATTTTAAACCTAAATGTATGGAGAGAGAATGAAGAAGAATTTCTCGACGCAGCGAATCATAATTTAGCAGAATTTAATGAAATTACAATTCATTATCTTAAGAAAATTAATGATAAATTTCCAATTGATAAAATTTTCAATTCACTCTTAATTATGATGGTAATAACAAAAGATTTCGCGGATTTTCCCGAAAATATCGATTTTTTTGAATTTCAAAAACAGATACTTGGATCATTCCTTTATAAAGTAATTGACCAAGATAAGGAACGATTTGATATCTATTTTTTTGATTGGAACCTCAAGCTGGGTTATTTTATTGAAGGTTATCTCAAAGAAATGCTCTGCATGAGATTAATGATTAAAAACTTGTTGAAAGATAAGGATAATAGTAATTTATTTCTTGGAACACCTATGATTGGTAAAATCTTAGAAAATTTAGGTGAGGATATGGATCAGAGAATAATTAGGAATGCAATTTTTCATTCAGACTTTTTTCTAGAATATGAGATCCATTGGGAAGAAAGATTAATCACTTTTAATTCTTTGAAATTTGAAGAAAAGAGAGAATATTCTATTAAAGAATTTCTAACCTTCTTTTTCGAAACTATTCAGCTGGTATTAACATTTGGATTTATCCTAGAATATGTTCATTTCCTTAAAATAAATGATGGTAATGAAGCTGTACTTGAATATTTAAGCCAAGATTCGCATAAAAATTTTGACTATCTGATAAGTTCATTAGAAAATTTCATAAAACGAAACCTTATTTTTCGTTGATCACCCTTGTATCTTTTAAAGCTATTGTTGCTTTATTAAAAGAATTTAAAATGTTAGAATATATTCCTAATGTTAATTATCAAATATCAAAGAATAAGATATGAAAATAAAGTTCAGTTGGATAATTTTAAACCAGTTTTGATATTTCGAATAGAAATACGTTTAAATTAATAAAAAAAAAAAAACTTATTGATGAAATTTGTGGGAGAGTCCATTTTATCGTTTTAGATATCCAAAAAACCCAAATAACTGGGATTCAGATGAATTATATGAAATAGTTATTGATGTATCTTTAACTCCTCCTTCACAAGCTAAACCAGCACAGAGTTTAATAACGGTATTGAAGAAAGTTTTTGAATTATATCCAAATATTCAAAGTGTACTTGATTTTGGGGCAGGAAAACTAAGAGTTACTCCTTTTTTATTAAAAGAAGGAAAAGAAGCTTGTGCAATAGAATTTGAGAAAACTACTCAGAATAAGACTGCGCAGATGAACTTGGCGAAATGTCAGAATTACGGTAACCGTTTTAAACAATTAGTATTTCCAAATCAATTTCTTACAGATACTCAAAAATTTGATTTGATTATACTCATTAATGTGATACCTTTTATGCCTATATTTGCAGAACGAATTTATTTATTATCATCTTTAAATGAAAAATTAGCAGATAATGGGTTAATATTATGGTTTGCCTTTAAAGAGACTCCTGAATACAAAAAAGCAAGACGTTCGAAAAAATTTAGTTGTGGTGATGGAGATTGGAAACGATCAAATGCAAGAGTAAAGACATTTTATAAATATCATCATCCAAACGAGTTAAATAAGATTTTTGGGATTTGTGGATTCGAAATAGAGAAATTTTATCCAAATAGTGTCCAAGATATCAGATTGTACAAAAAAAACAAGTACAACTTAATGAAAACCTTACCTACAATTCCTCAAATAAAAGGAGAGATTCCCGATGATTCCTCTATAAAGCCAGATACGGTAAAATTAAAAATAGTGAAAGAAAGCGATGGATTCAAAAAGATAGTTCCAAATCCATTAAATTTATCGATAGAACAATTATTTATTAAAGCACTAAAAAGTATGCCCTATGGAACTGAAAATGCCAATCGATACCATAGATTAATATCATATATTTTCGGTCATATTTTTCAGGACCAAATAAGAAATATGAAATTTGAAGAAGATTTATCAGGTGGAATAAAGAGAATTGACACAACTTTTGACAATGTTGCTCAAGACGGATTTTTTAGCGTTCTCCCTGATAAAAATAACAAAATTAATTGTCCAATAATAATAATCGAAGCAAAGAATTACGAAAAAGAGATAAAAAACCCTGAACTTGATCAATTAAGTGGTCGCCTAGAACCCAATTGTAATTTAGGAATATCTATTAGTAGATTTATTGAGCATCAAGATTATCAATTGAAGAAATGCCAGAAATATCTAATTAAAAATGAATTTATTTTATGCTTAACTGATGAAGACCTAATAAAACTATTAGTATATTATCAAAATGGCTTGATCGATGAAATTACCGATATATTCCTTGAAAGATACAAAGATTTAGTTCTAAAAAGGGAAAAGGCAAGTATTATTAAATAAAAATACAAGTTCTCACTGAGTTCTGATTTATTCCAACTTTCCCCAGATTTTTCACTAATACCGTTAATTATAAAAAAGAGTTTGAAAAGGATATTGGAAAAAAGTAGGTAAAATTGGGATATTATTTTAGAGTTAAACCCGCATATTTTCGGATTCTTTTACTTTTTTTCATTCCAGCATCGTAGATACTATAACCTTGACGTTTAAATTCCTGTGTAAATCCAGTTAGGGCAATGTCACAATTATACCCTTGATTACCGCAATACTTTTCAAATTCAGAAAACATAACTTTTTTTTCAATCCACCCACGTTTATCATTTGTGTCCGTGCAGATGGTTCTTATGAATCGATATATTAAATTTGAATCCATATTCCATTTGTCCATAATATCCTGTTCAGATGAATTGAGAAAAGATTTCCGACTATATAAACTCTTCAAAGCATTTATTGATAGGTTTACTATTCCTTCTAATTCGTTTTCGTCATTAAGAATATTATTTTCAGCCCAATTTAATTCCCGGTTTTCTTTTTGTATCACATGATTAAACTGCAATAATACCCACCGTTTTGCAAATGGTAATGTCATTTTCTTTATTGGTGGAAGTTCATTGCAACTAAATATGAGTTTGATAATATTTTTATGTTTCTGAATCGGTAGACCTTTACCCTCATATGAAAATTACCATAATTAATGGTGTTATCAAATTTTATTTAAATTCTTTTATAAATGCTTTATTCTTTTAAGTCCATCTCTAATGATGAAGTAAACTTATACCTTAAATTTTTGTTTGATGTTTTAAATTATAAATTCCTCTTTTACAAACTCTGTTATTCTAAAGTATTTTTCTTTATATTCCTTATCTAACTTAGCTAAATGTCCTTGAGCGGGAATTATAGTAGTAAATTCTTTTAATTCAGCATGATAATCCCCAATTTTAATCTTATCTTTATTTTCAATCAATGAAATGAATGAATCGATTTGGTCTTGAATAAATTTCTTATTGGTTTTAGTTTTACTGATTTCTTTATACCAACTATATTCAAAAATAGGTGTTTTTATTTTTCCAGTTCTTGATTTTTT
>LAZR01001533.1_pt1 | contig 14545 bp, 13 predicted proteins | sample 329461 | NCBI WGS metagenome assembly LAZR01 (sample SAMN03002196, study PRJNA259156) | marine sediment metagenome | biome: sea floor; feature: Hydrothermal impacted sediments; material: marine sediment; isolation source: Loki non-amplified sample from Loki's castle hydrothermal vent sediment ...
TTTTTAAAGGTAAATTATGACTGCATTACCCGTTATAGTAGGCATGGGTGGCATTAACGCCGCTGGCCGTACTTCTTTTCATCAAGGTTATCGCCGTATCGTGTTAGATAGTTTAAATGCTCAAGATCGCAGTGAAACATTCTTAGGCCTCGCCACACTGATGAATCTAGTAAGCGTTGTAAACGGCCAATTACAAGATATACAAGGTAATAATGTTGAGCAAAGCGACATAGAAGCACGCTTTGGTGAGCAAATTATTGCCGGTACACTTATTCGTAAAATTGAAAAAGAACACTTTGATGCCGATGCCACACCGTGGCAGCAAAAAATGACGCTAAACGCATCAAGCGATAACGCAATTGTGTTTGAAACTCGCGCTCGCGACTTACCGGTACCTGTTCCAGCTAGCTGGCAAGTTGAAGAACTTGAAGGCAAAAAAGTAAAAGTAACTATTGCAGCCGATTTAGATATTAAGCATGACTCAACACGTGATAATCCAATTAAATCTGCAGGGCAATTTCCGACTGGGTTTGATCCGTCTGTTATGTATAACAGCCGCTATCAGCCTCGTGGTTTGCAAGCGACTATTTTTGCAGCCACCGATGCGATTAAATCAACAGGGCTTGATTGGCAACACATTATGAATAGCGTTGAGCCAGATAAAATTGGTACTTATTCAGCATCGGTAATTGGCCAAATGGACGACAAAGGCCTAGGCGGTTTAGTAAAGGCGCGCCAACAAGGCGACCGTGTTAGCACTAAGCAGTTAGCACTGGGCTTAAATACAATGTCTACCGATTTTATTAACGCGTATGTTACGGGCAATGTGGGAACTACGTTTTCGACCTCGGGCGCCTGTGCTACGTTTTTATACAACTTACGTGCAGCAGTAAACGACATACAAGCAGGGCGTACACGCGTTGCGGTTGTCGCAAGTGTTGAGTGTGCTATTACACCCGAAGTGATTGAAGGCTTTGGTAACATGAGCGCACTTGCAAATGTTGAAGGTTTGCGCCGCTTAGATAACTTATCACATGATGAAGAACCAGATTATCGCAAAAGTAGCCGCCCGTTTGGGGATAACTGCGGCTTTACATTAGGTGAAGGCGCACAAGTTGCTATTTTAATGGACGATGCATTAGCCCTTGAATTAGGCGCTGACATAATGGGCTCTGTGCCGGATGTATTTGTAAATGCAGATGGTATAAAAAAATCAATTACGTCACCTGGTCCTGGTAACTACATTACCATGGCTAAATCGGCTGCTTTAGCAACGAGCCTTTTAGGCAAAGAAGCTTTGCAAGAACGTAGCTTTATTTTAGCGCATGGCTCAAGTACACCGTTAAACCGCGTAACAGAGTCGCTGATATATCACAAAGTGGCACAAACGTTCGCTATTGATAATTGGAAAGTGACAGCGCCTAAAGCCTATGTTGGTCATACTATAGCTCCTGCAAGTGGCGACCAATTAGCGATAGCTCTCGGTGTATTTAGTCACAACATTATGCCGGGCATTACCACAATTGATAAAGTGGCTGATGATGTTTACACCGATCATCTTGATATTCGTAACAGCCATTACGAATGCAGTGAAATGGATATAGCTTTTATAAATTCAAAAGGCTTTGGCGGTAACAATGCAACAGCAATAGTACTTTCACCAAAAGTGACAATGCAAATGCTCGCTAAGCGCCACGGCGATGACGTTATGACTAGTTACGCTCAAAAAAACGTGGCAATTAAAGCCGCGCAACAAACGTATCAAGCTCAAGCTGATTTAGGCCAGTATGAGCTAATTTACCGCTTTGGCGACGGACTTATTGATGACAATGACATTTTAATTGACGAGCAAAGTATTCAGTTACCAGGCTTTGAAAAAGCAATTACGTTTAGCACAACAAATTCCTATCAAGATATGTTTTAAGCACACATACTTGTTAGCAAGGCGCTTTTTAAGCGCCTTTTTTAATGCCTATTAAGTAATGCACTCATAAAAAATATTCAACAGCTTGTATTTAATGGGATGTACGATAGTGATATTTTGTTAAATATGAGAATTGGTACAGATCCACAAACAGACCTATTTATCCGCTCTAAATCGTTCTAAAATTCACAGCGAAACTATTTGTTGTATTCATACTTAAGGTGTTCAATGCTCACGCCGAGCTTATCAAAAACAAAAACAAAAACCACGGGACGCTGACAGTTGAAACAGTTACCTCAATCTATGACGGTGACACCTTTCGCGCTAATATCGCGGGTTTACATTCTCTGATAGGGCAGCGGATTGGGATTCGTGTAGCGGGTGTCGATACCCCTGAAATGCGCGGCAAGTGTAAACAAGAAAAAGACCTCGCTCGCCAAGCTAAGCAAGTAACAGTTGAAGCGCTACGCTCAGCGAAGGTTATTGAGCTTAGGAACACGAAGCGTGGTAAGTATTTTAGAATAGTGGCTGATGTGTATGTGGACAACAAAAACCTGACTGACATTCTAATCAGCTCAGGCTTAGGTGTTGCCTATGATGGCGGTACTAAAGCGAAAGATTGGTGTGATTAGTGTAGTAGTTAGTTAAACTGCTAGCCCATATTTTTAAGGCTATGAGTGGAGGTAATATATTGTTTTATTAAGCTTTACATAGAAATAATATATAGCTTTTGATGGCAATACCTTAGGTAATTTGTTAAAAGTATAAAAAGAAATAATTGCGTACCATCGACAGAAAATGCGCAATTATCGCATTATAAAATTGTTAAAAAACCAAGGCTGATACGGACTTATATGTCATTTGAAGAATCAAAATTAGGTAGTGTAAGAACACTACTTACTATAATTTCTGAGCTAGAGGAAAGTGATGATCTTTACTTTTTTAGAGGGCATGCTGATAAGTCATTCCAGCTACTACCGTCTATTTATAGAAAACCTGAATGGTTAAGTAATGAAGATAAGATGATAAGGGAAATGCTAATGCGTTGCCCCAATGATTTTTCTCTTATGCAGACTAGCTTTGAAAAGCTAGTAAAAATGCAACATTATGATCTTCCTACAAGGTTACTCGATTTATCAGAAAACCCTTTAGTCGCTTTATATTTTGCATGTACTTGCGCGAATAATAAAAATAAAGATGGTGAATTTTTATTTTTTAAAATACCTAAGGAAGAAGTGAAATATTTCGATAGTGACACTGTTAGCGTTATTTCTAATATAGCTTGGTCAAAATCAGATTTCGAGATAGCACAAAGTTATTCTTCCGAGCGAACTTTCCATAATGAAAAAAATCATCATGCGACCAAATTAATGCATGACATTCAACAAGAAAAACCTTATTTTTCACCTAGAATAAAACCAACACATATTAAAAGTGTTGTTTGTGTAAAGCCCAAAATGGATAACCAACGGGTTATTAGGCAAGTGGTGCATTCCTTTTATTTGGAACAGCACAAAATAAACACACACCAGCATTGATACCTGAAAGTTGGATATACAGGCTGAATGGAAAAAAATATATCATAAAAGCTTCAGATAAAGATCAAATATTGAAGCAGCTTGTTGGTATCGGTATTTCTAAAGCTAAACTTTTCCCTGAGATAGATATGGTTTCACAGTTTATTAAAAATGATTATGGTTTAAAGACCATAGAATTTACTTCTACTCATAACAAACCTAGCCCTGGACCAAAGTGGAGATAAGGCACTTATGAAGTTAGCAATAAAGCATCAAGAGACAAGGATTGATGATAATAGTAGTTATATATTTGGTCGCAAGGAGTTTTCGGTCAGCTTAAAAAATATCTTTAATAATACCGACGGGGGATTTGTTTTAGCGATTGATGCAACTTGGGGGGAGGGGAAAACTTCATTCATTCATCAATTAATTCACGACTTAAAGTTCTCAACCGATTTAATCCCAATATACTACGATGCTTTCGCGAACGACTTTTCGAGCGACACATTTTTATCTATTGGGGCCACGATTTCATACGAGGTAGAAAAGCATTTCAATAAAAAGAGTCAAACAGACAAAAATCATAAAAAAACTCAAGAACAAATTCAGCACTTAAAAAAGGTTACTAAAAATACTGCTATAGAACTTGTTAAGCTAGGTACTATTTTAGCAGTTAAATCTTTAACGGCGGGGGTAGTAGACAGCTCTGAGCTTGTAAAGGTTACTACTAATGCATTTAATACCGCTACATTTGGTACGCTAGAGCTTGACCTAAAGAAAAAGTTTGAAGCCTATGAGAACTCTAAAGCCACTATTCAGTCTTATGTAGAAGCCCTACAGTCAGTATCTACAGGTAGCGAAAAAGTCGTGTTCTTCATTGATGAGCTTGATCGCTGTCGTCCTGATTTTGCTGTAGAAGTATTAGAAAAAATAAAACATCTTTTTTTGGCTAAAAATGTAATATTTGTTATTTCTTATAATAAAAGCCAGCTGTCAAAAATAATTTCAAACGTTTATGGTGTTGACCATGAGGACTCACTTAAATACTTAGAAAAGTTTGTTCATATTGAAGCAGACTTGCCAACTGTAGATAACAAAAATCACGAAAACTCATACGAGTTATTGTTCAATTGCTTTATGGATGAGTTTAATATCCAGTTTTCAATGGAGCAACCCAAATTAGAGCGGCTAAAGGGTATGTTTATTTCTTTATCCTCGGATAAACATCTAAAAATGAATAGTCGTGAAATAGAGCGGGCTTTTAGCTATGTAAGCTTTTGTTTCGCATCATTGGATGGGGATAAGGGCACGGAGCTATTTCAGTACTTCTTACCAGCAGCAATGATCAAGATAAAAAATATAGAATTGTTTGAAAGTATTAAAAATGGCTATTTTTCTTCAACTTCTAGTAATAAAGAGTTCAACTGGGTATTCGTTTTTTTTATGGATTACTATAAGGATGATCTCGTGTATGAAGCGTCTAATGTGTATAAGGTAGAAAAGTTTGAGGAGGCATGTAATATCGTTTCTATGTTTAAATTACCAATTGAGTCTGGTACACAACGTGCGGTAAAAAATTTCTGAGTAATCATTATAGAATATTTGTTGTTAGTAAGCGCGAAAAATCAGGGGCGCTCTACATTAACTAGTACATTAGAATGATAACTATTTTACTGAATGAAAGTACAAACTCTATTGATCCAATTTTTTCAATCTTTCAGCCAATTTTAGTAAAGTATCAACTTGCTCGTGGTCACCCGCCTCTATTGATTCCGCTATTTTGAGTCTAAGTTGAGTTAAGTCCTTATTATCAGGCTTACTCATCTCATTTTTAATTGTTTCTGAGATAGCAGTAGTCTTAGCTATCTTTCTAATTTCTTTTTGCTCTTTTTGACTCTTTCTGCTCTTAATTTTTTCTGATGCTTTTTGTTTCACTTTATACAAAGCAGTTTTAAGTTTTTTGAATAGGTACCACATTAAAAAAACTGATACTAAAGAAGCTAATACTATAAAAGCATTCTTAATCGCTGACTTCCACCTCTCAGAGTTTACCGCATTCCTATAGTCATTATCTTGGCTCTCTGAGCTACCAATGTCTATTTGGTATTCTTTTATTATTTTGTACTTATGCTTAAGCAAAGGCTCCGGAGCATAAAAAATATCTGGTGGGGAACCACGACCGCTAATATGTGCGGGTGAGACTAAGTAATTAGAAAGTTGTTCAGCAGCTCTATCTGTTTTTATCTGCCATCTTTGGTACTCAGGGGCTATTTGTTTTTTGACTAGGTAAACAACCATTGGTTCTTCGCCATTGATTACTTTGGTTTTAAACTCAGCTTTCCAAAGAAAAGGTAGAAGCCCTTTAGAGTAAAACGTATAAATGTCTTTACCTTTCATATCAGTAGTTGTTACTAATATTTCAGAATCTTTATTATCGTCGTAAGACACTACAAGTTTACCCGATTCAGGGCTTACTAATTCAAATGGTCCAAGCATTTTAGTGTCAGTGATATTGGTTCGCTTTATTGTTATGTCATCTACTGTCCAAGTAAGGTTTCCTTCATAGATAGGTTTTTTATGAATAATTTCAGAGTTGGCCTCTAACGAAAGAGATGAACAAAGAACAAATATTATTTGGAGGAACAACTTCATAAATACACCTTGTAAACTTTCCATGTTATTGGGGGAATAGAGCATAAAAAAATATAGGAAAACTTTCTATATTTATGTTGTACCCAAAATTTTAGTTATATTACAACACACCACCTAAAAAAACAGTAAAAAGTGAGCTATATAACTAATAAAAGTTCTAGACAGAAAATCTATCCCAATCTAATTTGGCTGTGCGTATATACAGTATTGCTCTATAATTATTCCAAGACTCTTATTGAATAATTGGAATTATTATATGCTTGTTCAGAACGTCGAGATGGGCCCCAACGTTAGAGGGCTCGAAAACAGTATTGATGAATCCTTAGTCAAAAACTCTACGTTCATGGGCATTGCCAGTGGGCGAAGCATGGAGGGCATGGGGATATTTGATGGTGACATCTTGATAATTGATAGAGCGCAGGACGTTAAGAACTACGACATAATTGTCGCGTGCCTTAATGGACTGTTTGTTTGTAAAATAGCTGATTTGAAGAACAACCAACTATTGTCATCGTGCCCAGAGTACAAACCCGTAAAGCTTACGTCATTCGATGAGTATTGCGTAGAGGGCGTTGTAACGCAGTCTATTAGGATGCACAGGCCGAACGCTAGGCTGGGGGTAGTGAGGCTCTATAAGCTGAGAGTTACCCGTCCCCGCAGTTAAGGGCTTTTAGTTCTGATACAGACTTTCTTTTTTTGATACTAGGCAGAGTGAGTCATTTTGGGGTGTAAGATACACATTTACGCTCTTAGAGTCATTCTGAAGTAAAAGTGTATTTTGGTTTAATTGGCCTGCGTACTTTAAATTAGTAAAGGTTTCTTCACGAGCAACCGTGCAAGATTTTGTCAAAACGAATGTTTCAACGTAAAACGTGTCACATTTCCCACTCGATGTCTGTGCAGCAGCTACGATCACATGAGAATCGCCATCACTGTAATCCTTTACACTTAATGATGAATAAGTGCTGTTATCAGGGTCTTCTTGATTCCAAAAAGAATGCGTAGAGTGTACCTTGTCGTTAATTATAAATTCTGAAGAAATCTTTAATTGCGGTAAACATGTATGAAATCCATTTTTCTTTGCCAGATTTACTATTGAGTTTTCGCTTTTTGCCTGTGCTGATACGAATGTCAGCATAGCCAAACAGATAAAAACCTTTTTCATAACTACTACTCCTTGATCATATAATATTCTGATACCTGCCACTTAGCGGGTAGATAGTCCTATATTGCTGGTTTTACATTTTAAACTAATACTTAAGTTATTTCTAATGACATTTATAATTATGTTTTAACTATTACTTTGTGATGTTATTATGAGCATAATAAAAGGCTTTATTACTAGTAAGCTTAATATCTTCGTTCAATTAGATAAAATGGATTCGTGGTTTTGAAAAATGATTTTCAGTTATTGAATAGTTTAATTGAGGAAGTACACTCTAAGACTTCTGAATACAGTGCACCATTAGATTTTTTAATGATTCCCGACTTTATTAGTTGCCATTCTAACTTTAAGACGTTTCAATGCATAAAGTCCGCAATTGGCTTAATTGAGAAGTATTCTAATGAAAAAGATTTGTTTACTAGTATTGAGTGGAATTGTTTTATCAGGAAAAATACGGTTTTCAATACTTGGAGAGATATGCGATTAAAGGCTACTGTTATATATGTGAAATACAAATTGCCACTTCATCCTTGTATCCCCACCTTGATATAACTTATATCAACGCATAATACACGCCCTTGCTAAAGTATTTATTTTTTACTTGTTGGCTATCTGAGAGTAGTTTTTCTAATAAATCCGTTGTTGCTTTACCATCTATAAACATATTGCTTTGAGCGAATGGGGTCAAATCTTGACTTCATACATTAAGAATCTTCAATTTTATTGACCACTACAAATGTCAGCTCATGGCACACTGCCGCCATTCCTTATAGCCCTGTTCATTAGGAATATCGTTATTTAATATTAAGCTTAATTACCGTACAGGTTTATTCGCTAATCTGAACGTTAACTATATTGAATTTACTTGAATTTTTTTACATACCTCAGCGTTATAAAATTAATAATGGCAAGTAAAATGGCTATTTCGTAACGGCTGTAGGCTACAGCTATACCAATTAAGCCCATATTCCAAATACTGGCTGCGGTTGCTGTGCCGGAGGTTGATTTGTTATTTTTCAAAATTGCGCCACCGCCAATAAAACCAATACCAGTAATGATGCCTTGCAACATTTTTGATTGAGCTTCTGCGCCATCTAAAACCGACATAGCAATTAATGCATACCCACACGATGCAACAGCAACAAGAGGAAAGGTACGAAGGCCTGCGCCATCATTACTACGCTCTCTGTCGTAAGCCATGGGTAGTGCAAGTAGGTATGCAATACCTAAGTGTATTAAGTTATCGATGATTTCATTCCACTGTAAATCAATTTCCATTATTGAACCTGTGCTGGTTAACTTTGTTAATAATAAGCAAACAGTAAGCCATGGCATAAATGACTATTAATCAATGAGTTATTGTTAATGCCTGTATTTAACAAGAATTATTGAGGAAACTTTTACATGTTTTTATTACTATTTTACGCAATAGTTAATTTGATCTGAGTTTTAAAGCCCCGTATTCTTTTATCCAGACTAAAAGACACCTATGTGAATCTCTTGCCTTTAAATAAAACATTAAGCACACCCACTAAGCTTGAAAAAACAGCCTTACTATTTTGCGTTGGGTTATCTGTTATTGCTTTTTTATTTCCTGAATTACTCACAGAGCACTTACAACCCGCTATTAATAAAATTTTAGGTTATTTAGGGTCGCCATTTTTTATATTGGTAAACTTGTTACTTTTTTCTGTGATAGCTATTGCTATAAGCCCATTAGGGCAACGAAAAATAGGAGGAACGCAAGCACTTGTTGAGTTTAGTACCTTTGGTTGGCTTTCTATGTTGTTTGCAGCAGGAATGGGCTCAGGACTTATATTTTGGGGAGTAGCAGAGCCTGCACTACACACAGTTAACTCGCCTTTAAAGCAAAGCTTGTATCCCAACCACCAAACAAGTGGTTTGGCACTTACACTAGTTAATTGGGGCGCGCATGCATGGGCGCTCTATGCAGTATTTGGCTTGGTATTAGGTGGGCTTACTCGCAATAGTGGTACAGCGGGCGATATTAGTGCTCCTGTGATCAGTGCAACTAAAGGCGTTATTAATCGGGCTTGGCAGTTACAGCTGAGCTTTAGCATTAAATTAATTGCCATACTTGCAATATTTTTTGGTGTAGTGGGCACAATTGCTAATTCAACTTTATTACTGCGTAAAGGGCTCGAGCTTGAGCTGGGGGTTGAATCGGCTTTATTTTCGGGGTTTATTATTATTTTTTTAATTGCACTACTTTATACCATTTCTGCAAAGCTGGGGCTTAAAAAAGGCATTCAAACTCTTAGTAAGTTTAATATGTTTTTAGCCTTTGCACTTATAGCATGGCTATTAATTTTTGTGCCTATACAGCCAATTATAGACATAGCGATAGGCGGAACATTGGATTACATTCAGCTTATAACCACAGGTACATGGCAGTTTGAAAGCGTACTTAATGACCCCGCATGGGCAACAGGTTGGACATACAATTACTATTTTTGGTGGTTAGCTTGGGGCCCGTTTGTTGGTGTGTTTTTGGCAAAAATTAGCCAAGGACGGCCGGTTTGGCAATATATTGTAGGTGTTGTATTTGTACCAACCTTTGTGACTATTATATGGTTTAGTGTGTTTTCGGGCTCTGCAATTTCCTGGGATCAAACGCATAATGCAGGTATTTTAGCGGCTATTAAAGCTGATTATACACAAGGGCTATTTGTATTTTTCGAGCAATTAGGGTGGCAAGGTGGTTTATTAATTTGGTCAAGTTTATTGCTGTTACTCATTTTTGTAGCCACATCAGCAGACTCAGCTGTTTTGGTAATTCGTGAGTTAAGTGGTGCAAGTGAAGCTCAAACATGGAGTTTGTATGCTTGGTCGTTTGCACTAGGGTTATGCGCTTTTGTTTTGTTAGTACAAAACAATGAATCATTAAACAGAAGCGTTGCTATTATTGGCGCGCTTCCTTTTTTTATTATTTTTATTTTACAGCTGGTGGGTTTTATTAAAGAGTTCATAGGTGAATTTAAGCACTAAGGCTTACATTTTTTTACAATGCTATTTTTAAAATTGTATATAATTTAGGTAATTATATTGGTGGGGTTAATAATGCGTACTTTATTGATTATTTTATTTTCAAATGTATTAATTGGTTGCGCTGCTGCGGGTATAATTTTCGATGGGGCAGCGCGCTCTCAACCTGGCCCAGTAAATGCGGGGCCTGTTGTAAAAGATAAAGAGGGATTTAGCTTTACTAAACTCGGTGTTGAAGCCGATATGGCTATAGTTGAATTTATTAAAGGTAAGGGCAATAACAATACGGTACAAGTATGCAGGCAAGTGAGTAAAGTATTGAAAGAGTGTGTAGAGGTAGAAAAGTCATCTCTACACACTACTGAGTCTAAGCAGTTAAAAACTGATGATGAAATAATAAGTGTTGGTCAATAAAGCTGCTAATAAAAAAGTAGCTATGATCGTAGCCGGCTTGCATTTCAAGTGTAAGCGGGTAGCCTTTTTTATCAGCAATAGCGACTAGGTTTTGTGGCTTAAGTTGCTCTTGTAAAAAGCCATCAGCATCACCTTGACTCACTAACATGGGTAAGTAATTAACTTGCTCTGCGCTTTTCATCAACTCGCAGCTGTCATATTGTGACCAAAGCGCTTTATCATTTCCTAAATAACCAGTAAATGCTTTTACACCCCAAGGGCATTCAATCGGATTTACAATAGGGCTAAAAGCCGAGGCACTTACAAACGCAGTCGGGTTTTTAAGTGCAACCATTAATGCACCATGCCCGCCCATAGAGTGACCGCTAATTGCTTTTGTGCTTGTAACCGGAAAATGTTGTTCTATAAGTGCTGGTAATTCACTAACAATATAATCGTACATATTAAAATGGGTGTTGTAAGGAGCTTGCGTAGCATTTACGTAAAAGCCAGCACCTTGAGCAAAGTCGTAGCTGTCTTCGTTGGGTACGTTTTCGCCGCGCGGGCTAGTGTCAGGCGCTACAATAGCAATACCCAGCTCGGCAGCTTTTTTAAATGCGCCGGCTTTTTGCATAAAATTTTCGTCAGTACAAGTTAAACCTGATAGCCAATAAAGTACCGGTACTTTGTTGGCTTCACTTGCACCAGGTGGTAAAAATACGGCAAAGCGCATAGTGCAATGTGTACTTTGCGAGCTGTGAGTATATTGTTTATGCCAACCGCCAGACACTTTTACACTTGAAATATTTTCTAACATACTTAATCCTTAAAGCCGTAAACTTAGAAGTATTACGGCTCATTATTAAACGTATTTAAGCAAATATTAGTAATGAATTACTGTACGAATGCTTTTACCTTCGTGCATTAAATCAAATGCTTCGTTAATATCTTCAAGGCCCATTGTATGGGTAATAAAGTCGTTAAGAGCAAATTCTCCAGCCATATAACGCTCTACTATTTCAGGTAGTTGTGAACGACCCTTAACGCCACCAAATGCACTGCCACGCCATACACGCCCAGTTACCAGTTGAAACGGACGGGTTGATATTTCTTGGCCAGCACCGGCTACACCAATAATTACCGATTCGCCCCAACCTTTATGACAACACTCAAGCGCTGAGCGCATAACATCAACATTACCAATACATTCAAACGAGTAATCAACGCCACCGTCAGTCATTTCAACAATAACTTCTTGAATTGGCTTGTCGAAATCTTTTGGATTAATTAAATCAGTTGCACCAAGTTTTGTTGCTAAATCGAATTTAGTGGTGTTTATATCAACACCAATAATACGACCCGCACCAGCCATTTTTGCGCCAATAATGGCTGATAAACCAATACCGCCTAAGCCGAATATAGCAACCGTATCACCAGGTTTTACGTTAGCTGTATTTGTTACTGCACCCATACCTGTTGTTACACCACAGCCTAGTAAGCAAATCTCTTCTAAAGAGGCTTCTTTATTTACTTTAGCGAGTGAAATTTCTGGTAATACAGTGTACTCAGAGAACGTTGATGTACCCATGTAGTGGTAAATTGGTTGGCCGTCTTTAAAAAAGCGTGTTGTGCCATCTGGCATTAGGCCTTTACCTTGAGTTTCGCGTACAGCTGAACACAGGTTAGTTTTACCTGAAGTACACATTTTACATACGCCACACTCAGCAGTGTATAGAGGGATAACATGGTCCCCAACTTCAACACTGGTTACGCCTTCGCCAACGGCATAGACAACACCAGCGCCTTCATGGCCTAAAATAGCAGGAAATATGCCTTCAGGATCTTCACCCGATAATGTAAATGCATCGGTATGACATACACCAGTAGCGGTAATTTTTACCATTACTTCGCCTTTTTTAGGCATCATTACATCAACTTCCTCAACACTAAGTGGTTGATTAGGACCCCAAGCAATGGCAGCTTTTGATTTAATAAATTCAGACATGTTTTTATTTCCTTTAACTGGCTATTAAAAAATAATTGTAGACCCAATTTGCTTGGGTGATGCGCGTATTGTATTTGTTTCTCAAACAATGATAATCTCTGATTTATTAAAACACTTTTACAGTATGGTAATAATGGCGCGTTGGGATGGGATAGATGAGTTTATAGCGGTAGGTGAAGAGGGCAGCTTTACCGCAGCTGCTAAAACGCTAGGGCTTTCGGTTGCGCATATTAGCCGCCATGTTACAGCGCTTGAGCAACGTTTAAATACTCAACTTTTAACCCGTACAACCCGTAAAGTCGTTTTGACCAAAGAGGGTGAAGCGTATTTACATCAAATAAAGCATTTACAATATGCTATGGATGAAGCAACGCAAGGTCTTGCCACGCACCAAACTACACCAAAGGGTAAAATTAAACTCACTGCTCCGGTTATGTACGGGGAAACGTTCATAATGCCTTTAGTGAATAACTTTATGTATGACCATCCTGAGGTAGAAGTGGTTGCCACATTAAGCAACGAGCAAGAAAATTTGCTAGAAGGCGGCTTTGATTTAGCAATAAGGTTAGGGCATCTAAAAGATTCAAGCTTAAAAGCACGCAGGTTAAGTGCAAGGCGTTTTATTATGTGCGCCGCGCCACAGTATTTAACGCGATTTGGTGAGCCACATACTTTAGGTGAATTAAATAATCATCAATGCTTGGTTGGCAATAGTCGTTATTGGCGCGTACACGAAAACAATCGTGATAAACACATTAAAATTGCGGGCCGATTGCAGTGTAACAGCGGTTGGGCACTGGTAGATGGAGCAAAAAAAGGGTTGGGTATTGTACAGTTACCCGACTACTACATTGGCAACGAAATTTCCTCTGGAGAACTGGTCCCTATTCTAACGGCTTATCAACCACAGCAAGAGGGCGTATGGGGCGTGTATCCACCAAGGCAGTTTGTGGCCACTAATGTACGCGTTTTACTCGATTATTTAGTTAAAGGGCTTAAAACTTAACCGCGAATTAATGGTTAAACATGTATTGCTTTAAATATAGCCAAGTATCAGATTTTTAAATTATTTCTTACATTTTACGCCATACCCAAAGGCACTTTTTTCGTGCTACTATTGCTCAATACTTTTAGGATAAGTGTTAAAAATAATATGTTTCAACCGGTTAGCTTATTTATAGGGCTTAGATACAGTCGTTCCTCTAAGGGAAATGCGTTTATATCCTTTATATCGTTTTTTTCTATTGCCGGTATCGCTATTGGTTTAATGGCTTTATTTACGGTCAGCAGTGTAATGAATGGCTTTGAAAATAGCTTAAAAACGAACATGCTAGGGCTTATTCCTCACGTTGAAATAAAAGCGGAAGCACATACCGCTACACAAATGAATGACCTAAAAACCGATCTCGAACAATCTCCCTATGTTGACCATGTAAGCTTATATCGCCACGGCGAAGCTATTTTACAAACTAATAAAGATTTACACGGCGTGTTACTGCAAGGCCTTTACGACGATAACGGCTCTTTATATAAAATTACCGACAAAATAGTGCAAGGCGATTGGAAAACCGTACTTAACAAAAACTACAGTATTGCTATAAGCCGTTATTTGAGCCGTAAATTAGGCGTTAGCGTGGGTGATAAGCTGCGCGTTATTATGCCTAATGCTTCAACATATACACCACTTGGGCGAGTACCTAGCCAGCGTTTATTTAAAGTTGCCGCAATATACGAAACCGGCTCTGAAATCGATATGGCACTTGCGTTTACCAGTGGCGCTTCGCTGCAACGCGTGCTTAAGCTAGATAAAAACACCGCCCCTAATTTAAGTATCTCGTTGCATGAACCGTTCGAGCTAGATGAATTTATTGAAGCAAGCCAGC